>OJKK01000473.1_pt1 | contig 11844 bp, 9 predicted proteins | sample 1596551 | NCBI WGS metagenome assembly OJKK01 (sample SAMEA4350131, study PRJEB24818) | metagenome | biome: human; feature: gut; material: faeces | place: Denmark | collected 2013-09 | reverse complement strand
TTGTATTTAATTCACCCGTTATTTTGGTATCAAAGATAAAGGCATTTGTTTCGTAATCATAGCGCAAGCTGCGGCTGTTCAGGTTGGCAGTGCCAACTGTACAGAACAAATCATCCACCATCATTATTTTAGAGTGATGAAATCCACCGTTATACATATAGACAGTAGCTCCTCTTTTCATCAGTTTGTGCAACTTATAAAGTGCGGCATCCGGAGTAAACGGGATATCGGAGGCAGAAGAAACCATGATTGTAACATTTACGCCTCGGTCGATTGTCCGATTCAACGCCTTTTTGATAGAAGAAGTCGGTACAAAATAAGGATTGACGATATGAACATTCTTTTGGGCCGAATAGATGCTCATGGCATAAGCGTGGCTTAACATACGGCTATTCTTTTTCGGGGTACGGTCTACGATTGCTACCACAATATTCGTACTGTCCGTTTGTTCCTCATGTTGGGGGAAATAAGCGGCTCCACCTACATTCTGCTTGGTTTCCTTATTCCAGATCGTTAGGAATATCTCCTGCAGATCATTGACGGCATCCCCTTCAATGCGTGTGTGCATATCACGCCAGGTTCCGATTTTGGGTAGTCCGTTAATGTAGTAATCGGCGATATTCATACCACCGGTATAAGCCACTTTTCCATCGATGACAGCTATTTTCCGGTGATCGCGATGGGCGGCGTGATTGATATAAGGAAAAGTGAATGGATCGAACTTGACAATCTCGATTCCTTGTTCACGTATTTTCTTGAGATGTTTCTTTTTAAGTGGTTTGTTGTTCGACCAGTTTCCGAATGCATCGAACATAGCTCGTACTTCGACCCCTTCTTTCACTTTTTCGGCCAGCAGAGCAAATAAAGCATTGGCGATGGAGTCATTTCGGAAGTTGAAATATTCCAGATGGACGTGGTGTTTAGCTTCCCGGATGGCTTCAAACAAATCGATAAACTTCTCCCGTCCGCTTTTTAGCAGTTTTACCTTATTATTATCAGATATAGGGATTCCCGATTCTTGTAAATAGCGTAGCACAAGGGAATCGCTGGTTAATCCGATTGAGTCCCTGGGATGTATCATCAGACTGTCGATGATACCTGCCTGAACACTCAATATAGGCAGGAACAGAAATAAAATAAATATACGTAATTTCAAAACTCTTCTCACTCTTTTAGTTTACAGAAGAACAAAGATACGATATCTAAGTTTGGGCTCCTTTGCTAACAAGGGCAAATTTATCATTCTTTAACGAAATAACTTCTTTCTAGGAGTTAATTATGCCATCGAAGCAACCTTTCGTGTAGCCATGAATAATAGTACAATAGCTGCGATAATAATTGACTTCGGATCAAGGCTTGAAGTGCCATGATTAATCATACCGATAAATACTTCTCTTATGGTTCCCCAAGTTGCTTCCAATCCACCTAACCATACAAAAAGTGCGGCCGCCACAGTCATCACGAAAGCGCTCCAGATACGAGCCAGGCGATTACTACGATCGGGTAAGTGGTGCATGACACGGCGACTGAATCCGTTATCTGCTATTTCCTGCTTGTTTTCTGCGAAGAAATCGCGCAAGAGCTTATCATTGTCTATTTCTGTCATAACCGTTTTGTTTTAAATACGTTGCTAATTTTTCTTTCCCGCGTGACAGATGGCTTTTCACTGTCCCTGACGGTACTCCTACAATCCCTGCAATTTTGTCGATACTAATGTCCTCCATGTAGAACAACGTGATGCAGGTTCTTTCCACTTCTTTAAGCATTTTGAGTGACTGGTAGACATCCATTTTTTGCCCGATATTCTCCTGTTCGGTGCTGTTGATGGCGTCTATTTCTCTTGTATCCAAGTCGGCTGTCTCTTTCCGGCTGCGAATATAATCATAAAAAACATTATAAGCAATACGATACAGCCACGTAGAGAAACTTGACAAGTTCCGGAAAGAGGCAATGTTCGTATACGCTTTGATAAATGTATCTTGCGCAAGGTCGTCACTCAATTCGCTGTCGCCGCAAGTCAGGTTCAGGAAGAATCGCCGGATGGGCGACTGATACTCCTTCACCAACTGGTCAAAGGCCCTGGTGTTCTTGAACACCACGACCTGTGCGACTAACGATATATCATTGAGTTGGCTCATTTATTCTCGTCGTTCTTTTCTTCGTTTACTCCTTTGTCTTTCTCTTCGGATTCAGAAGGGATGATTTCGAAACTATCGGTTCTAACGTTATTCGGGTTCTTTTTTTCATCCTTATTACCCGTATACATCCGGGTAGCATTTGCGTCTTGAGTCTGTTGTTTACTACCGATAATCCATTGTCCGATACCCATGAATGTAACGAGTAAGCCGATAGCTCCAATTCCGAATTCGCCGGTGATTGCCCAGAGGAAGATGAAAAGACCGATACCCGTAAAGGTGTTCTTGATGCCTTGTGAACGCGAATCGACTGTTTTGTTTTCGCGGATAAACTCTGCCGGAAGCGGTTGGCCGGCAGCAAGTGCCTGTTCGGCAAGGCGATAACGTGCTTTCCGGTTTTTATAACGGAAGAAGAAGATTACAAATAGAATGAATACCGGAAATCCGAATACAGCAATGATTGCAATGATTGCTACCAGAATACCTCCGCCGGCACTAACATTGTGGAAGGGGAAATCGCTGTCATCCGAATCGAATGTGAAGCTGGCTTTGCCATGAGTGGTGCTAACATTACTTGAGTTTGCATTTACGTCTGCAGAATCAGCATCTGCTGTGTCTACACCAATCACTGTGACAGCAGTATTGTTCGTATTTGCTTTATTGTCTTTGGTCACAGTTACTTTTACTTTCCCGATGGAATCACGAACAACGGTGGTCTGGGCAACAGCCAGTGTGCAAGTGGTCAGTACAACCATCAATGCTAATAGAAAATTTTTCATATCAATAGTTTTTTAATTTATTTCTTTATCTGTTAGACGTAGTTAATATCATAGAAAGTTGCAAAGAGACGAAATATTTTTGATATTTGCGGAAATTAATAAACGAAAGATGGAATTACCTGCTTCTTTTATAGACTACACCCGCGCTCTATTGGGCGATGAAGAATACGACAAACTGGCTGTTGCCCTCCAACAGGAACCACCGGTTAGCATCCGGTTGAATCAATTGAAAATCAATCATTCTTTATCGGATAAAGTACCTTGGTCTTCCGAAGGATTCTATTTGGAGGAGCGTCTCACTTTCACGTTCGATCCCTTATTCCATGCAGGCTGTTATTATGTTCAGGAAGCTTCTTCCATGTTTGTGGAGCAGGTACTCCGGCAATATATCACGGGACCGGTGAAGATGTTGGATCTTTGTGCGGCTCCCGGTGGAAAATCGACTCATGCCCGTAGTGTACTTCCCGAAGGGAGCCTGTTGGTAGCCAATGAGGTAATCCGGAATCGTTCGCAGATTCTTGCTGAAAACCTGACGAAGTGGGGACATCCGGATGTGGTAGTGACCAATAATGATCCGGCAGATTTTTCGGCTTTACTCTCTTTCTTTGATGTGATTCTTACAGATGTTCCCTGTTCCGGTGAAGGTATGTTCCGTAAAGACCCGGTAGCTGTGGAAGAGTGGAGCCCCGAGAATGTGGAAATCTGTTGGCAGCGCCAGCGACGGATTATTGCAGATATCTGGGATGCGTTGAAGCCCGGAGGTATTCTTATATATAGTACGTGTACATTTAATACAAAAGAGGATGAAGAGAATGCACGTTGGATTCAACAAGAGTATGGGGGCGAACCATTAACTGTGCAGGTGCAGGAGAATTGGAATATAACAGGAGATCTTTTGTCAGATAAAGGGGATCATTCTAAATCTTCTATTCCCGTCTATCATTTTTTCCCTCATAAGACGAAAGGTGAAGGCTTTTTTCTGGTGGCTTTTCGTAAGCCGGAGACGGAAGAAGAGATCCCAGTATCTTCTTCCGCCAAAGAGAAAGCTTTCAAGAAGAAGGATAAGAAAGGAACAGCAGCATCTTCTCCTGTATCGAAAGAATATCTGAATATGGCTAAAAGTTGGTTGAATGATGAAAATTCGGACAAGTATATTTTATTGGCGGAAGGAACAAATATCCGAGCTTTCTCACAGTACTATACTAATGAATTGGCGACGATGAAACAAAGCCTGAAAATTGTGTCGGCAGGGATTGAGATAGGCGAGGTGAAAGGAAAGGATTTGATCCCTAACCATGCGTTGGCAATGTGTACCTCACTTTTATGCCGGGAAGCATTCGCTACGGAAGAAATAAGTTATGAACAGGCCATCACATATTTACGAAAAGAGGCCATTACCTTACCGGTAACAGCCCCTCGTGGATATGTTTTGCTTACTTATCGGCATATTCCTCTCGGATTTGTGAAGAACATCGGCAATCGTGCCAATAATCTTTATCCGCAAGAATGGCGCATCCGTAGTGGATACTTACCGGAAAATATACGCATCTTATCAGAATACGTTACTGATTAAGGCAGTATTCCCGCAGGTATTTCCTGTTGGGAAAGACTAAAGCTAAGCTGTCTGCCTTTTCCGATTTCTGTGCCTTCAGCTATTTCTTCCAGCGTGTAGGAAGGAGGAGGTGCAGGTGATGTCCGCGTTTCTCCAATAGGCGGAGTGTTCCAGTTCAGATTTAGGCTTTTATCCAACCGATGAAATAAGTACGAGTTTCCCCATATTATGAATTTATGATCGGAAACAGGTGTTGCCATATCTTCCGAAAAAGTGAGGGTTAGTGTCATTTTCTTATCGTCTCCTTCTTCTTTTTCCAGTTTGTAACTTCCTTGGGTTATTAATTCAAGTCCGGATGAAAAGGCGGTCTGTTCTCCTTGTTTGAAAAAATAAGCATCCCGTGCGTGGTTGTTAATCAGAAAAATGTCGGAAATACCGGGTAGAAGATTCGCATCTCCGTTGGGTAAGTTAGACAAGTAGCTGCGTAGCAACTCCATATTTTCGTAATTATCGACCACCTTGATTGGTAAAGTGCAGGTTTCTTGTGTGGCGTTGTCTGTTACTGTCAGATAAGTCGTTCCGGTGAGGATACCGGTTACATAAATCATACGTCCGGCAGGTACTCCACTCCAGCCAGTTTCAGTTCCGGCACTTGCGATGCGTGTGTCTTTCACTGCAAGTGAGTAGTCACCATTTCCGCTTTCCAGGCCGAGGTAACGTCTGCCACCCATAGGTACTTCGTATTCACTGTTGTAAAAACGCAGTGGATTGTCGTCATCATCTTTACAGCCACTTAGTAGCGTAAGGATGCAGCATAACATGAATAAATAGAAATGTTTAGGTCTCATAATTCAGATTTTATGTTCGTTGCAAATGTAATGTATTGTTTTGAAATATCCAGTCGGAATTTGAAGAAAAAGAGAGGAGATATATTTAGGCACGAATTGCACGGATTAACACTGTTGCTTTATAGTTATGACAATACTAAAGACCGTGAATTCTGTGTAATCCGTGCCTAATTTATTATATAAACATACTTATATAACTTAAAAATAGAAATTAGTATGTTCAGCGTAACCCATACCTAAAGGGTTTTATGTACTATTTATAGCTTGCTTTTGTAAATCCGTGCCATTGCCTTTTGGTACTGATTTTCCAATTGCAGATAATTTTGATGACTTTGATAGATCACCGATACTTCAACGAAGTACTCGATCATACTAATTTGTCCACCTGTCAAAGCTTGTTTCAGCAATGCCAAATCTTGTTGAGACTGGAAAGTCTTGCTATATTCTTCCATTGAAGCATGCAGCGTTTTCGCTTCCCGGTAAAGTTGTGCCAATTCAGATTCCACTTGCAGTGTAGCATTATCCTTTTGCAAGTCGATGTTGAGTGCCTGCGCTTTAGCAATTTTCACCTTATTCCGATTTTCGAAAAGCGGGAAGGAAAAGCCCACCACTACACCGTTGAAAGGCACACCAGTCTCTGTATTCCGACGGTAGCCGAGTTCCAGCTTCGGCAGCCACTGGGATTTATTGACAGCAATCTGTTTACGGGCAACGAGAGCCTCGTTGCCTAGTGCCATTAAGGTACGGTCTGTAGCCATGACTTCTGATTTCAACATTTGGTAATCGCTTGGGAACGGTATAGCCGGATATTGATTTTCTTCGAAAACCACCGGAATATTACCATTCAGCGTATTCAGTTCCTGCTGCTTATTGCGAAGTGCCGTTTCGTTCAGAGACGCTTCCGTTTTGACATTCAACAGTTCCAAGTTGATTTTATTGGTTTCGAGAGCATTTGCATCCCCTGTTTGGAGACGTTTGGCGTACATTTTAGCAAGTTCTTCCGCATTGCGGAGACGTTCCTCCAAAATATGCTTTTGCTGACGAAGCATGATAATGTCTAGGCAAAGTTCTTTTGCCTGTAACAGTTTCTCCTGACGAAAAACATCCGACTGACTGTCAAGAGTTCCGGCTTTCAGACGGTTTAACTTGTTACGTGTGGCGTATAAACTAGGGAAATCAAAGCTTTGTGAAACAACCAGCTCACCGATTGTTTCGCTTTTATCTTTTGCTCCCCATAGATGCGCGTAAGAGAGAGTAGGATCAGGCAAGTTATTATCCGTTTTGGCTTCCAACTTCTGCGAGGTAATCAGTTGCTCGTTTGCCTGCAACTCCTTATTGTTCGTTTCGATATTCTTCAATACCTGTTCAATTCCGTTTTGGGCTTGCACTTCACCTATGGTTAAGAAAAGAAGTGCAGCGCTTATGGTCATGATTTGTTTCATTTCTAATTTCTTTATTTATTACAAGCTATTGTTGATAGATACTTTATGATAAGGCATCTATTTGTTTGACACCGGGGAACGACCCGTTCCTCACCGAGAAACACTTGTTTCCTCACTGGGGAACGATGGTTTTCTCACCGAGGAAAAATATCCCTCTCTACAGGCTTTTCTGGGCATCTTTCCGATGCATCATCAGATAAACAATCGGAACGATAAAACCGTTCAAAAAAGTAGACGTTAATAATCCTCCTAGAATCACTTTTGCCATCGGACTCTGAATTTCGTTACCGGGCAAGTCGCCGGCAAGTGCCAATGGAATCAGTGCCAGTGCAGAAGACAATGCCGTCATTAAAATCGGATTCAGACGGTCGAGAGAACCTTGAATCACACTATCATATACATTCAAACCTTCTTCCTTTTGCAAATGATTGTAGTGGCTGATGAGCAACATACCGTTACGGGTCGCAATACCGAACAAGGAAATGAAACCGATGATAGCCGGAATACTGACTTCTCCTGTTGTAATCACCAAAGCAAATACACCACCGATCAGTGCCAGCGGAAGATTCAGCAAGATAACCCCGGATTCTTTCACACTGCGGAACTCATTGTACAGCAACAGGAAGATAACCACGATACTGATAAATGAAGTCAACGCTAATGTCCGGCTGGCAGCCTGCTCGCTTTCAAACTGTCCACCATACTCGATATGATAACCTTCGGGTAATTGTACCGATGTGTCGATACGTTTCTGAATATCATTCACAACACTGCGCAAGTCACGATCGGCCACATTGGCGGAAATGACAATTTTACGTTTCACATTCTCGCGGTTGATCGTATTCGGACCCATGGCCGATACCACTTCCGCTACATAGCTCAAAGGAACTTTGCGGCCGTCGTTCGTGTCTACCATCAGGTTACGGATTTTCTCTATTTCATCCCGGGCATCATCCTTCACTTTTACGATCAGGTCAAAACTCTTGCCCTGTTCATACACTTGTGAGATCACTTTTCCAGCCAAAGCTACATTCACATATTCCGAAAATTCCGGCAGGGTAATACCGAACTTAGCCAGCATTTCCCGTTTAGGCTGTATTTTCAGCTGCGGACGTTCAATCTGTTGTTCCACGTTCAGGTCGGCAACACCGGGAATGTCACTGATCGCTCCTTTGATTTGATTACCGAGTGAAAACATTTTATTCAGGTCATCACCGAATAATTTGATAGCAATATTCGCTTTCGTACCCGATAGCATTGCGTCGATACGGTGGCTGATCGGTTGTCCGATTTCTATGTTTGCTCCGGTGATCGTACCTAATTTTTCACGTACATCAGCTACCAGTTCACTGCGCGAGCGGTCTTTCAATTCGAACGGAGCTTCTATTTCAGAAACATTGACTCCTAACGCATGTTCATCCAATTCGGCACGTCCCGTTTTCCGGGCTACCGTTTGTATTTCGGGAATTGTCATCAATAACTCTTCGGCACGATGTCCCATTTTGTTGCTTTCTTCCAGCGAAATACCTGGCAGAGAACTGATATTGATAGTAAACGATCCTTCATTGAACGAAGGAAGGAAGCTGCGTCCAAGTGTGAAAAACACTCCGAGGGCAACTACAAAAAGTCCGATTGTACTTCCGAGAGTCACACGTTTATGTGCCAGTACCCAAGTCAGTGTTTTTTCATAAATCCCTTTCATCCAGCGGGCAACAGGAGCTTCTTTCAGTTCCTTGTTCGTCTTATTGCTTCCTAATAGATAAGAGCAGAGTACCGGAGTTAGTGTCAGGGCAACTATCGTAGACGCAAACAGGGCCACGATAAAAGCAACACCTAGTGGAACCAACATTCTGCCTTCCATGCCGCTCAAGAAAAATAATGGAACAAAACTGACTACGATAATCAACGTTGAATTAAGGATAGGCATGCGCACCTCTTTCGACGCATTGAATACCACTTCGAGCGTACTTAGTCTTTCTGCTTCCGCTTTCAGGCGGTTCTCCCGCAGTCGTTTATATACGTTTTCCACATCGACAATGGCGTCGTCTACCAATGAACCGATAGCTATCGCCATACCTCCAAGACTCATGGTGTTGATTGTCAGCCCCATGTAGTGTAAAGTCAGGATCGAAACAAGCAGGGAAAGAGGCAGTGTCACCAATGAGATCAGCGTAGTACGTACATTTGCCAGGAACAGGAAAAGCACGATGACAACGAAAATACCTCCTTCAAAGAGTGATTTTTTCACATTGCCGATGGAGCTTTCGATAAAGCGGCTTTGACGGAATATGTCCGTTGAAACTTTTACGTCCGGCGGCAGATTTTTCTGGAGGTCTTTCAGAGATGCTTCCAGTTTGTCCGTCAGTTCCAGTGTGCTGGTAGCCGGTTGCTTGGTAACAGTCATCAGGACGGCAGATTTGCCGCGTTCTGAAGCAGTACCCAGTTTCGGAGCCTTCGGGCCGATGGTTACGTTTGCAATATCTTCCAGCGTCACAGGGAAGTTATTCACTGTCTTTACTACCGCTTTGCCAAGTTGCTCTGTTTTCGAAGTGGAGAGTACACCACGTACAATATATTCATTTCCGAATTCATAGAGCACACCTCCATTGGCATTTAGGTTCATATCCTGTGTTACAGCCATCACTTCTCCCATCGAGATGCCGTAATGACGCATCCGTTCGGGATCTAGCTGAATCTGATATTCTTTGATATCTCCTCCGAGCACAGCCACTTGTGCCACTCCTCCGGTAGACAGCAGGCGTGGACGGATGGTCCAGTCCGCAATCGTGCGAAGATCGAGCATGGAAGTGGAGTCGGCAGTCAGACCGACGATGAGCATTTCGCCTAAGATAGAAGACTGTGGTCCAAGAGTCGGTTTGCCGACATTGACCGGCAGCGATTCGCTGACCACCGCTAATTTCTCACTAACAATCTGACGAGCGAGATAAATATCCGTTCCCCAATCAAATTCTACCCAAACAACGGAAAATCCGTTAGTGGAGGAAGAGCGGACACGACGCACACCCGTAGCTCCGTTTACGGCAGTTTCAACAGGAAAAGTAACGAGCTGTTCAACTTCTTCCGCAGCCATACCGTTCGCCTCGGTCATGATTACTACCGTAGGTGCATTTAGGTCGGGGAATACGTCTACTTCCGTATGCATGGCGGTGTACGTTCCCGCAATAAGCAGGAGGATGGCCGCACAAACTACCACCAACCGGTTGTGTAGGGAGTAATGTATAATTTTATTAAGCATGATATTTCATTAATTGAGAGTTATAAATAACTTGATAGATGCGCCGCACAAAAAAACGGTTGCGACGCCTAGTCTCTTTAGTGTTCGTGGCTGTGTGCCGGGATTGCATTGCTTGCGCTTGCCAGTCGAACCTGATAAGCACCCTCGGTCACTACACGGTCGCCAGCCTTTACACCAGTTAGGATTTGAACGCTTTTGCCGTTGTCGGCTCCTATCGTTACTTCCTGTTTTTTATAACCCTCTTCGTCCAGTTGCAGATATATGAAGAATATGCCTTGTTCCTCTGTCAGCGCGGTGCGCGGAAGAGAAATCACGTTTTCCATTGCTGAAGAAAGCAGGAATACCTCCACAAATGAGCCGGGAATCACTTCCCCTTTGTTGTCGAACTCAAAAGTGACAGGCACATAAAAAGAATTGTCTCCGGCAGCTTTTCCGAAAGAGAGAAGTTTACCGTTCAATGCTTTCAACTCGTACACCTGATTATTATAAGGAGTCTGGAAATTGGCGGAACTGATGGTGCGGAGATACGGGTAATACTTTACCGACACTTCGGCACGGAGGAAAAGACGACGGTTCTGCGTCACGCTTACCAGCGGTTGTCCGATTGTCACATAGTCACCTTCTTTCACGAGAATACTTTTCACATATCCGGCAATAGGAGCCGTAATGCTTTGGCCGATAGCCGAATGATTCTTAGAAAGAGCTTCGTAACTAAGACGGGCGTTTTCGTAACTTTGCTCCGCTTGTGCAAAATCCTTGTCGGATACAATCTTGTTTTTAACAAGCTCCTTCATACGTTCGTATTCCTTCTTGGATACCTCGTAGGCAATGCGGGCACGTTGCACCGGATCACCATCGGCGATATTCTTTGAAGAAATAGTGACTAGCGGAGTGCCGCTGCCGACGCTCATACCTTCCGTTACTTTTCCACGGAAAGATACCACGCCGGCTACTGTAGCTACGGCAACCGATTCATCCCCTTGAGCAGCCAGCACCTGTCCGCTGGTTTTAATCACTTGCTGGAAAGGTGCAGGTTCAATAACGCTCACCTTTACACCGGCTGCTTCAGCTTTCGCTTTCGGAAGAATGATTTCATCACTGTGGGCTTCGGCAGCTTCGTTGTATTCATCGGCTGCTTCATGATTGTGTTCTCCGCTACATTCGCCTTCATGGGAATGATCGGGTCCTTCTGCCCCGTGATTATGTCCTTCCGCGGCATGATCGTGTTCATCGTGTGTGTGTGTGACGGTACTATTATTACAGGATCCCAGCACGAATAAGCCCAGGATTCCCACGAAAATAAGTTTTTTCATAATGATATTTTCCTACTAAATTTTACTGTTTTCTTTTTACGCTACAAAGATAAGGTAGCGCAGATGCAACTAATTTGCATTTACGCTTTTACGCAAAAACAGAGTAGGGAGGGGCACGAAGAGAAGTGGTACGATGAGTATCCGTACCATGCAAAGAGTCTCGGTAAACGTAATAGTTTTTAATCCGTTTCTCTTGCGGTCGTAATAAATGCTCGATGATTACATCCGTGAATAAGGTAGCGATGAATACGTAATCCGGTCCGCTATCCGTATGTATGGATGGAGTGGGAGAGTAGAAACGAGTCATACATTCGCTGCTGCAACATGAGTCGTTTCCCGGGTGATGATGATGCGTGGGACATTGCTGTTCTACAGGCAAGTCCTGCTTCATGCAAATCATTCCGTTGGGGTGATGATGATGGGGAATAACCGCTGCCACCAACATAATAATGTTGATAAAAAACAGCAGAGTTACTATAATTCGTTTCTTCCCTTTCATCCTTTCTTTTAGAGGTTATC
>OJKK01000467.1_pt1 | contig 11972 bp, 13 predicted proteins | sample 1596551 | NCBI WGS metagenome assembly OJKK01 (sample SAMEA4350131, study PRJEB24818) | metagenome | biome: human; feature: gut; material: faeces | place: Denmark | collected 2013-09 | reverse complement strand
CGCCCTGCTGTGTCTTGTCCGGGTTCTGGGCGTAATCTGTTCGGCTTTTCAGGCAGGCCGCAACCGACTTGCCTTTGTTTTTGTGCAGCGCAATCAAGCGTGTTGCAGCCAGTTCTACCACCTCCCGTGCAGCAGGGTGATTTTAGCGGTCATGCTCTGCCGTGGATTTGGCGCGGGGCTTTTCTGCGGGAGGTTCATCAGGCACTGGCAGTACCAGCAGACGGTTGCCCAGTTTCAGAAAGGCTTCCGGCTGATGAAAAAGCTGCTCATACTTCTGCGCCAGTTCCGGGGTCAGGGATGCAAAATCCTCCTCGCCCAGCCCCACAACCAGAAAGGTTCCGGCAACGGCGTCATACATTTCTCCGTTTTCATCCCGCAGGGCACGATTCAGGGGTAGACCCATGAGCTTGCCGTCATCGGCATAAACGATGGCAACCGGGTCATCAGCAAAGGGGTAGCTTGCGCCGATCGAGCCGCCCACCGCCTGCTGCAAGGCTTTCAGGTCGTTATCGATCTCGACCTGCTGCGGATACTGTCCCGGTGCAATTTTCAGCACCGACAGAGTGTTCTCGTTCTGTTCCATTATCTTCCTCCTCAAATTTGATAGTGATTTCCTGCCCAGCACGGGCGGCGTTCAGCAGAGTTGCCACAAAGAAGCCGAAAAAGGCACCTGCTTCAAAAAAGGCGAAACCGATAAAAAAGTTCAGCATGGCACACCTCAATCGATACAGATGCAGGTCAGCTTCTGCCCATCTGCCATCAGGGTGGTGCTGTGGCTTTCCAGATAGGTCTGAAAGCGGTAAATGTCCTCCACCGTCAGGGACACGATGGTACTGTGCCCATCGGTGCGGCAGAAGATGACCGGGCCGGTCAGGTACCGCTTGCCTGCCAGTTTGAGGACCTGCGCCGGATTGTAGCTGATAAACAGCGGTGCACCCTTTACGGAAATCAGGGCATCGTCCTCGTCAAAACAGGGCAGAACGGAAGGAGCATCCTCCTCCATGATAATGGTCAGTTCCATGTCCGGGCCGATGGCGGCAAGGTAGACATTCTCGCTTGCCATTTTGATCAAACAGGATGCCGCCTGCTTCAACACAGACAAGATGTTTACATCCACCGTGATCTGCGGAGCATGGGTTGCGGAGTGAAAAGGAATCGTATTGTTCATAGGCGTTACCTCCAAATTTTTGCAAACAAAAAAGACCCAATCGGGTCTTACGTTACGGGTCAGCGCTCGTTGCGGCGCTGCTGCTTTTTCTGCCACGCATCCAGAAGCTGAATGATTTTTTCTTCCATTTGCCGAGGCGTATAGCTGCGTGGAAAGTATTTTCGCAGGATGTCGTTTTTGATAGTTACGGTGTCCTGCTCACTCTTCTTTTCCTGCCCCAAAATATCAAACGCCTTTTCATAGGTGAACTCACCACACTGCGCCATCTTCTTTAGTTGCTGAGCCTGCGATACAGATGGGGCATTTTGGGTACCATCCATGGCTTCTAAAAAATCCCGCTGTTGGCTTTCGTCCAGATAGGACAGTTCCACAGCGGGATTAAAGGAGATCTTTTTTTCGTCTACCATGTCCAGCAGTTCGGGGATAAGGTTGGTCAGACGGATGAAGCGGCGAATAGTATCTTTACTTACCCCAGCATCATCGCCAACTTTTTCGACGGACAACTTCTGCGCAACTTGCGTAGAAGTTAAATCTGACCTAGCACCTTGATTTTTTAGGGCTTCCAGCTTCATTTTGTAGGCAAAAGCCCGTTCGCTGGGCAGGATGTGCTCACGCTGCAAATTGGAATCCACCATCAATATCACAGCAGCATCGTCCGACATCTGCCGCACAATGACCGGCAGTGTTTCCAGCCCGGCAAGTTTAGCCGCATACTGACGGCGGTGCCCGGAGATGATCTCGTAGCCGTCACCGTCCGGGCGAGGGCGGGCAATCAGCGGAGCCAGCACACCGTACTGTGCGATACTCTCCACCGTCCGGGTCATGGCTTCATCGTCCAGCACCTTGAAAGGGTGGTTGGTGAAGGGGTGCAGCGCATCAATGGGAATCTGCTGCACCTGTTCCCGCTGCTCCTCCTGTCGGTTTTCCTCGGTGGAGAACAGGTCATCTAGCCCTTTCAGAGCTAAGTTTCCGCTGTCGATCGGCATCCGCCAGCACCTCCTTTGCAAGAGATTTGTAGGCTTCTGCCACCTTGCCCTTGGGGTCATAGGCAAAGATGCTTTTGCCTGCCGCACTGGTTTCAGCCGCACGAACGGAGCGAGGGATGGTCTGTTCAAACACCTTCAGGTGCTTTCCGTATGCCTGCCGGATCAGATTGCTGATTTGTTTTCCGTAGTTGGTACGGCTGTCGGTCATAGTCAGTAGGATGCCTTCGATTTTCAGTTTAGGGTTGATCTGCCGCCGGACCTTTTGGACGGTCTGCAAAAGCTGTTCCAGACCCTTTGCAGACAGGTATTGCGCCTGTACGGGAATCAGGGCAGCGCCTGCCGCCGCCAGTGCGTTGATGGTGAGCATCCCCAGCGAGGGCATACAGTCCAGCAGAATAAAATCGTACTCCCGTTTGGCACTGTCCAGCACCTGTTTCAGCATCTTTTCCCGGTTCATACTGTTCACGAGGGCTACTTCCAGCCCTGCCAGTTCGATGTTTGCCGGGATCAGGTCAACGCCCTCTGCATGGTGCAGAATGCCCTCGCCGGGCTGGATAGGCTGGTTGTTCATGGCTTTCTGCATCAGGGTGGAAAGGGTGGTGGGCAGTTCATCGGGCTGCTGCCAGCCCATGCTGATGGTCAATGACCCCTGTGGATCAGTGTCCACCAACAGGACTTTCTTGCCCTCCATCGCCAGACCGATGCCCAAATTTTCACAGGTGGTGCTTTTTCCCACACCGCCTTTTTGATTGGTGACTGCAATAATCGTAGCTTTCTTTGCGATAACATCACCCCGCCTTCGGTGAACCACGCGCAAAGTCATGGTTCGTCTTGTTCTGATAGTAGAGGTTCATGGTGGTGGGCGCATTGTAGAGCATCGCCAGCAGATACTGCTTCATGTTCCGCACCGGGGCGGTGTTTTCTGCCAGAGATTCCAGCACGAAGCGGATGTGGTCGGCGTTCAGCTTTTTCAGCCGACTGCGTACCACCTCGGTGGGCTTGTCATCTCCGGCGATACGCAACATCTTGCGTTTGGTGGAACAGGTGTCCACAAGCAGGTCTACGATCTGGTAGATAGTATCCTCATCATCCGGGCAGAGTCGGAGCAGAAGGTCTACCTCCAAAGACTGATAAAAATAATCCTCAAGCTGCTCCCGGATGCCCCCGGAATAGATAGGGTCAGGATCGTTCCACTCTGTCTTATTCTTATCAGTCTTATTTGCTTGCGGCTTTGGCTGTTCCAGAGTTGCGCTTTCAGCAGCGCCTGAATTGCTGTTTGGGCAATTCTGTACTTGCGCTTTTGGCAAGCCGGAGGAAAAGTCCTTGACGTAGATCAGGCTGGGCCTGCCCAGACCACGGCGTTTACGCTCGATGAGGTCGATGTCCTCCAGTTCCCGGAACAGCTTGACTGCCTTGTGTTCGGCGCAGCAGAGAGATTCCTGCACTTCCCGGACGGTGTAGATGATATACACCCGACCTTGCTCGTCCAGCCAGCCGTTCTTGACCGACAGGCTCATGCGGTCCAGCAGGATACCGTACAGTGTCCGGGCATCGGTGGAGAGCTGTCGGAAACGGCAGTCTTGGAACAGTGCCTTGGGGATGCGGAAATAGGAGAACAATTCGCCCGACTGACCATAGAAGTAGTTGTAGCTCATAGTATTAACGAATCATCATCTCACGGTCTGCGGCACCTTTCATATACATGGCTTCTGCGATGTCGTCCATCACCCGGAACAGTGCATCGTCCAGTTCAAGATATTTCCGCCCCAGTTTTTCATCCAACAGCCGCCGGAACTCACGTTCAATTTTGTCGCGCTCACAGGCAGCCTGCTGGTAGCGAGGTGTCTTCATCAGCTCCGTCCATGTCGGACGTACCATTTTGTCGTAGTAGTTCAGCATAAAGTCTTTATCCATTGGCATCCTCCTTTTTGAAATGTGTTTTGGGCAAAAATAAAAGCGCAGCTTCTATTTAGTCAGAGTAGAAGTTGCGCTTTTACGGTACATCGTATTTTATTGTGATTTGGGATGCGATACATCTGAATATGAGCTATACGCAAGAGCCTGTAATTCACCTGTCCAGTAATAACAAGTCTGTGTCAGTAATTCTTCTTGAAATGAATCTTTTATAATGCTATACTCATTTTATAATAGGCTTCGCATAAACATACTCTTTGTAAAAATTTCCCGTGCTATTGGTTTATCGGTCACTGATTTTTCTCTTGCATTACAAATTTTTCAGAGAGTGTATGTCCAATATTTTGAATTCGTTGTAATTTTTACTGAATCAATAAAGGAGGCTTTTCAATGAGCAATAGCGATGAAATTATTTCTCTTTATGAAAAATATGGATTTGAACTAGAAGATAATCAAAATCCAGAGAAGTATCTTGTATTTTCTCATAGAAAAGGGTATTTTCAAAATGCTGAGATTCTTTTGATTGATCCCAATTTCGATTTTCATAATTTGGAAGAAGAATACAAAGAAACCGGTTTTGCTGTAAAAATCAACAAATATTCTAGTATTGATGAAATTCACTCGCAATTGTTTGCTGGATTTTTTTTGCCGCTAAACAATTGCAAAAAACTAAAGCAAGAATATGATCGTTATGCAAGAAAACAAACTGAAAAAATTAGCTTTTGTGAATACAAATTTATTCCTTGTCGGTTTGTTGATGATAATAATGAATCTCGGAAAAATCTAATAGAATATATTTATCAACGACTGTTTGAGAAAGGACCACAACTGATTATCGTTGAAGCTGCGGCAGGTTTTGGAAAAACCAGTATCTCTTACGAATTGATAAAAAAACTATCAGTGGACTCAAAAGGGACTGTTCCCATTATTACTGAATTATCAAAAAATCGAACGGCTTCCATCTTTAAATACGTTTTATTAACTGAAATTGACAGTAAATTTTCAAGTCTTAGCTCAGAGTTAGTTACTTACGAAATAAAACAAGGAAAAGTCCCCTTGATTATCGACGGATTTGACGAGCTGCTCTCAAAATCACATGATGATGTTCAGTCGGATTTATCTGATTCTGACGAAAAAACCGCTCAAACTATGCTATCCACAATTGCTCAACTGCTAGAGGAAAAGTCTTGTGCAAAAATTGTTTTGACATCGAGAAAAAGCTCGATATTTGCTGGCAGGCTGTTTGAGGAATGGTCCGACAAATATCTTCCACATTGTCAAATTACACGAATTCAAATCATTCCGCCAGTTGTATCTGATTGGCTAGATAAATCCAAGATTGATTTACTGCATTCCAGAGGTATTATATTTGATGATATTTCAAATCCGACACTTTTAACATTCCTTTCATCTCAAAGTAACGATGACATTGCTTCTAAATTTACTTCTGTTGATTCAATTTTACAGCAGTATTTCAAAATTCTTCTTGAACGAGAACAAGAACGCCAGTCGCTCCCATTAAAAGTTGATGAACAACTTTCTCTTATGGAGAGTGTTGCCGGAACTATGGCTTCGTTCAAACAATCGACCTGCACGAGCGTCGAAATCAAAGATATTATTCGTATGTCTCTTGGTGAAGATATTCTTGAATATCTGGATCGTTATAGCGATTTTTCTAAAGAGGATGTTCCGACTGAGGACGAATTTCTGCAAAAACTTTCGCATCATGCACTTTTAGATCGTATACCAAATACATCTAACTCTATTGGATTTATAAATGATTTTATATTTGGATATTTAATTTCTGAAGCACTTACAAACAATCGACTTCCAGATCTGTCGCCCAAAGAAATCGAAGAAAAATATTGGAACCTTATGGTGACCTCTTATGGAACCTGTAGTCAAAAGAAACGAGATGCATTATATCGTATCATTACTGATAATAAGATAGAGTTTACACCTTATGAAGAGCTGCATACCGATCTTGCCCTTCTCCATAAGACGTCTCATGAATATGTTCGATGCTACTACGAATCTGTGTACTTTGGAGAAAACGTTTCACTTACATCGTCAAATTTCAAAGACTGCGTTTTTTCGTGTTGCACATTTAATTCCTGCTCTATTTCCTCTGATGCGTTCGAAGATTGTAAATTCTATGGATGTCACTTTTATGAAGTGGAAATTGTTCCCGCTAATAATCAAAAAAATTGCAATCTTATTTTTTCAAATTGTTGCGGAGAGTCGGAGCTTCGAAAAATTTCTTGTAAAGAACCGATTCTATCTTCTGTGAATACTGAAACTGAATACGAAAAAAAGGTTCTTGAACAATATTGGCGTCCGGGCAGTGATCATGCTGACAGAAGAAGACTCTTCTCGACTTTGTTTAAAGGTTATGCACAGCAGGATTACGATGGAATATCCGAAGCAATAGACCGTCTTTACGGAAAGGAAATACTGCTACACAAAAGTAATTGCATTGAATTAAATTTTGAAAAAATGTCGGAGATTAGAGAGATTCTTGGGAGATAAAACAAATGGATATTGATATGCTTGAATTGCCTAATAGACCTATGAACGATCTTATTAGTGGCATTGAAATGTATCTTCAAAAAGCTGGTTTATATTTTAGAATCTTTGGGCGAATTAAATCGCCTGCCTCTATTGCTGAAAAGATCAAGCGAAAGGGATATTGTAAGACTGGAGGTCATATGCAAGACCTTATCGGTATTCGTATTGCATTGTATTTCTCAGACGATGTTTCTCTTTGTCAAAAAATCATAGAGAAATATTACACGATTAACAATATTTCAAAAACAGATATTGAACCCGATAAATTTTCTCCAGAAAGACTTAACCTTGTATGTTGTATGCCAGATGATATTGCTGACCAGTTTGATTCGCTTCTATGGGATGAATATCCTATCGACAGAACTTTTGAAATACAAATACGGACGATTTTTTCAGAGGGATGGCATGAAGTAGAACATGACATTCGATATAAAAGTCTCGCAGATTGGAAAGAATATCCTGAATTGTCAAGAAATTTGAACGGTGTATTTGCCACGCTTGAAACTTGTGATTGGGCAATTCTCTCGCTTATAAATGATCTGGCCTATCGGCAATACAAACGCAACCAATGGGCACAAATGATAAAGACAAAAATGCGGATTCATTTACAAAATGATTGTTTTTCAGAGCGTATCACAGATTTTTTGAATGAAAATCCAGATGTTGGAAAGAAACTTTATAGAGCAGACAGAGAACAGGTCTTGCTTTTTATGGTGTTTGACCTTAAAAAGACTATTCCATTAACTCTAGAAAATCTTGTTTACATAATCAATGCTTCTACTGTTAAAGATTCCATGCTTGCAAACCTCGCGCCTAAAATGATTCAGTCCAGACTAAGCGAATATTTTAATTGAATTCCTGTAAGAAAATGTGAAAAAGCGCAACATCTATTTGGTCGGATTGACTAGAATAGCCGTTGTGCTTTTTCATTTGGATATTTGAAATGGATTTATTTATTGTTCTGTGCACTGCCGCAGAACATCGCAGAATGCCATATCATTATCTACAGCAGCGATTGCAGCATTGATCAAGGTTTCCCGGTCAGTATTACCCCAGTTGATGTGCATTCCATATTCCAACGCCATGCAGCGAATTAGTTCACGGGTGCTGCGGCCATTTCCCTCGCGGAAGGGATGGATGATGTTCAGTTCGGCCATCGTCTGCGACAGATTTTGAATCTGCTTTTCTTCATCGTGCTCGGCCAACAGTTTCTTCGCATGGATGTTTTTGAACACACGTTCCAATTCCCGGTCAATCAGATCTGGCGGGTAGAACATCGTGTCACCCTTGCTGATTTGTTCTTTGCGGATGTGCCCTGCAAAGGGATACACATCTTCAAAAAGGAAGCGGTGAATCCGAAATAGGTGCGTTTTGGTAAAACGTCCCTTGATCGGCTCTTGCAACAGAGCCATCTGCTTGACTGCAGTAAATTCTTCTTCGGCCTGTTTAAGTTCCGCTTTATCACGGATGTCCAGCTTGTTGATCAGAACATCCGTATCCGGGTAGCAGTACATGGACTGCACTGTGGTGTAGACATCATACTTCGTGAACATAATCAGCCCTTCTTCGCGTACTTTGCGCGCAGTTCATTCACGACCTGCTGATAGCTGGCCTGACCGCTGCCAATGCGGTCAAGGTTGCTGCGTGTATCTTTGCTGATAGTCATGCCCTCAATGGCAAAGGTGCCGTACACATTGCGGAGGTTGCTCTTGTGCTGGGCAGGGGTAGTGTACTTGACGCTCATGGTTTGGCCTCCTTCTGATTCACATGATACTATATAAAGTTTATCGTGTATGCGTCCTCTTGTCAATCTATAACTTGCTGTCAAATGTAAAAAGCGCATCTTCCATTCATCAAGAGTAGAAGCTGCGCTTTTACGGTACATCGTATTTTATTGCAAATTGAGATGCGATACATCTGAACCCCATGTGAGTTACATCTCAAGGGCCTGTAGCTCACTTGTCCGCCAACCATATTACGCCCCAAACTGCATCATCTCGAAAATCCGCGGCTTGGAGACCATACTTGCGACCGAGAAAGGTCGTTTGGATGGCAGAACATTTTATATAGACGAATATACGTTGATTTTTCTTTTCTCACCGTGTATAAGGTGTGCACAGAAGCGAGACTGTTGGGAGAGCGTTCGGTTCGCATCCGAGAGGTCAAGGGTTCGAATCCCTCTAGGTCCACTTTTAGCAGCAGCGTAATTTTAACGCTGCTGCTTTTCTTTTGCGTACACATAAGTCACACGCCGGCTTTGTGACCCAGAGGGATTCGAACAGCACTGCCCTGCTGCAGGCAGGGCAAACTGCCAGCCCGGTTCCCAGAACTATAAGCAGGAGAAGCGAAGCCGTCCTTATTTTCTGTTTCATTGCAGGCTCTCCTATTCTTTATCCAGTGATCCAGAAATTGCATCTGCTCCTTTGTATGAAACCAATGCTCTCCGCCCGGCATAACGGTCAGCTCTGCGTTGTTCTTTTCCGCAAAGGCTTTTATGGTTTCCATGGAGGTCAGAGCATCCTTTTCCCCATACAAAATGCGGGTAGGGATTTTCCATGAAATCGGATGCTCTCGGACATAGCAGAGATATTTCCACGACAGCGTTTCGCCAAATGTTGTGGAGATTTCCTGCTTCTCTGCAAGTTCTGCTTCGGAGACGTCAGCCCATTGCATCATGTTGCAAATCAGTTGCTCCATATCGACTACTGGAGAAATAAAATAAGCGGCATCCACCAATTTCTCATTCAACGAGGACAAAGATAAAAACGCACCAATGCTATTCGCCACCAGTGTGAGCTTCCCGCAGCGTTTCCGCACTGCCGTAAAAAATCCGGAAAATTCCTCCGTGGCTTCCCATGGAGATCGTGCGTGGTAGTCGAAACCAATTACTTCACAATCAGGGAATAGGGCTTTATAATGCTCGGCCTCTTGTGCCGAACCACCCTTTCCGTGAACATATACAACAATTTCTTCCATATAAAATCCTCCAAAAAACGCAGCGCACCCCCATTCTATGGGATGCACTGCGTCTGAGCGTCTGGCGTCTGGCTTGATTCAATTATTCTGCTGCCAATTTCAAAAATTTCTTGTCCGACTGGATGCTCTGGGTCACAAACTTCCCATCCCGGAACAACGCGTATGTTGTGACCGGTGCAGGCACATTCTGGGCCGTCTCTTTTTCGGTGATGTGAACGGCTTTGAACGGGATCCCATGTTCCTTTGCAGCCTCCTGCACCTTTGGCACCCAATAATAGGTGTAGGGGCACTGGTCGGTATAGTAGAGGACAAAGCCGTTTTCCTCCACCCTGGGATGCTTGGCACAGTCCTTGAATTTTGGCGGCCGGGCATTCTCTGCAAGGGGCAGATACATGAGGTTGATGCCGCAATCGGAGATGTCTGAGACCTTGAAGCCCTTATGGGTCAAAAACTTGGGGTCGGCAAGATAATCCCGTTTGCGCCCCTCGGCACACAGGATGCAAACGCCGTTTTTGCCCTGCGCCTTGGCATCCCGAAGGCATTCTTCCAGCAGCTCGCTGGAATAGCCGTGACCTTTCAGGGAACCGGAGACCCACAGACAGTTGATATAAAGCCAGCCTGCTGCATCAATGGGTACCCATGCGTTTTCTGCCGGGATGTACTCGATAAAGCATTTGCCGCGCTCTGCACTGCGGTAAAAAACAAGTCCCTCCTCAAAGCGCTGCTTGAGCCATTCTTTTTTGGCAAGGCTCTGTTTGCCGGACATGGCACAACAGATGTGTTCCCTGTCGATGTTTTCTTTGGTAACTCTGATATAGTCCATCGAAGCACTCTCCCCTATCTTTGTACTTTTTCATGCCTTCTCCGGCACAGTTTCTTCCAGGTTTCCATCTGTGCCGCAGAGCACTTCTCCGACACAGCGACCTTTTCGTTTTTGGCTGCGGCTTACCGCATCCGTCCACTCGCGCCTTTGCGTACCCAGACGGCCACCGGCTCGTAGTCTTACAGCAGGCCCTTCTCCCATGCGTCGGCCACGATATTGCCGGGGAAACCACAGCCCACGATGCCAAATTTCGTTTTCATGTTTCCGTTTCTCCTTTTTCCCGCCGGGCTGGCTGATTTTTCTTTTCCAGTATACCATACCTTGTGCAGAAAAGCAAAACCCGGCGTTTTTCATGGTTTTTTTGTCATTCACGCACGAAAAGCAGCATTTCATGCAGTTTTGCTTGCTTGACTCCCCCCAGAAATGCTATAATTGTATCAATCGAACGTCCATATTTTTTCAACATCCAAAGGAGGTTTTTGTATGCTCTCTTATCGTAAGCTTGCGATGTGTGTTCTGGGTCGCCCCCTCCATACGGGGGGGGGTATCGATTTACCCCGTCCGGCCTCTCAGCGGGCAGCGGCGTTTATTCTGACCGCCGCAATGCTCACCACCCTTGCCGCCCCGGCCTTTGCAAAGACATGGCACATCGAGGATGGTGACATCACCGTGAAGGCAGGCGAGACCAAAGGGACAAACAAAGTCTCACAGGGGGCGAATCAGGAGGTGGAAGACACCGACACCATCATCACAAATCGTGAGACCAAAGCTTCTTCCAACACCGTGACCATCGAGGCCGAAAAGAAGGACGATAAGGTCGAGGTCACACTCAAGGATGTGAACATCGACACCAGCAGCCGGAACAAAGCCGCCGTAAGCGTGACCGGCGAGGGCGACACCAATATCAAGCTGAATGGCGACAACGCGCTGAAGAGCGACATCTACCGCAGCGGCATCTACGGCAGGGGCAGCCTCACCATCTCCGGCGGCGAAAATGACAGCCTGACGGCCCAAGGCGGCAGCGGCGCAGACGGCATCTACAGCAGCGGCAGCCTCACCATCTCCGGCGGTACGGTCACTGCCAACGGCGACGACGGCGGCCGCGGTATCTACAGCAGAGGCGGCGTCACCATCTCCGGCGGTACGGTCGAAGCCGCTGGCGGCAGCAGCGGCTCCAGCAACGGCGGCAGCGGCATCTACAGCAACGACATCGATCTGTCAGGCAGCCTCGAGCTGACCGCCAAGGCTGGCAAGGGGAACAATAGCAACGGCAAGGCTCTCTCACAGAACGGCAGGGAGCTTGAGCTCGACACCATCAAGGATAAGCTGGGCCCGGGCGCAAAAGTCACCGCCACCGATGCCGACGGCAAGGTCATCGATCAGGTCCCCACCCCCCGCCCTGTGGAGACAGACAGACAGATCAGTCTGCCTCTTCTACACGAGACAGAGAGTACGAAGCTCATGAGCACATCCAGCGCAGTAGTGCGTGTGTCAAGACATGATGACCAAACGTGGCTGACGAAATGACGTGCGACAC
>OJKK01000464.1_pt1 | contig 12032 bp, 6 predicted proteins | sample 1596551 | NCBI WGS metagenome assembly OJKK01 (sample SAMEA4350131, study PRJEB24818) | metagenome | biome: human; feature: gut; material: faeces | place: Denmark | collected 2013-09 | reverse complement strand
CTTTTAATGCCGGCATACGAAGGGTAAATTCATTGATACGGTGGTAAAGATCTTCGCGGAAGTTTCCTTTTTCAATGGCTTGTTGCAGGTTCTCGTTGGTAGCGCTGACCAGCCGCACATCTACCTCTATTTCTTTATTGGAGCCGACCGGACGGATGCGTCTTTCCTGCAAAGCACGGAGCAACTGTATTTGTACTTCATAACTTAAGTTGCCTATTTCATCCAGAAACAAAGTACCTCCGTTGGCTTCTACGAATGCTCCTGTTTTGTCGTTTAACGCCCCTGTGAAGGAGCCTTTTACATGACCGAAGAATTCGGAAGCCGCCAGTTCTTTGGGGATAGAACCGCAGTCTATGGCAATGAACGGTTTGTCGGCCCGTTTGCTTAGCTGATGAATACGGTGCGCCACATACTCTTTACCTGTTCCGCTGGCACCGTTTATCAGTACGGACATGGGGGTGGGAGCTACCAGACCTACATAATTGTAGAGTTGGCGCGCCGCCTCGCTTTCCCCCTCCAGGAAATTAGAGGGAGGAACGGTTGCACTATGGGGAACGGCTTTGCTCTTGGATGCTTTGGGCGTGACTGTGTTCTTTTCTATTCCTGCCGGTGTAGGTAAAGCTTTGTTTTGCAATGCCTCATTAATTTTCTTCAGCAACTCATCCGGTTGTACCGGTTTTGAAATGTAATCACTGGCTCCATGTTTTATGGCCTGTACAGCGCTTTGGATGTCAGCATAGCCTGTCATGATGATGAGTGGGATGTTGTATTTCTGTTCTTTCATCCATGAAAGCAAGAAGATACCATCTTGATCGGGCAGGCGCAGATCAGACAAGACAAGATCGTATGGTTGTGCGTCCAGTTGTTTGCGTGCGCGCGCATTACTGCTTGCTGTATCAACCGAAAATCCTTTTTTACCCAGCCAGGTTTTCAACATGGTGGCAAAAGTCAAGTCATCTTCTACTATCAGAATGGAATGTGGCATCTTTATGTGTTTTTTATTCGTACAAAAATAAACTTTTTTCACGGTGTGCCGAAACACGGACTCTATTTCTAATACCTTTTAACTTAACAGGGTTTAATTCTTCATTCTTCATCCGGAATTTCAATCTGTTTTTGTGCTTCGTCAATTACTTTTTCTATTTCTTTTACTATAAAGTTTGTTTTCTCTACCGCTTCTTCACTGATTTCAGCCGTCCCTCGTCTTTGTTCCATCCATGTCAGTGCAGGAATGCAACGGGTGGCTCCCAGCATGGTGAACAGCGGCAACAGTTTATGAGCTATTGCCGTGATGCCTTCCATATTCCTTTTCGCCAACGCTTCTTCCATATACTCTCGGTTCTTTTTTGTTTCGCTGATGAAGGTGCGGAGTATTTCTGCGGCTGCTTCCGGATCATCTTCCGAGAAGGCGGTCAGGGCAGAGAAATCCAACGTTTCTTGTTGGGGATGGTTTTCTTTGGCCGGTGCTGTGTGAGGAGCCGGATTTCCTGGGGCGGTTACGTCCTTTCCTGTGGCCTGGAAGATGGCTGTAAACAATTCGTTTATGGTGAAAGGTTTGTGCAGGCAACCGGCAAAGCCATGTGAACGGAAATAATTTTCGTCCATATCGCTACGGGCGGTCAGCGCGATCACCGGCAGGGTTCGCACCCATGATGTGTCCAGCGTGCGGATGGCTTTCAATAAATCGAATCCGTTCATGGCAGGCATCTGTATGTCGGTGAGCAGGGCGTCGAAGCGCTTGTCTTTCAATTTGTTGAGAAGCTCTTCGGGATGATGGCAGCAGGTCACAGTCACTCCGGGGCGTTCCAGCATGGCGGTGGTAAGCTGTAACTGTATGCGGTCATCGTCAATTAAAATCAGGTGGATCGGCTCACTGTCTTTGCGGGGAGTGTCTATTTGCCGGATTCCGGTTGAGTCAGGGGAAGCAGGAGTATGTTCCGCTTCCGGTCCGGAGGGGTTTTCATCCGGATGGGAAGGCCCCTCAGGCAAAGGCAGATATACATGGAATCGGCTGCCTTTCCCTTGTTCGCTTTCTATCTTGATATCTCCTTCGAGCAGAAGCACCAGTTTACGGGTGATGGCCAGTCCCAAGCCGAATCCTTCTTGTCCTTGTGCGTTGTGGAGCCGGGTGAATTCCTGAAAGATACGTTGTTGCTCTTCTTGGCTGATACCACATCCTGTGTCACTGATACTGAAATGCAGTTGGCCGTTTTCCAACGCTGCTTGCAGAGTGATGCTTCCTTCTTTGGTGAATTTCAGTGCATTGGATAGCAGATTCTCTGCTATCTGGCGGATACGGAACGGGTCTCCTATGTATACGCGGTTTAATGATTCGTTGCAATGATAGTTCAGTTCCAGCTGTTTGGAGTCCGCCATCGGTTTGAAGCTGATATAAATGGTGTCGAACAGTTGGTGGGGGTTGAATGATACCCGGTTGATGTCCATTTTATGTGCGTCCAGCCGGTGGTAATCCAGCAGGGATTTGACTAGGCTGAGCAGGTGATTGGCTGAACTTTGCATATTGTTCAGATAGAAACGCTGGCGTTCTTCGGTAGTGATCCGTTCCAGCAGGTCGGTATAGCCCAAGATGGAACCCACGGGGGCCTTGATATCGTGTGTGATGGTCAGCATCAGTTTTTCACGCGCCACCAGCAAGTCTTCGGCACGGCGTTTGGCTTTTTCCAGTTCTCGGCGGTAGTGGTTGCTGCGAGTGATGTCCCTCCATATCAGGACCAGGAAGAAAATAGCCAGAACCACGGCGACAATGGCGATTCCTGCCACTGTGCGGATAGAGCTTTGGCGGATGTATTCCTCTTGTATATGTTTGTTTTGTGCCAGAGCCTGCTCTTCTTCCTCTATGGTACTTAATAGCTGATTGACTTTCTGACTCAGTTTCAAGCCACTGAGGCGCAGGGACTGGGTGCGGCGATTCACCATTTCCATCCGTTCCTGATGGGTGTCGGTCACCCGGCTCTGTATGTCTTTCAGCATGGTGACCACCGTGTCTGCCGGGCTGTATGCTTCGGTCAGCGTATCGGTATATTCTTCCTGAATCACATTGCTGACTTGTGTGGAATCCGCTTTCCCGGGTGCGAACACTTCTCCCAGTCGTTTGAAGAAGCTTTTGGGCTTTTTGCGGATAACGTATGAATTGGTGTGTGTGATTACTTTTTTGCGCACGTGGGGAAGGCTGAGTAAAGAGTCTTGCTCGGCAATCAGTTCGTCGATATGCTGTTTGTAAATTTTATCTGTTCCGCCGTCCTGAATTGCTTTTAGCAGGTTGCGCATATTCCGTTCTTTATCCATGAAAAGCATTCCCACCGTATCCAGCCGTGCCAGTTGTATGCTGTCGGTCAGCAGTGTGCGCAGGGAGTCCAGCGCTGTGTTGGCCTGTTTCATGGCACGTTTGTATCGGTAGTACTGTCCTAGTTGTCCTGTACTGAGTGATTGTCCGATAACTTCCGCCTGATAAAGCTGGCCGATAATCTGATTGGTGACATGGCGCCGTTGGCTCAGGATGGCTTCATCATCGCTGGTTCCGGTCAGTGACTTCATCTCCTGATAAATATATCCGATGGATATAAAGAGCAGTGCAGTCAGCAGGATATAGCCGAATGCAACTTTCAGCTTGGTGGAACGGTTGGGCAGGCTCATGGTGGTTTTATTTTAATTTCGTATCACGGTTAAAGCGTAGGTAATAGAGTATTCCGGCTGTAGTCAGTCCGAAAGGAAATGCCATCCATATTCCTATAATTCCCCAGTCCATGATGAAACCGAAGAAATAGCCGGCCGGCAGGGAGATAAGGAAATAAGCGATGAATGCGATATACATCATGGGTTTCACATCTGCGATTCCACGAAGGGCATTGGCGAAATTTATCTGTAATCCGTCACCAAACTGGTAGATGATGAACGGAATGATAAGTTGTGCTACCATCACGCTGACCGCCGGACTGTCACTGAACCATCCTCCCAGTTCGTTACGCAGCAGGAAGATGGGCAGGGCTCCTATTAGTGCGATGAACAGCATGATATGGAATCCGGCGTATGCCGAGCGCCGGACGTTTATCCGGTCATTCTGTCCGCGGAAGTTGCTAACCCGCACAGCAACGGCTGCTCCCATGCCATAATACATCATAAAGCAGATTTGGGAAATGGCGAGCATCACTTGGTGGGCTGCCAGAGCGGTAGTCCCGATCCATCCCACCATAATGGCGCTGAGGCTGAACGAAGCGGTTTCCATCCCCATCTGCATGGCAATGGGCCATCCCAGTTTGTTCAGGTGCAGGAAGTCTGCCCGGTTGAGCGCATTGTGTAGAAATCCTTCTTTATAAATATGATAACGCCGGGTACAGAAAAAAATGACGGCGAACACGACCACCATCATGATACGGGAGGCCAATGTGGAAATTCCCGCTCCCAGCAATCCCATTTCGGGCATTCCCAGTTTACCGTAAATCAGGATGTAGTTGCCGATGATGTTCATCACATTTCCTGCCAATAAGATCCACATGGAAACGCGGGTGTCGGTTATGCCATCGGCAAATTGCTTGAAACCGTTGAAAAGCAGTACAAACAACAAGGATATCAGTAAAACGATGAAGTAGGGACGCATTAAAGGCAGCAGTTCTTCGGGTTGCCCCAGCCGGTGGATATTCAGATAGAGTATCCACATGATGAGTGTGAGCAATACTGCCAGCAGTGTATTGGCAAACAGGCTGTTCTTCAGCATCCGTCCCACTACATGGGTTTCTCCCCGTCCGAACAGGCTCCCCACGATAGGGGTCAGCCCGTATGAGAATCCGGTAGCGAAAATAATGGCCAAAGTAAACATATTGTTGACAAAACTGGCGGCGGCTAATTCATTCGTGCTGTGATGGCCTATCATTAATGTATCGGCAAAACCCAGAATGATGACACCTATCTGGCCGATAACGATAGGGATACCTAAAGTGAAAAGTGCTTTGTAATGTTGCATGGTTAATAAATTGCTAATGTGCCAATATGCCAATATGCTAATTTGCCAACTAGCTGCGCTGTGTTCCGCATGGCGCATTGGCAAATTAGCATATTATCAGGTCGGCAAATTACTTTTATAGTAGAGTGTGGAACAATTTTCCCGCACAAATGTTTTTTGTGCCGCTTCTTTTATCTGTCCGGCAGTGACCGAGCGATACTTGTTTACTTCATTGTTAATATCCTCCGCTTTGCCGGTCAGTTCAAAATAAGCCAGATTGGTAGCCACATTCAGGTAATTCAGGTTATTGAATATCTGTTCGCTTTCATAGCGGTTCTTTACTTTTTCCAGCTCGTCCTCGTCCACACTTTCTTCCGTCAATGCCTTCAGTTCCTGCCATACGGCTGTTTCGGCAGCTTCCAGCGTGACGCCTGGGGCGGGTTTGCCGGTGATATGGAACAATCCCTCGTCAATGCTGCCCGAGATATAGGCGTCGATGCTGTTGAATACCTGTTTCTTTTGCACCAGATGCTGCACCAGGCGGCAGGAACGTCCGCTACTTAGCAAGTCGCTCAGCATATCAAAAGCATAATAGTCGGGATGGCGTCGTTCACAGATATGGAATGCCATAAAGAGCGCGTCTACAGGCACGTTCCGCTCCACTGTCAGCCGGCGTTCCTCCGTTTGCCGGGGTTCTGCCGGCAGTGAGCGGGGGGGTACGTTGCGGCGCGGGATAGGGCCGAACCACTTTTCGGCCAGTGCCACTGTCTCTTCAAAAGTAATATGTCCCGTTACAGCCAGAATGGCATTGTCCGGTGCATAATATTTAAAGAAAAAAGCTTTTACCTCTTCAAGGGTGGCATTGGCTATGTGGCTGATTTCTTTGCCGATGGTAGGCCACTGGTACGGATGCACCTTATAAGCCAGGGCACGTAGCAGATGCGAGGCGTCTCCGTATGGCTGGTTCAGGTTTCGCTGTTTGAACTCTTCGATTACTACTTGCCGTTGCACTTCCAGACTGCGCGGGTTAAAGTCGAGAGACAACATACGGTCACTCTCCAGCCAGAATCCGGTTTCCACATTCTGACGGGGGAGGGTGATGTAATAATTGGTTATGTCATTATTTGTCCATGCGTTATTCTCGCCTCCGGCATTTTGTACCGGAGTGTCATAGTCGGGCACATGGACAGAGCCTCCGAACATCAGGTGTTCAAACAGATGGGCGAATCCGGTATGGTCAGGATCTTCATCGCGTGCGCCCACATCGTACAGCAGGTTCAGTGCCACCATCTGGGTTGTATTGTCCTCATTGTGTATCACACGCAGCCCGTTAGACAAGGTGTATCGGTTAATGTTAATCATCTGAGTCGCAAATTACTGAATACTGGCCTTGAGAATCCGGATATTCTCTACAGGGCGGTCTGCGCGGTTCGTTTTTGCTATTTCAATATTCTCCACTACTTCCATGCCTTCGGTTACTTCACCGAATACGGTATAAGAACCGTCCAGGTGGGGAGCGCCGCCTACGGTGCTGTATGCTTTGATCTGTTCGGGGGTGAAGCGGAATTTCTCTTCTTTGTCCGCCAGTTCACGGGCTTGGGCTTCCAGTGTGTCCTGCAATTCCAGTAATCCGGCATTGTCGCCCGCCTTGCGCATCTTGTATATTTCCTTCATGTGCTGGCGTGCTAGACTGTCGAACAGGGCCTCTTCGTGCTGTTCGTTTATTTTGTTCTCCATGCCCAGCAGTTGCGGTTCGGTGAACTTGCGTCCGGTAACAATATAGAACTGGCAACCCGATGAAGCCTTTTCGGGGTTCACATCATCACCCTGGCGTGCTGCCGCCAATACTCCTTTCTTGTGGAAGAATTTCGGATTGAATTCGGCGGGAATGGTGTAACCCACATCACCGCTGCCCAGCATGGCGGTATCCGATGCGTTTTTGCTGTCCGGATCGCCGGCCTGGATCATGAATTGTTTGATAACCCGGTGGAACAACGTACTGTCATATACTCCCTCTTTTACCAGTTTGATAAAGTTATCACGATGTTTCGGTGTTTCATTATACAGGGCCACTGTGATATTCCCCATGGTGGTTTCCAGTTTCACTAGGGTACGCTTTTCATTTTCCATATGATGATTCGTTTGTTTTTTCGAGCCGGCGCTGCATGCAGTCAATGCGATGAAGGCCAGGCATATTAGTAAAATTTTGTTTGAAATCATGAGCTGTTTTTTTATTTATCGGACAAATATAACAAAACTCGCTCACATACGGATGGATTTCGCAGGAATAATGCAAACTGTTGGAAATAAAGGGAGATATGCAGGTTTACTCTATATTCATCCATTGAGGGGTTTTGACCTGTTCAGCAGGAGTTAAGAGAATAATGGCTACTTATCCATTGCCGATTTGAGGTTGCAAAGGAACGGGAAAAGACCTTTTCCTCTCCTTGTTTATTATTTTCATTCAAAAATCAATAGGAATGGTATTACTTACGAATGATGCGGTTAATGAATAGCCAGCTCCCGAATATCTGAAGCAGCATGCCTGGAATACCAATCCGGAAATCCTGTGCGGCAAGCCAGAAATCTCCTTTCGTTGCCTATTCTCCCAGCATCCCGACAAGCTGATAGGCCAAGACGACCCCAAGGAGCAGTCCGGGCGAAGCTTTCCTGAAATGCGAAGCCGCATACCCGGCAACCACAGCCAACAGAACGGATTTGAGAAAGATGGCGGGGCAGTACAGCCATAGCAAGCATCCCGAACAGTCTATTTCAGTTCGACAAGTTCGTACTTCTGACTTCCCATACCGAGCTGTTCGGCATAGTCGAGTGTATGCATCCCGTGGCGCGAGTCGATACGTTCGATCAGGTGAATTTTACCGTGGTCTTCGGAGGAGCGTACCAGATCGGTGCAGGCCCGGTCAAGCGCTACCGGGTCAAGCGAGGCAAGGATACCGATGTCGCCCATCCTCGGATCTTCAGGCGAGGAGTCACAGTCGCAGTCCACCGAAAGATTGTTGGCCACACTGATGTAGAGAATCTTATCGCCGCAATGGTCCGTGACGGCTTTGGCGGCCTCGGCCATCGACTCCAAAAAGTTATCCTGTTCGGGAAGGTTACCCCAGACTTTGCTTACGTCCTTGGTCGTGCCTGCCGAATGAATCCACGCCTTGCCGCCCGACGAGGCGATGCCGATGGAGATATTCTTGATTGCGCCGCCGAAACCACCCATCGCATGACCTTTGAAATGCGACAGCACAACCGTAAAATCGTAATTCAAGTAGTTCTTGCCCACGAAATCCTCTTTCAGGTGCTTGCCGCCTTTTACCGGCAGGGACACTTTCCCGTCTGCATCCCTGATCTCCCCCTTCTCCATCGCCGTAAAACCGTGGTCGGCAGCATCCTTTAGGTCTGCCTCCGTATTGGCACCACAGCCCCCATAGGCCGTATTGTACTCCACGGTTGTGCCGTTTATTTTCCCTAAAAACGGCGCAATAAGTGTCGGCTGGAGAAAATTATGTCCGCCCGGTTCGCCGGTGGAGAGTTTTACCGCAACCTTTCCTTCGGCTTTACGACCGAGAGCCTCGTAGATCTTCACAAGATTTTCCGGGGTAATTTCCTTGATAAGATAGACCTTTGGGAGTTCAGATGCGCTATCCGATGTCTTGTCCTGTGCCTGTACATATCCTGTTCCTATGGTCAAAAATACCATTGCAGCCATTATCATGCTCATTATCTTTTTCATATATACTGTAATTTATCAATTAAAAGTTCAGATTTATACCTGCCATCACCGTAGCTCTCGGCATCGGGTATCCGGCATTGATTTCGTAACGCTGTGCCAGCAGGTTTTCTCCGCGTGCCCAGATGTCGAGCCATGGGGTGGCACGGAATTGTCCGCGCAGATTCCATAAGACAAAATCCTCGGTTGTAGCCGGATCTGTCGAGGTGTAAAGTCCGGCGATGTACTGTATGCCCGTTGATACCGACCAGCGTCCTTGCGTGAAGTTTGCTCCGGCATAGAGCTTATGTTCGGGAGCGGCAATCACGGGATTCTCCATGTGCAGGTAGCTGTAATTGGCATCCACCGACCAACTCTTATTGAAACGGTAAGCGACCTGTGCTTCGACGCCTGCATTGTCTATCTCTCCCGAATTCTGGTTCAGCATACCGCTTCCGCTCGGATTGGGCAGGGTCATAATCAGGTTCTTGCCATCGATATAGAAGAGATTGATGCCATACGACAGGCTTCCACCCAACAGTCTTTGCGAGAAGGCTATCTCGTAGTTCCACATAGATTCCGGCGTCAAGTCGGGATTCTGCGGCGGGAACATGTACATCTCACGGAGAATCGGGTAACGGAAACCTTTGGAGGCAGAAGCCTTCAGTTCGATGGTATGAGGCAGGTGGAATGCCAATCCAGCCTGCGGCACCCATTCTGTTCCGACACGGGAATGATGATCAACGCGCAATCCTGCGTTGAACGTGAGCCACTTCCCGACATCCTGCCGGAAGTCCACATAGCCTGCCACCTCGTTTTCATGCTTATCCACCAAATCGCTACGTGTTCCCGCGTCTTCTCCGCTCACATATTCGCTCCATGCCTCGCCACCGTAACGGAACCAGTCGAAGCCTACGGTGATGCGGTTATCCTTGAAGAACCGGGCGCTCTGATACCATGAGATACCCATCATGTCGTCATACGAGTTGAAGCGGTCATCCTGCGGACCTTCCCCTGCGGAAGGCGTATAGCCGTCGTTAATCCAATGGTCGCCCCAGTTGTAGAAGAAACTCAACGCACCGGAAGTCTTCCCGTATTCATTTTCGACGGCAAAAGAGGTCATGCCCCGTGTAATGTGCTGGTCACCGTCCAGCAGCGGAGCCGATACCGGGCCGGGATAAGAGGCGTTGAAGTGGGTCACGTTCACGTCGGCACGCAGATTCCAGTGGTCCGTCACCTCGTAACCGATCCGGCCGTAACCGCCGTACTGCTCGAATCCCATGTCGGCACGATGCCCGTCCGTGCGGTTGTACGAGCCGCTGATGACGCTCGAAAAATGCCCTTTGCGGATGCGGTTCGTCAGTTCGGTTTCCAACGTGTTGTAGGAACCGTACCCTGTGTGCAGGTGGGTGCGAATCCCATCCTCGTGCATTTTGCGGGTCACAATATTTACTACGCCACCCATGGCATTCGAACCGTAGAGTACGGATGCCGGGCCACGCAGTACCTCCACCCGGTCGGCCAGGAGCGTCTGGTAGGCATCGGCAATCGGATGTCCGAAGATGCCGGCATATTGTGGATGCCCATCAATAAGCACCATCAGGCGGGCATTGCCGCCACTTAACCCGCGTAACGAAATACCGCCTGCCGCCCCGTTGGAGACCCCGTAGCCCATCACGCCGCGCGAAGTAGTGAACAGACCCGGAACCTGTTCCGTGAGCACAGGGAGCAGGGAAGGCTGCATCGACTGCTCGATTCTTTTCCTGTTCACTACTGAAACAGTCTGCGACAAGTGGCGTATATCCGTCTGATGACGGGTTCCGGTAACGACCACTTCGTCGATAGTCAATGTTCTTTGGGCTGACAAGCTGTCTGCCGTATCAGGTGTTTGGCCCGAAACGGTCAGGCTTCCGGCCAATATGAATGTTGCAAATAGTAAATGTTGTTTCTTCATTTATCTGAATTCATTCTTTTAGATTGTAATGTTATAAACTCTTCAATTCGGACGAGACAATCCTGTGGAGTAAGGCAATACCGGCAACAAGTTTCCAGCGGGCACCATCCCGTCTTTGTACGGTTGATAATGTGCGGGACTGCCGTACCGTAACTGACGCGTACCCCGCTATCGGCAAACAAGTCGAGGGCCGGACGGCTGACCACGTCCGCATGGAGCTCTCCGACCTCTCCCAAAATCATCAGCGCCGCAGCCGCCTTGCCTACGACTTTGTCCGCAACGGAAGCTCCTTTCAGGAAATCGGAATCTTCCCGCAGCAGGGCATATAGGTCGGCCACACCGCGTCTGTCGAAAGTTCTGACTTCTCCGTTGGAAACGACTAAAGAATGTTTCCCTTCATGCAGTAATCGGATGATATCTTCCAACATAATGTTTTAGAAACTATATTCGTCGAATGAGTTTGGCGGGATTGCCCGCGACAAGGGTATTCGGCTCCACATCGTGCGTGACGACACAGCCGGTTCCACAGTCTGTTTTGGTGCTTTCGACGGGTTACTGAAAGTAAGTAGGCTCATAAGTATCAATACTATCTGTTTCATGTCATTTTAATTTGGCATATTCTTCATCACCGACAGGTTCCAGCCATTCGGTACTGTTGTTCTCACCGGGCACTTCGATGGCTAAATGCGAGAACCAGCTGTCGGGAGCAGCCCCGTGCCAATGTTTCACGCCTGCCGGAATATTGATTGCATCCCCGGAATGTAGTTCCACCGGCTCTTTGCCCCACTCCTGATAGTAGCCGCGACCGCCCACGCATACGAGTGTCTGACCGCCGCCTTTCGTTGCCTTGTGCACATGCCAGTTGTTGCGGCAGCCTGGCTCGAAAGTCACATTTACCACGGGGACTCCGTCCGTTACCACGGGAGCCGTGTAACTTTGACCGATGAAATACTTGGCATAGGCATCGTTGGGTTTCCCCACGGGGAAAATGATAGTTTGCGCGTAGGCTTCGAGCGAACCTGCCGCCACGCTGTCTGCATTACCGCCGGTCCAAACTTCTTTTGCCATACGGAAAGCCGCCCACGCTTTCGGCCAGCCCGCGTAGAATGCGGCATGGGTGAGTATTTCGGCTATCTCGGTTCGGGTCACTCCGTTCTTCTTCGCCGATTCGAGATGGTACTTGAACGAGGAATCGGTCAGTCCCTGCGACATCAGGGCCACTACGGTTACGATGGAACGGTCGCGGAGCGAAAGCAGATTGTTCCGGCTCCATACTTCCCCGAAAAGAATATCATCGTTCAAACGTGCAAATTCGGGGGCAAATTCTCCGAGCGCATCGCGTCCGGCAGTCTGTTGGATTTTTACTTGTGATTTTGCCATGATCGGAAAAATTAAAGTCA
>OJKK01000462.1_pt1 | contig 12076 bp, 18 predicted proteins | sample 1596551 | NCBI WGS metagenome assembly OJKK01 (sample SAMEA4350131, study PRJEB24818) | metagenome | biome: human; feature: gut; material: faeces | place: Denmark | collected 2013-09 | reverse complement strand
GTGAAGAGAATGTACCAATAGCTTTTAAAGACTTCTTGATGGGCGTTGATGCTGAAACTACCAATGACAACATCAAGGCTTTTAAAGAGGTTTACGAGGCAGAGGTGCAAAAGGGCGTTGAAGAACGTCTAAAAGGCAAAACTCCAAGCGTTGCTAATCAAAAGATAAAGGCTGATGCGTGGAGCTTACTAAGAGATAAATATAAATAGAAAAGGGGTTTTAAATTATGGCAACAAAGATGTATACAAATCAATATGCAGGATTACTTGCTGATGTATTTAAGAAGAAACAACACTTCCTAAACACATTTGGCGGAAGATTACAAACAAAAGACGGAGAAACATTTAACGATGAATTTTTAAAATTAAAAATTTCTGATACAGATGTAGTTATTCAAAAGTATGATATGGGAGCTAATGTAGCGTTCGGAACTGGTACAGGCAATAGCAGCAGATTCGGAAACAGAAAAGAGATTAAATCTGTTGATAAAACTATACCATACGAAGCACCACTTGCAATTCACGAGGGCGTGGATAAGATGACTGTTAATGACAATGCAGACCAAATTATAGCAGAAAGAGCAGGACTACACGCTGAAGCGTGGACTGAAGAATTAAATAAGCTTTTATCAAAGGTAATATCTGACAATGCAGGCGAAACATTAACAGGTGCAATGAAAGAGGACGACATCGTGAAAGCGTTTAATGATGCACATAAGAAATTTATCAATAATCATGTATCAAAGGATATAGTATGGACTGCATATGTTAATCCAGATGTATATGCTATATTAATTGATTCAAAGATAGCTACAGTTGCTAAGCATTCTGGAGCTGATGTTGATAATCATAACTTATTTAAATTTAAAGGCTTTAACATTGTAGAACTTCCTGAAGAATATTTCCAAAAAGGCGAGCAAATATATTTTGCAGCGGATAATATCGGTGTTGTAGGTATTGGTATAGAAATATACAGACTTATCGACTCTGAAGATTTTAATGGCGTTGCTATTCAATCTGCAGCTAAATACGGTAAATTCATACCTGAAAAGAATAAAAAGGCTATAATCAAGGCTAAATTAACGCCTGCAGTATAATTGCAATATGGAGGTAAAAATGAAAGTTATAGTTATTAGTGAATTTTATGATTTAAAAGAAGACAAATTGAGAAAAGTTGGCGAGACCTTCGAGGTCTCCAACGCTCGATTTGATGAAATAGTGAAAAAAGGCGGCGAATGGGTTGAAGAATTAGCCACAGAGCCAGATGGTGAAGAAGCAGATAAAAATCCAACAGTTGAAGAAATGGAAACAGTTCAAGAAGCAAGCGCAAAAGAAACTAAAGAAGTAGAAAAAGCGGCTGAAGAAAAGCCAGAAATTGAAGACGCTAAAATTGAAGAAGTAGATAATAAAGCAAAGAAAAATACTACTGCAAAGGCAGGTGCTAAGAGTGACGGAGGAAGAACTAAGAAAGCTTAAAGAGCAGGAAGAAAAGGATAGACTGTCGGGATTATATCTTGCACAGATTGAAGACTACTGCAATATACGCTTTAAAGAGCCTTATCCTAGCGGAATAGCGCTTGCACTTGAAAACTTAGTCGAGCTAGATCCATTGAAATTTAATATTGCGAGCGAAAAGATAGCTGATATGAGTATTACTTATGCAAATAGCAATAGCAGCGCGAGCGGCGGTTCATCGGGCTTACCTGATTTTATCTTAGCGTGGATTAATCCATATAGAAGACCGTTTATAATGTCGGACAAAAAGAAGAAGTACTACGATGACGGTAGAAGATAGAAGCGATGTAGATAAAATATTAAGAGTGCTGGAAGAATTATCATCAACGGCGGTCAGAATTGGTATCTTATCGAGTGCAGGTGGCGAGATTTTGATGATTGCTAACGTCAACGAATACGGCTGCGATATACCTGTTACAGATAAGATGCGTGGCTACTTTAGAGGTGCATTCGGCATCAACATTAGAAAAGAAACAACGAAGATTAGAATACCAGAAAGAAGCTTTATACGTTCGAGCTATGACGAGAATAAAGGCAAGTTTAGTACGTATGATGATTATCTAGGCGCGGTCTTAGATATGAAAATAAGCGTGCAAGATTTTTATCAAATAATTGGCGAGGCTTGCGTAAATACGATTAAAGAGTATATAAGGCGAGGCAATTTTGAGCCTGATTCGTCTTTAACACTGGAGCGAAAGAAGCCAAAGACTAAGCCGTTAATTGATACAGGTAGATTGATTAATTCAATTGATTATGAGGTGATAAGGATATGAGCCTATTTAATTTTAAAAGCTTAATAAACAAATACATGACTGGTCGCGTCCTTGTCATTCATAAGGACGGCTACTACGATGTAGAGGGCGACGGCAGGTATAAAGAGACTAAGTCGGAGATACCTCTAGACTTATTCGCGATAGTGCCACTTAGCCGTGACGAGCTGCGCTTTGATGCAGGTGGAACATACAATCACGACAGCCGTAAGCTATACTGCTATAAGCACTTTAATAAGGGCGATTATGTGATAAATACGATGAATAACGGCGATGTAAGACGTTATAGAATACTAAATATTGACGACTACTCTGATTTTGACGAGGGTTTAGCAATATACTACTTAGAAAGGACGGATGCAGATGGAGAGCGCGAAACTAATTGATGTGATTAAGGGCGAACTCTTCCAGCATACGAAGAGGGTAGTCGCTGATACTGATAATAACGAGAAAAAGCCTAAGATGCCGTTTTATTCAGCTAAGATGCTGACATTAAGGCAAGACGCAGGCGAAGAAGGAAACTATCTGCATGAGTTTGTAGATAGTGAAGATAAGAATTATAAATATGATTACTTAGAGATATTAGAGAGCCAGCCAAACGCTATTATATCAATAATGGCGTATGATAAAACGCCAACGGGGGCGATGGCTGCGGCATATGATGCGTATAGCTTTTTCAGATTTACGAAAAGATATAGGCTCAAAGAGCAAGGTTACGTTATTGTCGACATTACGGACATTCAGGATAGAACGGTTTTAAATGTCGATGCTTTTGAGTTCAGATATGGCTTCGACGTACGCATAAGATACGTGGAAAGGCTATACAGCAAAGTACCTAATATCGAAAAGTACAAAGTAGAAAGGGGAGATAATAGATGAGATTAGATTTTCCTGTTAATATCCAAAGAAAGACGGTAGCGGTCTCGGAGAGAGGCTTCGGCACTATCTTAATTTTGGATAATAAAAAGGACATTAAATTTAAATATGTTGATAGCGACAATTTAGAGGGAATAGATGGGGCTGTATTAGATATAGCTAAAAGACTATTCATGCAAAAACCACAGCCGCAAAAGGTGGCTATATTTGGCAAGGCTGGAACCATTGATGCAGCTTTTAATGCGGCCTTAGAAGCTAATAGTGACTTCTTCTTCGTGGTATCAACTGATAACACGGCTGATAGTATAAAGAAGCTTGCTGAGCTTGCGCAAGTGCATAATAAGATATATGGTGTTACAGTAAATACTATTGCTGAAGCTAAAAAGCTATACGAAGAAGTTAACGAAAATACGTTCGTAATGTATCATGACGATAAAAAGGCTTATGCAGCTGAAGCTATGACTGTAATAATGAGCTATAAGGTAGGCGGTAAAACTGCTAAGTTTAAGACTATACAAGGCGTTAGAGCTGCTAAAGTATCGTTGACTGAGTTAGACGAGCTGCACAAAAACAATATATTCACATACATCGAAAAGCTTGGCGTACTACAAACTACTGAGGGTAAGGTATTAAGCGGTGAGTATATCGATATAGTGCTTGGTGAGTACTGGATTAGGTTCAAGATGGAAGAAGCACTACAAAGATTAGCGCTTGTAAATGACAAGATACCATACACAAACGTTGGCATAGGCATGATTGTTGGTGCATGCGAAGCTGCATTAAGCAGAGCAGTGGATCAAGGCATAGTCGAGAAAGATCAATACAAGGTTGATTATAGGCTAAGAGAAGACGTTCCATCAAATGATGTAGCTCTTCGTAAGTATGACTATGTAATGTGGACGGCTATGCTACAAGGCGCTATTCATACTGGACAAATATCAGGTATCTTAACATACGATGTAGTAAATGGGGGTGCTAAATAATGTATAGAAAAACACACACATACGACCCAGAAAAGGTTGTAGTGACTATTAACGGTGTATATATTACTGGCTTTTCTGATAAGGGAAAGATAGAAATTGAAAGAAACGAAGATAGTAGAGGCGTTAAGGTTGGCGTAGATGGCGGAGTGCATTATTCAATCAATAACAATATATCGGGCAAGGCTAAATTAACTATAATGTCAACATCTCCATCACTAAACTATATGAGAGAATTAGAGCGCACGCAAACTGAGTTCACACTATCAATCGCTGATATGAATGACGTTAGTCAAAATGTAGCTTGCGACAACTGCGTTATATTGAAAAGACCAAAGACTGCAGTTGATAAAGAAGTTGAAGAACAAGAAATAGAGATATTTATACCGTTTTTCGATTAGGAGGTAAAGAATGGCGGATTTAGGACAACAATTCAAACAAAAGAAAGTGACTGTGAATGGCGTAGAATACACATTACAAAAGATGCCAGTTAGAGAAGCGTTGAAATTAAGACAAAGATGGGGCAGTAAAGAGACTGCGTCAGGTATTGATGATGAAAAAATGGCTGATTTATGCCTTGAAAATATAGTTGTCATGCCAAAGATAAAGATAGACGATTTTGACAATGTCGAAGATTTGGCTGAACTAATTAAAGAGTGTATTGATTTTCAGTATTTGGGGAAGTAGAATGTATAGAGTCATCGGTTAAAGCTGAATATGAAGAGTTTTGGAAAGCGGCGCTGTTCTTGATAAAAGACGGCGTCCTTACTTTTGATGAAGCGTGCAGGCTTGATGCTGATGAGCTATACGAAATATATTATGCAAATGCTCTATTTAATGAGGAGCAAAAAGAAATTATGGAAGAAGAAATGAGAAAGGCGGGTGAGGAAGTAGATGGCGGATATTAGAAATTTATCTTGGCTATTAAAGGTACAGGGCGCTGATGAGGCTGCTAAGGCTGTAGAGGGCTTAGATAGTAAGGTCGACAAGGCAAAGAGTGGCATGCTCGGTCTAGAAGATAGACTAGGCAATCTTGGCGATAAATTTATAGGCATAGGTGGCAAACTCGGTGTTGCTGGTGGCGCTATGACGCTATTAGGCGCAGGTATTACAAAGGCTACGGCGCCGCTGAAAATGATAGGCGGCGAAGCTTTTAGTTGGGCTAAGGATTTAGATACAGCAGTAAGGCAAGTATCTACATTAACTAGTGACGGCATATTGCCAGTAGATAAAATCAAAAAAGAAGTACGAGCTATATCTGATGAAACGGGTAGGGCACAGACTGAGATTGCGAGTGCGATGTATGAGGCACTATCATCTGGCGTTGATGAAAGCAAGGTTGTAGACTTTGCAAAAAGCGCTATAACACTAAGCGAAGCGGGCTTTACTGATTTAGGTACATCAATAGATGCGACGACTACTATCCTAAACGCTTATGGTAGCAAGGCTTTGGATGTTGGTAAGATATCGGATATCTTGGTTAAAACACAAGACAAAGGTAAGATCACGGTAGACGAATTAGCGAAGTCAATCGGTCGTGTAATTCCAACGGCTGCGGCTGCTGGCGTCAATGTAGACCAATTAGGAGCAGCGTATTCAATATTAACCGCTAAAGGTATGAATGCAAGGATCGCGACTACTAACTTACAAGGGATGCTGAGTGAATTATCATCGACTGGCTCAAATGTTGATAAGGTCTTAAGAATGCGTACGGGTAAGAGCTTTGCGCAGCTTACAGATGAGGGCATGAATTTAGGCGAGGCTTTAAGCATAGTGCAGAAAGCGGCTGATGAGTCTGGATTAACGCTAAAAGATATGTTCAGTCAAGATACAGCAGGTAGTGCTGCACTATCACTTATGAGCGATGGCGTTAAGGGCTATACTGATGCACTTGGCGCGATGAATAATGCGCAGGGTGCGGCGACTAAAAATGCTGAAAAGATGCACGGAGATGCGTATAGTTGGGACAAGGCGATGAATAAGATTAAAAATACTTTGATTGACTTAGGAAACGCTATTGCGCCTGTGATAATACCTATCGCACAAGATATATCGGGTTTGATTGCTAAATTTAAAGATTTAAGTCCAGCGACTAAAAGTTTCATTGTCAAGTTTGGTCTGATTGCTGTAGCAGCAGGACCTGTGCTGATGACTATAGGATCTATAATCGCAGGCGTAGGCGGATTGCTTATAGGCGGTGGCTTGCTGTTGAAGAAAATTAAAGGTATATCAACAGGATTGTCAACGTTAAAGGGTGCATTTAGCTTGCTTACTGGACCTATGGGACTTACTATTGCAATAATAGGTGGAGCGATATTTGCAGGCTATATGCTGATTAAGAATTGGGATAAGGTTAAAGCAGGGCTTAAAGACTTAGGTCAAGCTTTTGTAAAGGTCTTTAAAGGCATAGGCGATTTCGTAGCTGGCGTATTTAATGGCATTATAGGCGTAGTAAAAGGCGCTATTGGCTGGATTAAAGGCGCTTGGGAAGGCTTAGGAAAATTCCTTAAGAATCCAATCAAGGGCGTTGTTAATTTCGTAGGCGGTTTATTTGGCGGTGGTAAAGCTAAGCAAGCAGTACCAAGCCACGCTAAAGGTCTTGACAGCGTACCGCATGATGATTATACAGCGAACTTGCACGCAGGCGAGATGATACTAACTAAAAAGGCTGCAAGCTTATATAGAGCGCTAGGCGGTAATAAAGACAGAGTGCCTATATATAATACCTATAACAATAATAATAGCCGTAGAACGTATGATAATGCGCCCGTGATTAATATCAATGTTGATGTTAAGGGCAATGCAGATAGAAATACTGCTGATAATATAGCTACAAAGGTACGTCAAGAGATAGACGAAGTCTTTAGAGAATTGCAATTGCAAAGGGTGTAGGATATGAAAGTAAATACTACTAGAATAAAATTAGAAGATATATATATGGACGCGGTAGTCAAGGAAGACTACGAGCATAGCGCTGAGACAACGGATAAGCCTGTTGAAAAGGGTCAAGATATATCGGATCATTACAAAATAAAGCCAATACGTGTTGATATATCTGGAATGATAGTCAATGACAGCGAGGAAAAATATCAAACGCTGAAGGGCTATATGAAAGACGCGAAGCTGCTTAAATATATAGGACTTACAAGCGTTAAAAATATGGTAATTGTAAATGTTACGCGCAAATCATCATCTGAAGTTAAGGACGGCTACTATTACGATTTAGCACTTAAAGAGGTCAGGATTGCCGTTCCTGAGACTTTTGAGGTTAAGGTTAAAAATCCTGTCACAAAGAAACAAGATAGAAAGACAGCGTCAAAGGTTAAAGCACATAGCAATAAAGGCAGAAAGCAGTTAAAATCAACATTCCATACAGCTGGAGATGGTAGAGGCGGTGCAATGCCTATGTATGCTGGCGAAAAGAGATCAAGTATAATCGGTCCTGAATATCAAGTAATAAGATCAGCGGCTGATGCCTATACTTCAAATAGACCAACGATTATAGGCGAGGGTGCAGAATTAAAGACACAGCCAAATCATGGAGCTAGTGGTGGCTGGTAAAAGAGGTGCATAGATGTTTTATTTAGATGTAGAAAAAGAGGCTATACCATATACTTTTGAGACTGTACTTGCTAATGAAACTTATCAATTTACTGTCAACTATAATAGCTATGGCGATTTTTTTACTGTGGATATATACAAAAATAGCGTTCCTTTGCGCTTTGGCGAGAAGGTGGTCTATGGACAGCCGCTTTTTACAAATCACATGTATATAGGAGCGCCTAGGCTATTTATAATGCCATACGATACCACTGAAAACGCTAAGCGAGTAAGCTACGAAAATATGAGCGAGGACGTGTTTTTATATGTTGTCTAAAGGTTATTGGATTAGAGATGTTGATGTGCTTGCAGGCGGTAAGAAGTTCTCATCAATCGGCGACAATGCTATTGATATTGATTTTGAGATAAGCTTTTCAAATAGTAAGGAGCCTGATGTTAATGTTGTGAATATATATAATTTATCTGACAGTTCAATTAATATGATTAGAGATCAAGCATATATTATTGTTGCAGCTGGATATAAAGAGCTTGGAAATAAGGCGACTATAGCTGAGGGAACGATTGAAGACATTGATGTAAAATTTTCTGGGCTGGATAAGGCGTGCGAGATTAAGTTCACAGACGGCGGTAAGCCTTGGCGCATCAGGGAGCTTAATAAGACGTACGCTGAAAATACTAAGGCGAGTCAGATTATGCGTGATTTAGCGATTGTATTAGGCTATGAGATAGTCGAGATAACGCCAAAGGAAGACGTAGTATATAGATTAGGCAAGACGATTAAAGGCTTTGCTAGTAAGAGCTTAGAGGCGTTAGCGAGGGATACTAAGAGCAAGATGTTTATAAATAAAAATAGACTTGTAATTCGCGATGAAGCCAAGGCATACAATACTGGTTTTGTTTTAAATGCAGATAGCGGACTTATAGGTTCGCCAACGCTAAATAAAAACGATAGCGGAGATAAGACTGACGAGAAAAAATACACAAAAGACAAAAAACAAAACAAGCAGGCGAAGAAGTCGTGGCATGTTGTAAGTTTATTAAATCCAAGGATTGAGACTGATTCAATAATCAAGGTGGAGTCAAAAACTTTAAACGGAACTTATAGAGTAGTAAGCGGTAAACATACGAAGAATTTTAATACTGAGCTGGAGGTGGTGGAAGCATGAAAAATATAAACGAATATTTCAATAATATGCGCGCGGATATTGACAGAATGAATATTTGCAAGATTGCAAAGGTTGTGAAATTTTATCCTGAAACTAACAAAGCGGACGTGCTGCCACTTCCATCTAGCGATAATGCGATGGTTTTGAATGTGCCTGTGGCTCATATACGTAGCCAAGGCTTTTTTATTTATACGCCATTAAAAGCAGGCGATAAGGTCGTTTTACTCTTTGCTGATTATGATACTGACTCGATACTCTTTGATGTGGACGATGTAGCGACTGAGCGCGCGCACGATGTATCGGACTGTGTATGTATAGGCGGATTAACGCTTTTTAATGAGCAATTAAAAGTCAAGGACAAGGAAGCGTTATGCGTGCAGTCAATAGATGGCACGTCGTCGGTAGTAGTAAAGGATAGCGGTATTGAAGTAGAAAGTAAGGACATTAAAATAAAGGGCTCTAATATCGCTATAGAGGGCTCTAAGATTGATATACTAGGCAATATCACTCTAAATAGCTTAGCTACATATAAGGGCAGCGAAATAGCGGTCAAGGGCGATAGTACAAGCGATGGGGCGGTGATTAAGTAGTGTATAAGGATACGTTTTTGATGAATAATGGCGATGTGGTCGTTGATAGGGATCTAATTCTTATCGGCGGGCAAGAAGAACTGCGCCAAAATATAGAGAATCGCTTATCGGTAAATGAAGGCGAATGGTTTTTAAATCTTGAGCTGGGACTTAAATATGCTGACATCGAGGGTAAAGGTGTTACGGATAATGAGATCGAGTTCGCAATTCGTGAATGCTGCTTAGAAGATAATAGAGTTAAGTCGGTAAGAGATTTTAAGATAAATAGAGACAATAAATATAGGCATGCGGACATTGATTTTACTATAATTGACGGCGAAGACAAGCCGCTATATATGCAGGAGGTGGTAGCAATTGGATAATTTTTATAATGGCGAAAAAGGCGTTTACGGCGTTACTGCTAAGGGCTTTAGGCGTAAGCTATACAGCGAAGCGGTAGAGGAGCGTATAAGCCGTGCTAGGCGTGTATTTGGCGTAAATATCGATACATCTGAAACTAGCTTTTTAGGCAAGCTGATTAGAAATTACAGCTGGGACGAGGCGACATTGTGGGAGCTTGCGGAAGACGTTTATAACAGCGCTTTCGTAAATGCTGCAGACGGACAAGATCTTGACAATGTAGGTCAATACTTGACAATATCAAGGCGACCTGCGCAAAGGTCGGTCGGCATACTAACGATTGAGGGCCTTAATGATACTGTGATACCAAAGGGCTTCAGAGTTGCGACTGAAACTGGTAAGATATTTGAAACTGTTGAAGAAGTGACTATTATAGATAAAAAGATCGATGTAAAAGTTGTATCGATAGAGCACGGCAAAGATAGCAACGTTGCATCACAAACATTAACAAGAGTTTTAAATCCAATCGCGGGTATTACAAGCGTTACGAACATAAAAGAGACTACAGGCGGATTAGATACTGAAACTGATAGAGAATTTAGAGATAGATACAAAAAATCATACTCACGTGCAGGCGGATCTACGGTTCCCGCTCTTACATCGGCGCTTTTAGATATCGATAGCGTGATTGATGCTGAAGTGGTTGAAAATACAACTATGGAGACTATGAACGGTATTCCGCCTAAGAGCTTTGAGTGCTTTGTATTTGGCGGCAAAGAGGGCGATATTATAGATGCAATATACAGAAATAAATCTGCAGGTATTGAGGCGCACGGAAAGATTGTCAAAGAAGTAACGGACGAAAAAGGCCGTGTACACAAAATAGGCTATACAGAAGCAGAAAGCAAGAATATATATGTTGATATTAAGCTTAAACGTGAAGAGAACTATAAGGGAGATGAAGCTATAAAAAGAGCAGTTATTAATTATATCGGCGGCGTTGATAATGACAATATCACATATAAAGGGCTTAAGCTGGGTGAGGCGGTAAGCTATGCGAAATTAGTCGGGGCTATAATGTGCGGCGGTACTGTTAAGGATGCTGCGGTCACTATTAGCATAGACGGCAAAACGTATGTAGCAAGTAATGTAGAAATTGAACGTAACACTATCGCGAGAACTGCGATGGATAAGATAAGGATAAGCTATGTATAGGATGAAGTATAGAGAAGCGTGGGAGAGGCTGCCTGAACGCTTTAGAAAAGAAAATAATTTAAAGTTATATTACGTACTATATGGTGGTTTTGACGAAGTCTTCGCGGCGCTTGATGAAATTAGAATGTCAAGGGATTTAGATAAGGCGTATGGCAAAACGCTGGACAAGATAGGCGCGAACGTCGGGCAGTTTAGGCTGGACGAAGACGATGACTTATATAGACAGCTTATCAAAGTCAGAATTATAGCGAATTTATCGCTAGGCAATATACCAACGATTAACAAGGTCTTAAGCGTATTAACTAAAGATGTATATCTAGGATTACGTGAAGCGTGGGATAAGACAGAATACCAAAATGAACCCGCGAAAATAGTTGTAAATTTAAGTCGTTCAATTGAAAACTATCCTATTGAGCTGATTGAAAGAATTAAATCGGCGGGGGTTAGGGTATTAACTGAAGTTTTAAAATATTACGATAGTGATTTATACGTAGGCGGATTAAGACGTAGGCATATGCATATGACTTATAAGCAGTATGAGCCAAGTGAAATAAATAGCAAGCTGGACGCATATGTTGCGGGCTACTTAATAAATACTGTGATAGAATCGTGGCCAATACAAGCACATGGTAATTTAATATCCAAGGGCGAAGACGGCTACTTAGCAAGCGATATAGGATATATAAGGGGTGAAATGATTGAGTGATTTAAAAAAGATTAGGGTGCAGCACGTGGACAGAGACGCGAAAGGCGTAGAGATTAAAACTGACGTGAACGTGATTACTGATGCGGACTGCATCACGATGGACGATGGAGACTTACGTAGCGGCGTAAAGAAGATGATTGATGACAGGATAGGCGAAGTGATTGATGGAGCGCCTGAAGAGCTTGATACGCTCAAAGAAATAGCGACGGAGCTGGAGAAGAATCAATCGGGAGTGAGTACGATATTAAATGAGCTTAAGATGAAGATTGATAAAAAACAGATAGTTAATGTTTACAAAGTTAATGGTAGTAACACCGTGCCGAGCTCAAGAGCTTTATTTGATATGTTAAAGGTACTTA
>OJKK01000456.1_pt1 | contig 12277 bp, 7 predicted proteins | sample 1596551 | NCBI WGS metagenome assembly OJKK01 (sample SAMEA4350131, study PRJEB24818) | metagenome | biome: human; feature: gut; material: faeces | place: Denmark | collected 2013-09 | reverse complement strand
TCTTTTCAGCTTCTGTCCAGTGTAATTTAGCTTCTGTTTCATCATCATAAACATTATCAAAGACTGGTTTTAGGACTTCAAGAGGAGTAGATGTGTTCCAAATTTCATATCCAATTACTTCTTTATCAACTCCAGTTGTTTCAAGTGCTTTTCTTGAAGTTGCAGATGTAAAGGCATCTACGCCAACTGTAAAGGCTTGATCTTTTGCTACTGGATCGCCATAAGGGTTACCTGCATTTTCGTGTAAGTTCTTTGGTGCGTTAGGATCTTGTGTAGCAGTTGCGTCTTGTAATCTTATATAAGTTTTTGCTCCCAAATTATCCCAGTTTGGTGATTGGAAGTTTGCATAAGCATCTTTTTTATCATCTGTAACTATTACTGATACATAAGATTTTCTTTGTCCTAATTCGTCAAAGCCTGGAAGTTTCCAAGTTAATGGAGTTTTTGATTTGCCATCCCATGATTTTAATGAAGCTTTTCCACCTTCTAGTGGATAGTAGTTAGCGTTTTGGTGAACTGTTGGTGTACCAAAATTAGTTACAGCAGTTCTGTGTAGCAAGCCCACATTTACAGAATGTTTCTTAGCTGCTTCAACATTGTCCACATACTTACCATATTGTCCTTGATTCTTGTCAATATTCTTATAAGAAGGATAAACTTTTACTTCAAAGAATGGTCTGTAGTTTGCATATAAGTGAAGGTCTTTACCTTCGTCAATTGCATCTAAGAAAATATTATATTTTCCTGTTCCTTGATTATCATCTTGACTTGGAACATCTTTAGATCTCAAAGCTACAGAGAAAGTATTTGGAATATATCTTGTATATTTGTTTGCATTTCCTGTTATATCTTTGATCCATTCTGTTCTCTTTGGAATTCTCTTTGTTCCACCTGCAACCACACCATTAATTAATTCACCAATTCTTTCATTGTTTTGACCAGCGATTAAATCTGATTTTTGTGGGTCGTTATCGAATCTATATAGGGTCCAACCAAGGAATGAATGTTTTGGTTTGTTAAATACTTTTGCATTTGTATCTTTAATTTTATCAATTTCAGATTGTTCTCCAGTTACTGGAACTGCTGGAAGCTGTTTAATAACAAGATTTCCTTTCATTTTAGAAATAGTTGAACTTGATACAGCGTCTATAATGTCATTTGTCTTGTCAATATCTGAAATAGTTACAGGAATTGTTATAGTTGCTTCGTCATTAAGATTAGTTGCATTGTTGGAGTGAAGGACGATATTAATACCTTCGCCATAAACTGCATAAACTGTTCTTTCTTTATCGATTGGAGATTTTGAATCGAAGATATAGTTTTCATTTGCATCTACTTTTTCCCAATCTTTAGCTTCTTTTATAACTTTGTTATTATCTCTAAGTTCGTTAAATTGTTCTACAGCTGTCTTTCCACCAGCTATGTCTATTAGCTTAGTAGTTGTCCAACCAAGAATTCTCTTACCTTGTGGTACATTTATTTCATCTTTGGTTGGCATTTGTCTCTTTAAGAAAGCTGCCTTTTGATCCTTATCTTTTAAATCATATCCTAAACCGTCATGGTTAAGGATGTTTTGATAAGTTCTTCCATCAACTTCCTTAGTTTTGTTGTTTTCATCAACATATCTAACATAGTCGCCTTCAAAACCTGATGGTTTATAATCTTTGTTTACTTCTCCTGTCAAGTAATCATATCTGTATTGCTTGCTTAGAGGAGCAATCTTTTCAATAACAGGAAGATTTTCCTTTGATGTTTGTCCATTAAGGTCAAATTTTACTTTTGTTTGAACTTGTTCTATTACTGGTTCTGATTTTAAAGAAGTTTCAGAATAAGTTGTAAATACTATAGGTTGGTCTCTTAATAATCCAAGTTTTTCAACATCTTTATTTTCAGTTGCATACTTAATGCTTTCTGCACCAAAATATTGTTTCTTGATATTAAAAGCAAGTCCTTCGTATTCCTTCTTATTAAAAATTCTCTTTTCAAAAATGTCTGATGTGCCATCATTGTTTACTGCGAATTTTTGAGGATCTTCTTTTCCGTCAGCTCTTAAATAAGCAGTTGTATCACCAGCATTATTTTCTTCTGTGTTAATAAATGATTTTCCTAAATATGCTGTAGACTTAGTTTCATCTGGAATGTAAAGTTGTGATCTTACTCCGCCTTCACTTCTCATAATTCCAGTAAACTCTTTAGAATCTGTGAAAATTTCATCTACTATAGGAACATACTTTTCAATTACGGCTGTTGCACCAACAGTTGAAATTGAATTTTTAAAGTACATTGGTGGATAGAAAAGATCAGAGCCATCAGCTTTAGTAACTTTTTGGAGTCTTAAAAATTTATTACCTGTTAATGATTGTTTATTTTTAAGTTTATCTCCTGATACTCCCTTTTGTTCCCCTGTAACTATATCAAAGTCAACAAAATCAGGATATTTCCCTTTGTTTCCATAGTCAAGGTTTGGCAAATAAACTGTTATAGGAGTTCCTGCCTTTATAGTCATACCAGTCTTTATATTATGATCTTTCAAATAAAACTGCCAGCCATACATATTTATAGCGTAATCATCAGTATCAGGGAAGAAGGCATGTCCTTCTCTTTTCCAAGACTTCCAAATTCCTTCACTGCCACCTATATTTAGCACAAAGTCTTCTTTTTCTGAAGTAGTTACCATAGAGCTTGTTATATTTACGTATGGATTAAAGTTAAGAGTGAAGAAATTATTTTTGTTAGGTTGTATAACTATATCTTCAGTCGTAGTTGCAGTGTATTTTCTAACTCCTTTGTTGTTTGATAGAAGATATCTTGTATCAAACATAAAGTTCTTTGATAGTTCCTTATCCTTAACTAAATCTTCATTTATCTTTTCTGGGTCTATATTGTATTCAAAAACCATGATAGAACCTGAGTCTTGAGGCCCATTTCTCAAAATATTTTTAAAATCTGTTGTTATAGTTTGAACATAGTTTGGATCTGCTGAGTCAGGATTGTCTTTGTACTCATAGCCTGTTTCTGCAAATTGTAAGAATACAGCACCATCTGCACGGTTAAATGTTGGGTTTCCTTCTCCATCAAGCTTTGCTGAGCCGTCTAGATTTAATTCTAAACCTTCTATATAGCTTGCGTAGATAGGAAGTTTTGTTCCAATTGGTGTTTCATTTTCAGATAGGAAATAGATAGAACCGATTTTATTTTTTTCTTCAGCTGTTTTGCCTTTGTTTCCTAAGTCAAGATATTTAATGAAGTCTCTATCAAGAGTTTGTCTAATGGCATATTTATCTCCATCCATCCTTCCACTGACAACATCAGAAGCAAAAGTATAGATTAGTCTAACTTTCTTATCGTCTCTATCAAGTTGTAGAGATGAGTCTGCTGAGTGGAACTGGTCATTTTGTCCACCAGATTGTGTCATTGATTTAGTAGTTGCTTCCATTAAATCCTTAGGTCTTTTTGATAAATCGCCTACAACTGCAGTTTTAGTGTAGGTATTATATCCTAGCGCAGCATAGTCAGCACCCTTATATCCTCCAGCTGTAGAGAATATCTTTAGGTTGTCATTGTTGCCATTATATAGTCTTAATTGAACTGCTTGTGTCTTTTGTGCAAAAGTCTTATCCCAATCAGTATCAGCTTTTAAAACTATATTAACTTCTCTGTGACCATATTGAACACCTACATTTCTATAAGGAAATTGTAGACAGTTGGCACTTTGTCCCCTAACATCGGATGTAGTTAGTGTGTCAAAATTGTTAATAGCAAAAACTTCTGTCTGTTTCCAAAGTACGTATGAAGCATCCTTATCAATCTTTTGGTATAACTCAGCTGGGAACCTCATAACAAATCTAGACCAAGGATAACTGTCAGCTTGGTTTCTTTGGCTTACTTCGAATTTTAGAACTGTCCTTCCATTTTGGTCATAGTATCTGCCAAGGTAAGTAAAGCCAAGGGTATTAAGTGGGTCAGCTCCTCTTTGTCCTTTGATTATCTTTACGTTTTCAGGAAGTGACCAATATCCAGAGCCATCATCTTTAGCTGCACTGTCTTCTTCCCAGTTAACTGAAGGTTTTCCTTCTGGATCTACTGCACGTGTAGATGTGCCAGGAATTTGTGGTTCTTCTGCGAAAACATTCACTGGCATCATTGTGATTATCATCAAGAATGCCATGACTAGTGCGAGTGTTTTTCGCAAGTAATGTTTTTGAAAATTCTTCATAATTTTCTCCTTTCTTATTTCTTGCATAAGCAAGTTATTTTGAACTTCTGTACCTCTGATGCCGCTTTTAAATCTATAAAAAAACAGACGTGTCGTGCCACTGACTCGTCTGTATAATCGTAGTATAATTGCGTGATTGTTAAGTAAATGATTATAATAAGTAGAGGATTTTTAACTGAGTATAAGCATGCGGTTTAGTTAATGTCCTTTACTTGTTTCGACCTTTTTGATAGCATCTAATGAAGCTTTATCGGTGGCACAGAAGATCGTATTTGTTTGTACATTCATTTTAGCACGTGTATGTCTAAATGTCAAGTTTAAATTATATTTTTAAGAACATTTTTTATATATAGACAGTAGTGTATCCCCCCCCATCTCATTTTCTCGTTTTCTGTCTATAGACGTGTGTATGTACTTTATATGTCTAATGGATGGGCAATAAAAAATGCCAGGCGATTTGCTCGTCTAGCATTTGGTTTTCATTATATTCTCTTCCTTATTTATATTATATATAATTATATATGCTTTATATTGTTTCACAGTTATTGTGTTCTATATGCATTTTATAAATTTACTCAATCAATTTTACTCAGCCAATTTTGCAATTATTTTGCAGATAAAATCAATGAATTTTCTTTACGGAGAACTTTTATGAGTGAAATAGTACAGATGAGTACATTGGAGCGATTAAAAGTTTGTAGTGAAGAAAAGGCGTGATTTTTGCGCAAAAGAATGCAAAATTACTACTTAAGCAAAATAAATATACTAATCCACATTATACGTGCCATATAGCTCCATCATTTTTTCCGAGCCTGACCCTCTCTTTTAGGCATAATGTTAAATATTCCAAACCAAAACGAACTGCTTCTTCCATCTTATATCCCTTCGCTAAGTATGTGGCTATAGCGGTGGAGACTGTTGCACCTAGTCCAAAGGCGGCTCTATCTACTCTCTTCCTATCTATAATTTTCTCTTTGCCATCCATGACTAATACATCTTTTAGTTCGCCCTCGAGTGCGCCTCCTGTGATCAGAACGCTTGTACCATAATCAAGGTGAAGCTTTTGTGCTGCGGCAAGCATTTCGGTAACAGTAGTGACTTTCATCTCTGATAAAACTTCTGCCTCTTTCATGTTTGGTGTAAGTAGGCTCACTTTATGAAAGATGTTTTCCTTTATATACTCAAGTGTTTCGGCGTCTGTGTAGACGTGGCCGAACTTTGATGCGATGACTGGGTCTAGTACAACGGGCACCTCTCTAAAGTATTTATCTAGTGCGTCTTTAACTGCTTTGGCCTGATTGATGTTTGAGATGAGTCCAACTTTGACGCAGCCGATGCAAAAGTCCTCGCTCGCTGCCTTGATCTGGTCGTAGACCATGGACGAGGAGAGGGCAAGTCTTGAGATGCACCTTTGTGTATTTTGGCTGGTCACGCATGTTGTCGCGACTGTGCAGTAGGTATTTAGTTTTAGTGCTGTCTTGACGTCTGCCTCGACGCCTCTTAGGGCGCTTGAGTCTAGTGCCGAGATTGACAGTATTACGGGCTTTTCTTTTAGCATGGCTAATCTCCTTTGTTAAGATGATTTTATTACATTCGCTTATCTTTGTCAAGATGCTTATGATTATGGTGATGGCTGTGCCATAAATATAGTGCAGCATAAAAAAGCTCTCTGAGTTTGTCTCAAAGAGCTTGATCTATTTATTAACTTTCTATGAATCTAATGATTTTGTATATTGTTAGTGCAAGATCTTCTCTTGTGTATGCACTTGTCGCGTTGTATGTGTCTTGACTTTCGCCATTAACAAGGCCTAGCTCGTCCATGTACTTAACTTGATCCAGTGCCCATGAAGCGATCTTGTCTTGGTCTTTGTAATTAAAGTCTTTTACTTTTTGCATATTGATTTTGTGTTCTTTTATGAAATTATAGATGACTGAGGCAAACTCTTGGCGTGTGATCTTTTGTGTTGCCTTAAGCGTTTTGTCTGGGTAGCCTTTGTAGATGCCGTGCGTTAGTGCCCATGTCATCGCCTCTGCGTACCACTCGTCTCCTTTTATGTCCTCGTAGTCGATAAGGCCAACGGATTTGTCTTTGGAGATGTTCATAAGGACTTGGGCTAGCATGGCGCGATTGATTGCTAATTTGCCTTTGAACTCTGTGTCTGAAACGCCGCTAAGTACGCCTCTTGCGATAAGCTCTCTGATCGCTTCGCCTTTTTCGCCGTCTGGCAAATCTCTGTGCTGAACTAGTCTAAGTGCTTGTGCTGGCGCTAGTATGCCGTAGTCTTGTTTTGCTTCTGTTTTTGCTTCTGTTTTTGTTTCTTTTTTATCTACTTTATCATTTTTGCTTAGTCTTGTATTTTTGTCATTGCTTTCGTTTTTCTTATCTTTATTGTATCTATCATTTCTATGATTTTCTTTATCTTTTCTCTCTGGCATTGCTTCTTTTTCTTTAGTATCTGGTTTTTTATTATTGTCTTGATTATTATCTTTCTCTTTATCGTTTGGCTTTGTATTATTATTTTCTTCTGCTTTTTTATCTTCTTTTACTATTAGCTTTTGATTTTCTAGTGTTAATTCTGTATCGTCTGTGAATTTTAATTTGATTTTGCCAAGCTTTTCGCCCGCTGTCTTTGTGTCTCTAGCTGATTCGTCTGTAACTGTAGCGTGGTCTAAGTGACCTTGGTAACCACCATTTGTGTCTACTACACCGTCTTTTATTTTAACGCCATCTTTCCAATTAACATTGTCGTTTTTATTAACTGTGATGTCTTGTGCTTCGATTTTGTCTTTTATCTCGTTAACTATGGCGTTTCTAAATGGTATTCTTAACCAGATGAAGGCTTCTTTGTCGTCGCAGGTCTTTCTACTAACTCTTATTCCACCTTCATGATTATTCATACTTTCAAGCTTTGTATCCTCTTTAAGTGACATCGAAGCTTTTAGGCCTTCATATATCATATCTTTGATTGCATCTTTTGTCTGTGTTTCATTTAAATTACCAATTTCTGTTTTTAAATCGTTTCCTTCTTTTTCATCAAGTTTAAATTTTAGCTTGTCAATTTTTCCTTCTCTATATAAGTCAGTAATTGTTCCTGCGAGGCTATCCATATCTATATCTGAAAACTTTTTATCTTTATTCACTATTGTAAATAGCAATTCATAATGTGCTACATAATTAGCAGGATTTTGATTACTTTTTACGTCTATGTCTTTTAACTTATTAAGTCTAAGTACATAATCATCGTTTTTCGTATTAACGCTTTCAATTTTATTTTTAAGCGCCTCTTCAAGCTCTTCTAAAGCCTCTTCATGTGTTTGGCAGCCAGCAACTGCTTCTTCTTTCACTTCTTCTTTCACTTCTTCTTTTTCTACTTCTTCTGAAGCTACTACCGTCTGTGCGTTTTTCGCATCTGTCATGTCTGCTTCAACGCTCTCTGCCTTGATGTACTCGAATTGTGACAGTGCAAAGGCAATGATGAATGCTAGGGAAATAATTCTTTTTAATTTGTTCATTTTAAAACTCCTCTCTTAAGCCTTAATTTGTCGGCTCGTGTATTAAATAATGCATAAGCGCCCATAAATCTAAGGCTTGACCCTGCCTTATATATTACTTGCGATTGCGAAATAATTATAACATTTTCGGAAGTCGAAATTATTTACAAAATATTTACAATTTTTCTGATTATGCTAATGGCTGTGACATGTTTATAATAATGGCTGTTCCATAAGCATAATCATAGCTGCGAGGCATAAAAAAGCTCTCTGAGTTTATCTCAAAGAGCTTCCTATACTAATGTTTTTTATTAAGCATATCGTTTTTAATTGTCCAAAGTTTTTTGCTTAGGTCGACGTAGTACTCGTGTGGATTTTCAAGTCTCTTGACTTCGTCCCAAAGCTTATCGACTTCTTCTAGTGAATACTTTTGCACTTCATCGATTGTCTTCTTATTATATACTAATTTACCTTTGTCGAAAATTTTCTTTAGTAGCGGCACTGCTGTGTAGTTTGTAAGTGTTTTCTTCTTCCAAGTATATAGTGGGTGGAAGATCTCGATCTCTTTTGTGAAGTCGATCTCTTCATCATGTGTTGTAACGAGGTCGGCAAGTGCCTTTCCTGTTTCGTTGTCGTATAATCTGTATAGCTTTTTAAAGCCGGGTGTGGTGATTTTTTCGACGTCGCCACTGATTTTGATCTTGTATATTTCTTTACCGTCTTTGAATGTGGATACAAGTTTGTATACGCCGCCAAAAACTGGCTCGCTTCTTGATGTGATCAGTCTTTCGCCAACACCAAAGCCATCGATTTGGGCGCCTTGACCAAGTAGGTCTTTGATCACGTACTCATCAAGTGAGTTTGAGACCATGATCTTAACGTCTGGGTAGCCTGCTTCGTCGAGCATCTTTCTTGCTTTTTTCGATAGATAAGCAAGGTCGCCTGAGTCTATCCTTATACCGACGCCTTCATGACCATTTGCACGAAGCTCATCAAAAACTTTTATTGCGTTTGGTATGCCTTCTTCGAGTGTATTGTATGTGTCAACGAGTAAAACGCAGGAGTCTGGATAAACTTTCGCGTAGGCTCTAAAGGCTTCTAGCTCTGTATCGTACATTTGTACCCATGAGTGGGCCATGGTGCCTGTGGCTGGAACGCCAAAGAACTTGTCTGTGATAGTGTTTGCTGTGGCTTTCGCGCCGCCGATGTAGGCTGCTCTTGCGCCAAGTATCGCTGCTTCACTCGCTTGGGCACGTCTCGAGCCAAATTCTGAGATGGCTCTGCCCTTAGCGACTCTAACGATCCTGCTGGCCTTTGTCGCTATCAAGGATTGGTAGTTTATCGTAAGAAGTATCATTGTTTCCATGATTTGCGCTTCTTTAACCGGTCCCTTAACTATGATGATGGGTTCCTTTGGAAATACTGGTGTTCCTTCTTCTACTGCCCATACATCGCAGTTGAATTTGAAATTTCTTAAAAAGTCCAAAAATTCTTCTGAGAATATCTTTTTGCTTTTGAAGTAATCTATATCATCTTCTGTAAATTTTAGATTTTCTATATATTCAATGACTTGCTCAAGTCCTGCGGCGATGGCGAAGCCACCATTGTCAGGGACTTTTCTAAAGAACATATCGAAGACTGCCTCTGTATCCGCTACACCATTGGCAATGTAGCCGTTGGCCATGGTGAACTCGTAGTAGTCCGCCAGCATCGATAGGTTTATGCTTTTATTATCTTTATTCATCTTAATCCTCCCATAGATCTTTTAATCTGCCCTCTAATTTATATCTCACATGCTTTAGCTCGCCTGTATTGCGTGAAGACGTGATGAGCATGAGCTTTCTGAGCTTATCTGAAAAGCTGTTGATATAGTCCGCGCTCGCCTCGTATGAGCCGTGGTAGACGTATTTTAATACCTCGCCACCGAGTGCAACGACGTCGGCGCCTATGACGTAGGCTTTGAAGGCATCCATCGCAGTCCTTATACCGCCTGAGGCGATTAGGGTAAATTTGTACTTCTTCTTGAGCTCCCTCGCATATAGTATAGAGAGCGCTGTTGGCGTGCCAAAGTCGAAGATATCCGAGAAATCTTCGGCAGCGTTCGCCATGGACTCGATCCTAGCAAAGTTTGTGCCGCCCGCGCCTGATATGTCGATGTACTTGACACCGAGCTTAGCGAGATCCTCGATATTCCTTTGATTCATGCCAAAACCGCATTCTTTTACTATGACGGGCAGCTTAAAATACTTAAGTGCCGCCTCGATGTTCTTCATATAGCTAGTGAAATCCCTGTCACCCTCGCCATTAATGAGCTCTTGAAAAGCATTTAGATGTATGCAGATGGCGTTGGCATCGATTAAATCAACTGCCTTCTTCATCACATCCAAATTCGCTGTAGCGCCGACATTGGCTATAAGGTAGCCGTCTTTGTTGACCTCACGTGCAATGGTGAATGTTTCAGGGAACTTCTTGTCAACAACAGCTATCTTCTCGCTTCCAAGCATCATAGGTATATTAAAGTCACGTGCGAGCCTAGCTAAAATCTCGTTGATTCTAAGCGCCTTTTCGGTGCCGCCGGTCATCGCGTTTATGTAAAAAGGACGAGAAAAGTTTCTGTTGAAGAACTTCTTTTCAAGTCGTACCTCGTCTATGGAAAGCTCAGGAAGAGAGTTGTTGTCGATGAAGACATCTGAAAGAAGCGTGTCAGTCCCGCCATCTTCCGCTCTTAGGAAGTTTGTAAGATGCAGGTCCTTGATCCTTTCTTTGTAATCAATCTTTTTCATAGTTCCTCCTAGATTTCTATATAATCTTCTATATTAAGTTTTTTATCTATATCAAGAGTCCTTAGACTATGGATATAGATGTCTTTGCCCTTAGTCGTGTAGATATTGAAGTCGCCTTTTTTAAGTCCACTCGCGTCAAAGCTATGGGCAAGGAGCTTCGCAGGCATGATAAAATCTACTTCGGGCATCAGCTCTTTGAAGATAGCGTCGATAAACTCGTAGTGAGTGCAGCCCAAGATTAGCGTCTTGTAGCCACCATCGTCGATGCGCCTTTTGTAGTCAAGAACTTCCTCTTCGATGATGTCCCTGTTCTCATCGAAGTCCTCGATAAGCGCCGCAAGCGATGCGCTCGCCATCTCTAGTAAATCATCTGTGCCAATGGCCTTGAGCCTATTGTAATACTCTTTCGAAGCTATGGTAAACTTCGTCGCAAGTATCGCCGCCTTATTAAGCCCAAGCCTATTTACTTCGTCAATAGTTGGCGTAACTATATTGTAGAGCTTAATCTTATGTGTGGAGCCGGTATTAAGTATCGCGCTACTCATGGTATTACAAGCGACAAGGCAGTCAGTAACGCCCTTTTCGTACAAGAAGTCTAAAATATGCTCCATACAAGAAAGGATCTCGTCACGACTCATATTGCCATAAGGCACCCTGATATTGTCCCCGAAGTAATTTATTTCAATCTCATTATTCAGCTTAAGAAGCTCACGAACAACGGATAAGCCACCTATACCTGAATCAATAACTGCTAATTTCTTCATATTACATGTCGACACGATTGTCGATCGCCTTTCTGATAGTTTCTGCGTCGTAGTAGCTTAGGTCAGCGCCCATCGGCACGCCGGTACCTATCCTAGTCACCTTGACGCTCTTGTCAGGGATGTTCTCCTTGATGTAATTTGCTGTCGCAGTGCCCGCAATGTCTGGGTCAGTCGCAATGATGAGCTCTTTTACACTGCCGTCAAGCCTTTGGAATAGCTCAGGAATGTTAATCTCATCAGGTCCTATGCCCTCAAGCATGTTGATGGTGCCGCCTAAAACGTGATAAAGACCGTTGTAGCCGCCCTCTTTGTCAAGGCGCATAACATTCTCTTCCTTTTCTACTACTAATATGGTAGAGTGATCTCTGTCCTCGTCAGAGCAAATGCCGCAGATGTCAGCTTCACTGTAGTTACAGCAAATCTTGCATCTGTGAATATTTTCAAGAGTCTCCTCGATGTCCCTCGCTAGGCTCATGGCCTTATCCTTATTGTTCAAAAGGTAATAAGCAAACTTTATCGAAGACTTCGAGCCAAATTGCGGAAAAGACTCTAAATTGCTAACTAGCTTATCTAGCCTATCCATTATAGTCCTGGAATACCTAGGCCGCCAGTTAATTTGCCCATCTCAGAGTTCATAAGATCGTCAGCCTTAGCTATGGCCTCGTTTACTGCGACCATGATTAAGTCTTCAAGCATTTCAACGTCGTCTGGATCAACAACTTCTGGATCTATGGTGATGGACTTGATCTCTTTTTTACCAGTGATTTCGACCTTCACCATGCCCTTATCTACTTCTAATATAGTAGCTTCAATCTCTTCTTGCTTCTTTTGCATATTTTCTTGTGCTTTTTTAAGCTGCTTCATCATGTTATTCATGTTGCCGCCCATTTGTGGGAATCCTCTTTTCATAATTACCTCCTACTTAATAATAAGCTTGCCGCCCAAGAACTCTTTAAGGTCCTCTCTGAGTTTGAGAGTCTTTTTCTCTTGGTCGGAGCTTTCAATTTTGATATCGATTATAT
>OJKK01000445.1_pt1 | contig 12527 bp, 9 predicted proteins | sample 1596551 | NCBI WGS metagenome assembly OJKK01 (sample SAMEA4350131, study PRJEB24818) | metagenome | biome: human; feature: gut; material: faeces | place: Denmark | collected 2013-09 | reverse complement strand
ACCTAAATCAAGACCCAAGTACTTTTGCATAATCTTGGCGATGATATCTGTTCCGCCTGTCGATGTATATTGATTAAGCACCATACCCACGCCTATGCCTTGAATAATCATGCCTAGAGTGATTATTAAGAACAAGTCATCTGATAGCGGCTTTGGATTTGGAAATATTATTTCAAATAGCCATACTAAACCTGATAAAGCAAGTGTCACGACTATAGTCCTAGTACCAAAGTCCTTACCTATACATATAAAGCCCATAATAAATAGAATGATGTTTACTAAGATAAATAGTGGTCCAACGCCTAGTGGTATGTAGTGACTTAGGACGATGGCTATACCTGAGGCACCTCCAGATGTTAAATTAGATGGAACCAAGAAGAAATGTATTGCACATGCAACAAGTGTTATGCCGATTATGATAAGTGCAATCTCCTTCCAGTTGTATTTGTGTTTAATTTTATCCTTTCTTAAATTTTGTACTTCATTAGTTATGTTCATAGTTTACCCCTTTTCTATAAATATTTTCTATAATAAATTTACCAAATATGAAATCAATTATACCACAAGGCCCGCTTTAGTTCAAGCATTTTTACGTCTATTTACTATAATATTTATATGTATTCAACCATAAGCTTTTCTTTACAAAAAAATTTATTTGATATATAATATATTTACATAAAGTTCTTAAATTAAATATATTGAAAGGAGAGGTATTATGAAATTAAAAGGAACAAAGACATGTGAAAATCTTATGAAGTCATTCGTTAATGAATCACAAGCTTCAGTAAGATACGGTTATTACGCATCTCAAGCAAAGAAGGATGGTTATGTTCAAATACAAAACATCTTCTTAGAAACTTCTCAAAACGAAGAGCAACACGCAAAGAGATTCTACAAGTTCTTAAAGGACGAGTTAGATGGCGAAACAATCGAAGCATGTGGTACTTATCCAGTAGCACTACAAGATACACTTGCTAACTTGAAGGCAGCTGCTGAAGGCGAAAATGAAGAGTGGAGTGAAATCTATCCAGAATTTGCTAAAGTAGCAAAAGAAGAAGGCTTTGATGAGATAGCTGCAGTTTTCACTCACATAGCTGAAGTCGAAAAGGCTCACTACAACAGATACAAAAAGCTTATCGAAAATATCGAAGCAGGCAAGGTATTTAAAAGAGGCGACGTTTATATTTGGAAGTGCCTAAACTGCGGCTTCCTATATGAAGGAAAAGAAGCGCCTAAGAAGTGTCCAGCATGTGATCATCCACAAGCACACTTCGAAATATTCGTAGAAAATTATTAAAATTTACTTAAAGAAAAAAATATGATGTAGATCTACTTGGTCTACATCATATTTTTTATGCGTTAAATATTTATTTGCATTAATTTTTTATTTATAATTTTTGCTATTCTAAATTTTCTTTTCAACCCATTTGCCTTGCTTAAATCTTATACTCATAAAGATTAATCTTGAGAATTGGTCTGAGAAAACACCCAGCCATATACCCATAAGACCAAGGTGAAATACATTAACTAAGACATAAGTAACTACTGTACGTATGATACTAACACTTACTATGGATGCGATAAGTGTGTACTTCACATCGCCCGCCGCTCTTAAGCAGCCGCCATAAATGATTTGCGAGATTTGACAAATGACTATGACTGTTATGAAGCGGCCAATCATTACGCCGTAATTAATAACTGCTTCGTCTTGGAAGAAAGCGCCGAAGATGTATTTGCCGAAGAATAATAATATCGCTGATAAAACTAGTGATATAACGAAGCCCACCTTTTGACAAGTCTTGCCATAAGTCACTGCGTCGTCATACTTCTTCGCCCCAAGTGCCTCTCCTGATAGTGCAACGGCTGCGACCTGCATACCATCAGCAAAGGCAAAGCCGATGCTTAGTACGTTCATTCCGACATTGTGTGCAGCGAACTGATCCGTTCCTAAGGACGCCGCCATAAGCGCTGTAGTTAAGAATCCGATTCTCATTGCAAGGTTCTCAACAAACATGTTTAGTCCGAGCTTCATTATGCTTACAAAGGCATCAAAGCTTGGTTTGATTTTATATTTAATTATGAAAGGTATTCTTACATATGAATCCGCCTTGAATAAAGACCTAATACTCATAACACTCGCAACAAAGGTGCCAAGCACGGTAGCTATCGCCGCGCCTCTTACGCCCATAGCTGGAAAACCAAGTTTACCATTAATAAGTATGTAGTTAAAGCAAATATTTACTATACTTGATACTAAATTTGTTGTGAAGGCAATCTTTGTGTTACCACTACCTCTTTGAGCCGCGTTTATAACTATGCTTATGATATTAAAAATGCAAAATCCCATGATGATGTTAAAGTAACGGGTAGCATAATCATGTGTATCCGCCTTACTTCCAGCTAGCTTAAGTATTGGATCTGAGAATGTCACCATGACCGTCGATATTATCACACATAAAATGACAGCAACAACAAAGGCAGTTACTAAGACTTCGTTCGCTGAACGTCTGTCCTCCTCTCCTTTTCTCCTCGCGACAAGGGCTGAGACAGCTATGCTTATCGAGAAGAATATAGCGAGACCTATAAACTTAGGCTGCGTCGTTAAGCCAACTGCCGAGATCGCATAAGTACCTAGGTTTGATACCATGTAAGTGTCGATGATGCCTGCTAAGGCTATGAAGACACTCTCGAGTACCGATGGCCACGCGACTTTAAAAACTCTTTTCAAAAATTCTTTATCTTGCAATTAATCACTTCCATATCTCTTTCATATCTATATCTCTTGTAAAAACATTTTAAATTATTATAACACATTTTTTACACTCATTCAAGGCAATGGGAATATTTATTTAGATAAGCGAAAGATTGCTCTCGTGCTACTTGCTTAAAGAGCTACACGGCTTGTCACTTGTCTTTTGCTTTCACTTTGCCTATTAATTTCATATCCAATAAAAAGCAAGCCCAAGCTAACGGACTTGCCTTATATAATTTTCTGATACTGTATATTGATTTTAAATATCGATTATCTTGATGCCTGTCTCGTCATCGACTCTTCTTTGATAAATGTTTTCGCACTCATCGATGCGTAGCTCGCATGTGCCGCTTATGATGCACTTATTTAGATGACCACCAACAGTGATTCCCACACAATCTGAAATCATGATGTGTATGTGTACATATGGCTCTTCATCTTCTCTAGTAATATTACCCAGAAGCGAAAGAATTTCAAACTCGCCTTCGTATTTATTTTTGATATACTCTCTATTCTTAACGCTATAAACACCAAGCTCTACCTCCGAGCAAGCGCCTATACCACTTATAGTAGCTGCCTTTATATCAGTCTCTTTGATAAACTCATTCAGCTTATCTAAAACTTCTTCGCCTCTATCAATTCTAACGATGTATGATGTGCCGTCTTTGATGTATCTCATAAATTCCTCCTAATAGTAGCTTTTTATTTCGCTATATAATTGTTTTTCAAAGAATGGATATACTTCTTTGCCTTTCTTCTCGTCTGCCGGCATGTAGAAGTTTGACAACATTTCCTTGAAATCATCATTTGTAAGTCTGTCTTCAGAATAGAATTCGTAGTAGTTCATAACTGGTCCAGTTCCCACAAAGTATTTACCATCCAGTCTGTATATAGCCTTCATGAATGAGAAGCTACCTGATCCTACTTCTAAGAATGAGCCTTCTGGTTTACCCACAGAGTTTGATCCAATCCTTTGTATGTCAGCAATGTTTGCTGTATCTCTATCTGATGCTGATATCTCATATTCATTGTTGACATCATCTTTGTTGAATGCTATGAAGATGTTTTCCATCTCTCCACCGATAACACTAAGTCTGTCATTGTCTTCGTCAGATGTTGTTTCATCTTTAAGCTCCTTAATGCTAACATCTATAAAGAAGTCAAGCATATCATCGAAGTCCTTTAGCCTAGCCTTTTGATCATTGTTAAGTAAGGAGTACTTTTCATCTGCATCCATTGTCTTTTCTACTAAGTACTTAACTCTTCTGTATAGATTAACATTTGGTTCAACATAGTGCTTTATGATACTAGGCTCGCTGCCACCCATTTCTGCGCCATATTGCTTTGCGTATAAAATTGTGTCGTGCTTTAATTGTGCCCAAGAAGCAAGTGCTGCATTTAAATCCTTGTATTGCCATTTTTCACTTCTCATAAAATCTGGATATCCTTCGCCATATTCGTTGTTAAAAGCCTTTAAAACCCATAGCCATGTTCTGTAAATATTTGCTTTTTCTTCTTTATCTGTTCTTGCATCAACCATTGCCTTTGTTTCTTCATATTTGTCTTTAAACTTATCCCACTTCAAATTGTCTTCGTTAGTAAGTGTAAGTCTTTCAGCAAGACTGTTGCCAAGAAGTGCCATAAGATCAACACCTGAGGCAACCGGTCTCTTGCTTTGCGGACTTGTATCGATTAAGTTTTGTAACCATGTGTTATCAACAACAGCTCTTTGTGGCAAGAAGGCAAAAACCTTTCCTGAGTCTGGCTTAATCTTAGGTCCTTCTTTTTGACTAATCATGTCCGCAACGTGATTTATGACCTTTTCATCAAGTATGGCTTCAACTGTATTTTCCTTAGTCACTTCACTAATGCTCTTGTATAGGTCAATAGGAGTGATGTCTTCAGTGTTTTCAACTAAGAAGCTAATTGGCTTATATATGTCTTGCCATAATTTAAAACCTGTCTCGTCCTTAAGCATATGTCTTGAGATAAGTATCGCTTGCTTAAGAGCATCTAGATTTATTGATCTATCTGAATTTTCTAAGCGAACTAGCTCTTGTGAATAAAGCATATTTACTTTGAAGTACTTCTTTAAGTTTTCATTCTTAGTGTAATTGCCACGCACCTTAAATTGTGAGTAATCAATGTCATTGCCTGTTATGTTCGATACAGCATTGCCTTCTGCTTTGATATTCTTAAGCTCTTTGTCAGCTAAGTCCCTTACTTCACTAGGCACTTCGCCATCGTAGTTTGCTTCAAGCAAGTCAACCGCGCATAAAAATAGTGCTGCATTTCTCATAAGGACGTCTTTTTCATCGCCCTTTGCTTCTTTGTAATCACTTAGAGCGTTGTCCAAGCAATTCTTTGATAGAGCCATAAGCTTTTGCTTCAATGAATTATGTTCCATGTCCTCCATCATACCAAGGTAGATGATGTGGTATAGGTGCACAACCGAATCAGTAGTAACGAATGAGTTCCTTCCAAGGTATTGATTGTTTTCATATATTCCGAACGGCTGCTTCATAACATCGTAGTCAACTTTGAAGTAGCCAGAGTTCTTAATCTCTTGAACTGTTTTTTCAATGCTTTCAGGGTCATCGTAGGGGTCAAAGCCATATACCTCGCTAGAGTCCTTTACATCGTAAGGCTTTACATTCGCTTCGATATCAATATCTTCAAAATCCTTAATCTCTTCTACATTCATAAGCTTTTCTGCATCGTAACCAAGCAAAGCATTTAAATCCGCTTCGCCCACTTCATTTTTTTCTTCTTTACTAGTCTCTTTACCTTCTTCTTTTTTATTATCTTCTCCTCCCATCTTATTAAATGGTGAAGAGCATGCACTTAAGGTCATTACTAATAGCAAGACCATAGCTAATAATCTCTTTTTCATTTTAGATCAATATCCTCCTTTGAAAAATTAATTTCCTTCATTATATTTATACCCTCTATATATAGTTTTTTGTCCTTCGATAATTTTGTCGGACGAAAATCTATTTTTCTAGTCGCAATACGCTCAATAAGCATATCATACTGCTTATAGACACCGATGGAGTACACTCCTTTATATTTCTCAATCGAAACGACTTCATCAAAACCATCGCCATCAATATCAAAAAGAATAAAATCATACATGGGATTAATGAGCCTCGAGCAGCGAAACTTTGGTTTCAAATCCAAGTCCACTACCTTATACAAAAACACGCGCTTCGATGGCGTCCTATGCCACGGGGCTATCGAGTAAACGCCAAAAGCGATGTCAAATTTGTTCTCGTCGTTGACTCTGCCTAGGTCCACCTTGTAGATGTTTAGCTTGTACTTGCCATTAAAGCTCTTCGTCTTAGATCTGCCATCTTTTGTAAAAGTGACTTTATTATAAAACCTTGCAAATATTGGCTTAGATAAAGTCATCTCTACTTCGCCAAGCTCCTCATCTATAACAGTGTAGCTATGAGTTGTCTCTATGCGTGATATGGCTAAAAGCGCCAGCAATAGTAAAATCGCAAGCGCAAGTGATTTCTTCTTCATTATTTATTTAGGTCTACAAAATGAACTTCGTAGCCCATATTTTTTAGCATCTTAAATAAATCTTCAGTCTTAAAGAATAGTGTCTCTGTGTTAATATTTGGGTGAAAAGTCATTATCTCTTCTTTTAATATAGCATTATCAAAATAGAATTGAACTTCTTTTTCCGTGTCATTAAGTAGGCCAAATGGCGAAACACATCCCGCTTCATTGCCAAGCTTATTGAACAAAGTCTCTTCTGAAGCCATCTTTACTCTTTTTTCACCGACAAGCTCCGCGAAGTCCTTCATGTCAAGTCTATCCTTGTCGTCCATGACAAGCATGTAGAAGCGTCTCTTCTTTTGATCCGTCATAAACATAGTTTTAGTTCTGCATCCAATTTTGCCCTCGATAAACTTATCAGCGTCTTCAGTCGTAAATGCTGGCGGATGCTTAACTGATTCATACTCAATACCATTGTCCTCAAGCAGCTTTATTGCGTCTTCGTATTTGTTCTTCATATCATCCCCTCCATTATATTTACATTTTATCACAATCAAGCGCAAAAATCAATTAGCAAAGTTTTAGTCTTTAAATATGGTCTTGATATGTGCTATAATATATAAAAGGATGGTGACAAGATGAAAAACAAAATTAAATTATTTTTCTATAACAATAGAAGGTGGATATACTGTCTTGAATATATATTTTATTCAATAATTCTGCTTGCGATAGTAACTTACATAGACAGCAGCTACTCAGGCCTTACACAACACATACCACGCGTGATGCTATCGAGCGTCGAGCTTGCAAAGACAGTGCTTTCATCACTTGTTTCTGCTCTGTTAACAATAACTACTTTTACATTCTCTACCATACTAGCAGTTTTCACTCTATATCATAACTCCTTCACACCAAGGAGCGTCGAAAACTTTTTAGATAAGAAAATCACAATGAAAGTCTTAGGTATATTCATAGGCGGCTTCGTCTACTGCCTTGTGAGCCTTAACTTTATGAAATCCGGTCAAGATCAAAGACTTGTTATTGCCGGTACCATAGGCGTCATCTACGCTATATGGGGTGCGATCTACTTCGTTATCTTCGTGCAAAACGTTTTATCTGGTGTTAACTATGCCAATCTACTTGAAGATATTGCAGATAAAACTGATAAACTTATTGAAAAAGAGCTTGAAGATCGTGATTTTGAACTGCTTGATAAAGAAGAGTGGACTATGAAGGATAAAAGGCTTGCTGCTCACAAATCAGGCTACCTAGAAATTATTGACATAGATAAGATTAAAAAACTAATTGAAGACGAGGACATAGTCTTCACTATAGAAGCATCAAAAGGCGATTTCGTTGCTCAAAACGAAACGCTTGGCTACTTTAGTCATGATAGCTTGGATGATAAAACTCTAGAAAAAATTCAAAAGCAATTTATTTTTAGTGAAAGAAGAATTGCCGAAGAAGATTATAAGGAAGGCATTAGAAAGATAGTAGAGATAGCAACGCGTGCTCTATCACCTGGTACAAACGATCCAAACACAGCTATACACTGCATAAGAAAGCTATCGATACTTTTATCGCATCTTGCTAAAGTCGACTCGAACCACCACTACATCAAAACCGATGACAAGGCAAGGATATACTACACAAGTAAGTCCTTCAAGGAGCTGCTTATCGAGCATACTCATCCCTTGTTCACTTATGGCGATAGTGATGCAAGCGTCTTAAGAGCCATATTCAAAGGCTTACTTGTCATCAAAGTAGCTGCTAGCGATAAGAACAAAAAGGTCGTTATGGATTTAGCCGAGGACCTATATCAATCAGCAGTCGATAATTTCAAAAGAGAAAGTGATTTAAGTCTCTTCATGGAAGTTTATCAAGAGATAATGACTGAATCAAAGGAAGAAAAAGAGATAGAGAAAGAGGAAAAAGAAAAAGAGCTAGAAGAGCTTTTAGAAGATAAATAGTGAATATAATCAATACATGAGGCTAGTCAAAATTATGACTAGCCTCTTACTTATTACTTCGTATTAAAATTTCTAATTAAAGTCACTCGTCTATTGACCTCGTCCCAAAGAATGTCTTTGCCGTCCTTAAGGCCAAGCGCCCTTGCGATGTTTGCTATAGGAAGCATGATTCTGTTCTTACGCATCTCAGGCTTAACATCGCTTGTGTACTTAACGCCATTGACAATGATGAAGCTGCTATCAACTGGTATTTCTACTCTTAGACCTATATCCATGATGACAGCAGTCCTTGTCTCACTTAGCCAAGCTACTTTGTAGCCCAAAGCTTCAGCTACGTATCTTAGTGGAAGCATTGTTCTGCCGCCCTTGATATATGGCTTTGTGTCCATTGCTTTAAGAGTGCGAACGCCATTATCCACTTTGTCAAGCATTTCAGAGCCTATAGTGATCAAAACTTTTGACTCTTTTTGCTTTTCTTCTTTATCCTTGTCAATAGTTTTGACCTCGTCCTCGTCCTTTTTTTCTTCATGATAATAATTTCTTCTATGTCTCTTCTTTTGCTCTTCTCTTTCATCTTTATCATCTGTTTCAGGCTCAATATATGGAGCAATTTCTCTAAATATAGGGAAAATGCTTACCTCGCCATCCGGCATAATGAATTGGCCCTTAGTAATAGGAAGCAATTTGCCACTTGCATAGCGAACACTAAGACCCACAAGTTCATATCCGTAATTTGCTATGGCACGAACAGTAACTTTGTCGCCCGCTTTTGCTTCACTTGGATCAATAATCACATCGCCATATGGTGATGGAGTGATGTTTATAGCGTGCTTTTGATTTGGCTTATCTGGATCTAGTTTGTCTTGCCAAATGGCTTTTATAATAGTTGCTTCATCTATTTTAATTGATTCTTGTGGATTATATTCTTTGTTATCTATTTGCCAAGCCTTAAACACTTGTCCATCAGGTGCTGTGAATGGACAATCAGGAAGAGTATATTCTTTTCCTTTTTTTACACTTTCTCCTTTAGTCTCATTTGTACCATTGTTTGCTACTAAAGTCACTTTGATAGTTTCAATAGGCTTATCTCGCCAAGTTGCTGTTATTTCTGTATCTTCATTAATTGTTATTACATCACCAACAGCTTTTTCTTCTCCATTAACGCTCCAAGCTTTAAACTCTTTATTTTCTGGTGCTGTAAAATCACATTCAGGAAGAGTATAGTCTGTTCCTTTCTTTACTTCTTTTACAATAGTTTCGCCTTTGCCATCGCCTGGATTAAAGCTTACACTTACCATAATGTCTTTCCATAGAGCTGTTACTTCAATATTATCATTAATTGTTATTTCTTCACCAACAGCTTTTTCTTCTCCATTAACACTCCAAGCTTTAAATTCTTTATTAGCTGGCGCCTCAAATGTACATTTAGGTAAATTATATGTCGAGCCTTTAACAAACTCTTCTGCTTCCATTGTGCCTTTACCTTCACCTGGATCAAAGCTTACTTCGTACTTTACTTTTTCTCTATTGACTATTAAAGTATATTCACTTGTATTCTTTTCATCTTCTGACTTTACTATAATTTTAAAAATATTTTTCCCATCATTTAATTCAAGTTTTTCTGTTTTATCTCCATTTTTAAATATATTACTTTCTTCAACTAAAACAATAGCCTTATCATTTAATGTAGCAGATATAGTTTGCTTGCTTTCACCAAATTGGAAGTATACATATGCCTCACTATAATCATCACTTAAATCTACCGAATAAGTTTTTTGCTCCTTATTAAATACTAGTTTTGATTTTTGATTTTTCCAAACCTCATCTTCTAAACCATATAGTATTATATTTCTAAGATTGCTATCACTAACTACGCTTTCTTTAAAAATAGGCTTAATTGTAAGATTATGATTTGGCATCCTTAATTCAGTAGGAGTTTTATCTGGTTCTTTTATAATATCTTTACCTTGTTCTATTTCTATAATATTATTTCCTTCTACTTTGACCCATCTATCAAATACTTTTTTATAGCTTCCATCTGCAGAAATAGTTACTATGTCGCCTTCATACGCTTCATAAAACTCAGCTGAACCACTAGTTACACTTAACTTATGAATATTTCCAACACCAGGTTTATTTATACTGACTCTATATTCAGAGTAAGCATCTTTGTTAACTGTAACAGATAGTACTGATGTTCCTGGTCGGATTGTTACAATATCTCCGTTATCATTAGCATCAATCTTGTATATATCTCCATTGCATATTGCTTTTAATTCTTGTTCATCTGAATTCTTTTTTATACTGAATTGAATCTTTTCATATTTAGGATCCAAATATAATTTATAATTTTTTATGTCAGAATTAAATTCAGTGATAAATTCCTTTTGCCCTTCTCCTTCGATATATACAACTGCAGTAAGTCTAACCTCTTCCCATTTATTACCGTCATACACCCTAGCACGTATATCTTTTATTTTATTTGTTTCATCACGCTCTGCTTCCGCTTTAACTACTCCCAAATTCATAGGCAAAATACCTATAAATAAAACTAAAATCATTAGCATCGAAATAATTCTTCTAAGCTCCTTCATTATATCCCCCCTCCATAAAATCACTATGCCTTTGTCAAGCAAAACCATAAGCATTAAAAAAAAGTGCTGCTTGCAAACTTCGCAATAGCACTAAAATAAACCCACCTTTGAGTGGATTGCATCCTTATTGAATTGAGTTCTGTCTAATAACATATTAAAGCCTCTCGTCAACTATATTCTATACTTTAATAATATAACATATAGCTATTTATGTCAATATCTTTTCGCTAAATTAGATAAATTTATTTTATCCATATAAATATCACTCATAATATATTCTCATAAAAACATAATCATCTTCTATAGTATCCGACATTTTAAAGCCAAGTTTCATCCAAAATTTTTGTGCTCGTTTATTATTTACGTGCACAGGTAGCGACACCCTCTTTGCATTAAACTCGCGCTTAAAATAATCAATACATAACCTTGCCGCCTCGCTCCCATAGCCCCTGCCTCTGTGAACCTCATCAATTACAAAATTTATAATTTGATAATTGTCTTCGCCGTAATAAATCGAAATAAAGCCAACCACTTCTCCATCCCTATTTATGGCAAAGCATTCGCTCTCATCTTTATATAAATAGGCTTCTGCGATTGAGTAGACAACATCATCAACATAATCATTATTTTCTACAGAAGATTTTATATTTATGCAAGAAGAATAATTGTCTTCGTTGATTAATTCAAGTTTTAACATACTTCCCTCCTTTAAATATATTAATAGCCCACAAACAATTAAACTAAGAAGTATAGCCTGTGAGCCTAAAATAGTATTTTTTAAAATTTGTAAAAAATATTTTATTTTGAATAATGAGTACAAATTAAAGCTGTTACTATAGTACCTAAGATAATACTTATCACTACAAGCAATATAGCTGCATCTTGTTTGATAATCTCTTTGAATATCAATATCGATTCAGCTAATAGTAAAAAGCCTAGTAATAGTAATGATAGTCCAGTCACTTTAGCTAAATGATCTTTATCAACATTTGAATTTTCTTTGTACCCTGCTAATAGCTCTACCAACTTAAACTTCCAAGCATTTAGCCAAGAATTACAAGTGTAAGTCCAGCTATTAACGATGCATAAGCCATAATAAAACTCCAAATCTATTGTAAAAATTATTTAAGATTTTTCTTGTTAATAATTTATAAATTTGCAATCTTCTAATATTTATGAGTATTTTCTAAAGTTCTTTTATTTACTATTACTTGCCTAACTATTTGCAGTTTTACTATATGTGAATCTTTATATTCATTACTATTGATAATCCAATCATAAATAGGGAATAAATAGAAAGGCTCACAATCAATGTTAAAATTTGTTCTATATCTTTTGTCCCCAATTATAAATTCAGACTCTTATAAATCAATATCTGGAACAATTTTAATTTTGTAATCAGGATAAAGTTTAGAAATTTCTTCTTCAATAACTTTTAATGCTTCATCTCTCTCCACATCAAAACTCAAGATAACATCAAATCTAATGCTTTTATCCATTTTGTCAACATAAAATCCATGAACTTGGAGGGCCCAATCGTGATTCATAATCTTTCTTTCAATTGTCCTTCTAATTTCTCCAGCTTCCTTGTCCCTTGTGTTGTAGGAATAAACACCTAGAGCGATCAAGATAATACCAGTTTTTTTATAGATTTTGTATTGTATTTTTCTTGTAAGTTTATCTACTTCATCAACATCCATATAG
>OJKK01000435.1_pt1 | contig 12789 bp, 9 predicted proteins | sample 1596551 | NCBI WGS metagenome assembly OJKK01 (sample SAMEA4350131, study PRJEB24818) | metagenome | biome: human; feature: gut; material: faeces | place: Denmark | collected 2013-09 | reverse complement strand
TTCCTGTTGATAGGAGACAATGGCGGCAATAGCGGTTTCAAGGGTATAGTGGCCATCTTTCAGAGGGCGGATCTCATCAACAATGACGATGGGGTGTGTTACATCGTCGGCGGGCGTGCCGCTCTTCATATCCTCAAGGGCTTGCTTATCCTCGGCGGACAAAAGGCCGGCTTGTTCAAGGGTAGCAGAAGGCAGACGGAAGCTGTCGTCCGTTTCTTTACCGGTTGTTTTGGACACTTTCTTAAAATACACATTGAGATAGGAAGCGTCAGACAGGACGGAGAAAGAACCCGGTTTGATTATATCGGAAGGGATATTTTTCATTGTATCTTCCAAAGACTTTCCACGGTTGCCGGGGAAAGCTTCTTCTTCACCTTCCCCAAGAGACAACGGTTCAGGCAGACATTCAGAAGGAACTTTACTTTCTTCGTTCAAAGGAGCGATACCGTTCGCTTTTCCTATCCTTTCCTCAAAGTCATTTATTACAGAGGTCCATTTGCCCCATGTAACACTCTCATTGGAAACAATACCTATTCGTGAGATTGTACAAACTGTACCTAAATATACACCTTCGGCATTGTCTGACATGGTAGCCAGTTGTATACACGAAGTGAATGATTGACAAACCTTATCAAGCTCCAACCGTTCAATTTGTATATTTACAGGAATCTTAGACAAATCAACAGACAAAATACACCGATAATTCCCAATAGAAGAATCCCCGGAATACATCGTTTTTAATTTATCTTTAAAGCTACCAATAGTAGTAAAAGAGCCAATACTTTTAAATGGGTCAGTCAAAGGATTGGATTTATCAGACACTCCTGTTATACGTTTCAATAACTCGGCGTCTCCATCCGATAAATCTTTTGCAATCTTATTGACATTCTCCACTAATGCATCAAAATCCCCATTCACCATTTTAGCAATGGTACTTGAAAGTAAATCAATAGATATTTTCCGACCGCCACTAACTTCAACGTACATATCTTTGGATAGCTCTGTTGTATCAGTCAGTTGCTCTATTGTAAGACTGTTTGTCTTCAACGCTTGTAACACAAGGCTAATAATCTGTTGTTTTTCTGTTTCTGTCATAATTCTCTTTTTTAATCATTTTCATATACCCATACAAGCTCAATGGTCATACCAAGATTATCTATGTCGCAATCATAGACATTATCAAGATAAAGTTGGAACTCCTTCAGAGCACCAATATCTCCACCGTTAATACCTTTCAAGACACATACACCATCCCTACTGATTACACTCCCTTCAATGAGGTTAGTATACGAATCTCCTTTATATAGTACAGCACGCAAATTTATCGAACCGTTGTCCAAATCGTTCTTTAGTCTATCCAGTCCATTAACTGTAAGTTTACCGTAACCTCTTCTACCAATATACTTGTTATCTATGTCAGTCGTCTTGATTGCAATCAAATCCCAATATGAATTTTCATCAACACCTAGGTGATGAATACTGTTGACAGTAACCATAGTATCACTATTAATAGAAACTCCAGTATTAGGAATAGCCTTAGTCATATTGATATATGCTCCGACCTCTGCAACCTCACTTTCTGAACCATACTTGATACTACGCATTCCTTCATCATCTGCTATCCTATAAGCACCGCTTTGTACACACCTCATAGCAAGCTGGTTATTCCATTCCAAAACTGGATTCATCGTTCTTACCTTCTGTAACATTTGATTGAACACAAAACTCTTCAATCCCTCTATTTGCTGGTTAAGTTCCGGAACATTACTTTCCTTTCTGGTATATCGGACACCATCAAAGTAGACGTAATTACAGCATAAGACACGATTCAATAATTCAGCAAACCACACAGGGCATCCCATCCCATTTCCAAGCGTGAATAATACTGTTGTATATTCGTGGCTGAATAGCTCAACAATATCCTCATCAGAGGTCACGAACTGCTCATTATCCACACCGAACGTCCATCCGTTATCTTTGAAACCACCAGGAACGCGAAAATCAAAAAAGTATTGCATCCCATCTATCCACCAGACAGCATCAAGACGCTGCTTATTATCTTTCATTGAATACTGAATAAGGCTGGTTTCTGATAACTCACATTCATCGTCCGTAACTTTAAAAATCTCACTCGTATTCCCATTAACTGTTACAGTATAGTATCCACATGGAAGCAATGAAATGTTATAGAAATAAAGAATCTTATCATCATTCATCTTCCATGAGCTTAATGATACAGGTGTAGATATATTACTTAAAAGATTATTAATGTATACTATAGGCTCCTGCTCTTTGGCTGTCAAAATCAATTCAACAAAAATCCTGTCTGTACGTGCGAATAATTGCACATATTTACTCTTCGCTCCAAATTTATCGGTAGACGGAGAAAAAAACAGTGGGGTAAACGGGCTTATAATCATATTTCTAGGCTTTTGTTATTGAACGGACAAATAAATCATACTTCACTCCCTCGTTTCTCTCAACTGTACTACTCACCTCCTTGATGTAGCCCTCGTAAACAAGGCCACCTTTTTGAATCTTAATCGTTCCATCATCTGTTTGTGGAATATCCTCATCAAAGGTTGTAAATGAAACATCTCCACAAGTGACCAAATGCTCTTCAAGTATAAAGTCATCAGTTAATTTCACATCATTGACTATAACATTGCTATTCCCATCCGAAGAAGCATAATGAAGAGAATCAGCGAACATGCCAATATACTTAGCATTAGCTTTCAACATAGCTTTCTGCCAATACATAACATTAAACATTGCATCAGGATTTAGAACACCTGCAATCTTCCAATCCGCATTCCTTTCTAGTACATATTCCGCTTTCCCAATAACCTTATTATAAGCGAGCATTGCGCCAACGATAAACACATCATTATCACTTTCGTTATCAGTAGAACTACTTCCCCTTTTCTGTGACACGATTTCCAAGCCATAAGCATCTGCACGATAAGGGCTCACTAACTCTAGTGTATTATCTGTTACTTGCAATCCAGTAGTATATTCAGCAGTAAATCGAAATTCATCACGACCATTCAAGCATTCATAATCAACTTTATCATAACCAACTTTAACTCGTGCATATATCCTAGAACTGTCTACTTTAAATTGAAAATCTGAAATGTTTCTTGATATATTCTTATTACCATTAAAAGTAAATAAGCTGTCACGATGGACAAACTTTACAATATCCCCCTCAATCCTCTGAACAAAGCCAAAACAGGCTTCCATCCAGTCTACAAACTTCGTATATGAGGTATATAATTTAGCAGACAATATCCCACGAATACTTTCGGCAGCCAAAATAAGGCAATTGTCCAACCGATTGTCTACACCGGAAGCTATCTCGCCTTTTATACCCTCTTTACCACCATTCATACTTTTGAGCAAACTATTCAGAACAGTAATAGGTTTTACCACATCTATATTGATAGGTGATGCTATTGAAGTCCATTTTATCTGTAGTGAATATTTAGAAAAATACACCTTTCCAGGTCCGTTAACATTCATATTACCTATCGGATCATGTATGACAAATTGAAGACATTCACCATCTTGAAGGTCTATTGCATAAACATCCCGATATTGTTCGGGTCTATAAGTGTCTTTTTCTGTTGTATGTGTATTTCCTGAATAATCGGTATTTATCCAACTCGCAATAGTGCTTGTGGTACCGTTCCCATCAACTTTAGCAAGTGTCAACATTACATCTCCTCTGCCTAAATAAAAGTTGAATTCGGGAGTTATATATACCTTGACTGGTTTATGCGCCCTTAAAAAAGCAGGTACAGAAGTATCTAAAGTCACAGAATTTATTTCTACAGGACTATCTGATTCTGGTAAGTCTTTTTCTACGACTTCCAATGGAAGAGACTGGAATATAGTTTTTCCTGTTATATCTCTTGAGAAATCAACATATTGCCCTCCATCTTCTAAAGAGTATCCACCACATATATAGTTCGCGTAGTAATTAAACGGTAGTCTATCATAATAAAGCTGATATGTATCTTTTATCTCATCTACCGAATATTCGTACTGCGTTCCTTTGTTAGCCTTTATGATATTAGCGACACTATCATCTATCGAATTAATAGAAACAGTATTTCCATCATAGGTCAATGAACCGAAATCCAGTCGGCAACTGAAGAATTCTTCATAAGTATGAGAATTAGTTATAGTATAAACAGTGATACTAGCATTAGAAGCTAGGTATTTGCTCAAATACTCCTCCAATATGAGATCATAGGCTTCTCCCACAAACTGGAATTTTGAAGTAAAGGTTCTAGTTATTCCTTCAAGTCCGGAGCGTTTACGGGAAAACTTTATTTCATCCCAATTCTGAATACAAGATTTGGGAATATCATAGGAAATACTATCAACGGTAAGTACATATTTACAAAGCATTTTAACTCCTTTTGAACGTTCACGAGCAAATATATAGAAAAAGCCAACCGGTTTTCCGATTGGCTAAATTCTTGAAAATCACGCATTACAAAACACAGATGTAAGCATCAGATTTTAAGCATATTACGAAATTATCTAGTAAAAATAGAATTTATAAGGTAACCGGAATCAACTTAAAAACTATGTATCAATATAGTCTTTATATAAGATTTTATTCACTTTCAACTTATAAACGTTATTAGGATCATAATCCATCTTAAAATACTGAACTCCTTCTCCTAAAATTTGCATTATATTCTTTACATTACTTTCAACGCATCTATAACCGAAATAAATCGCTTCAATCATAGAGTTCTTATCAAGAGGAATTTGAAGATGATCATCTTTACAGCTTGGGTCATAACTAATTAATCTTATTTCATTTTCATATTTCCATTCTGTAGATTTCCATATAAACAAACTATTTGTATCTTTCTTTTTAGTTAAAATATCACATTTCTCATTTTTAGAGAGATAATGCACCCTCTTTAAATATTTATGAGAATAACCATTACCCTGAGCCTGTTTTATAAATACCGTTGAAAGTTTATATCTAATACAAAAACCTTTATGAGCATCAGCATAATGAGACCACATGACCACCTTTCTTATTAGGTTATTATCTAAACTTAATTTTTTATTTCCGACAAAACTTCTAATTTTAAAATATTGAAAAGAGTCACTGAAAGGCTTTATATGAGCATTATTTTTACAAATTCTATTCAAATTACTTTCACTTGACCACAAAAGAAATAGACTATCAAAGGGGTCATTCATTTTAGAAGGATGACACACTGTTATAGTATTTGATATTAAATCAGACAAAGAATAAATACTCACACTTCTAAATGAATAAACAATTCCTGACTTTACACCGTCAAAATCAGACTTTAATTGGATAGAATAATACTGTGACTTTATGTAAAATTCAGTCGCTTTATCTTGTTCACCTAGGATTGCATATATTTCTCCTGCAGCTCTATAAACATATGCTTGCAAAGAAGGGAAAAAAGTTCCCAACTCACACTTTAAATCATTTTCATCATACGCTTCAATCATATGAATAGAAGTATTAATTTCTATCATTGCGTTAGATAAATCTTGCTTATCCAAATACACACGTGCTTTCAAATAATGTGCCTGATAACAATCTATATCATCCAACCTAGAAAAATACTCTTCTTGCGTTATTTTAGAACCATAAAATTCATTAGCAAGTACCTCCAATTCATTTGTGGTTATTATTTTTTCATCCATTATAGTTTATAAAAAAATTATTCAAAATTAAATATTCAAACATAATATATTTTCGTGATATTATAAAGTTAATTCTCTAATAAGTCACACTATTAATATTTGAATTCTTGAAGTAGCATTTTCCGACCAGAAGAAATACGACTTCTTACAGTTCCAACAGGAATGTTCAGGATTTCACTTATCTCATCATAAGAATACCCACTAGCATAATACATCACACTATCAATACAACGAGATTTTTTAGCACACCGTTGTATTGTAGAAACCAAATCATCAAACAGTATTGAATGAGCTGTACAGTTAGAAATGGCACTTCCGTCTACCATATCAAGCCCTGTAAAATGTATAAGGGAATTTCTATTGTATCTTATTATATAAGTATTCCTCATTATAATAAGACACCACGGTTGAAGTGGTTTAGAACAATCAAATTTATCACGATTCACAAGTAGCTTATAAACTGTATCACCGGCTAAGTCTTCAGCATCTTGCATGGAACAGCAGAATTTTCTTGCCACCTTTAATATCCAAGGATATATTTCTGATAATTCCTTTTCAAAGTCCATTGTCAGCCCTCCTTATTAGGTGTATCTTCGGTTCGCCATTAATGCACCTTTCCACATATTTCCGGTGCATGATACTTTGTTCGTGCATTTCCTTAGCAGAACGCTCGATTGAACTAATAAGAGTGCCTATATCGGGGGGCAATAAGGCAATCATTTTTTTTACCTCGGACACTTCTGCCGTTATCCGATTACACTTCGTCTCTAATGTACGTAATTCTGACAATAAAACATTGTATAAATGCCTATTTATACAATGGATGCTGTTTTTTCTATTCATAAAAAAGTCGTTTGTGATTCTAAAGGAGATGTACAAACGACTGTATGAAATAATTCGCTTTAATTAAAAATTAATCGAATTACAGCATATATGTAATACCAATATTATCATGTGCTTCTTTTTCTGATCGATATTTCAACATCAGCTTGATGAACGATATTCGCATAGACAGCAGCATTAATTACGCGGGAATCAATACTCATTTTAAAGAATGTCATTAGAAAAGCAATCTCGGCATCAAAAGAAGAACGAATTTGTTCAGGAGTAGCCTTACTTCCTTTATGTTCCTCACTGCGTCTTTCCTCGTTCCGTTTTTGCTCAAAAATTGCAGAATGAAGCAAATAATCAAGCTTCGATATAACTTGCTCATCACTCATATTCCGGATATCTACATTTAGTTGACCCAACACCTGACGAACATCATCATAAAAGCCAAGAGAAACAAGAGTCTGACATATACGAAGGCTCAATAGTTTGGCACGTTCCTTCACCATATCCTCTTTGTCCATAATCATAGCCTGCATACCTGAAGGATTAACAATGCTTCTGTATTCGATAATTAATTTAGATGTCATCTCTTTAAGCGTGCTTTCAGACACAGATCCGCGGTCCGAAAGCAAACAAGCATAGTTTCCACATGAAAGCTCAATGAAATCATTCAATGTTATCTGATTTAATCTTTCAATCATAGCTATTTCAGTTTAGACAACTTATACAGTTCAAATTCACGGTTAGACGCATCCTGACGCTGCATTTTAAGACTCTTCATCAAAAGGAGATTTGTTTTATCAACCCTTTTTTCTAATCGGGAATAATCATTGAAAACAGTGGTATCACCGGAAGAGGATGCAAAATATGTCGGTGAAAATGTAGGAAAGTCCCAATCTGGCATATCAAAATTAGAGATATCTATCTTATCAACATCAGGAAAGACTTGTGCACCTTTAGGAATATCAACTAAAGTTGGAGTAGCAGGAGTAATCCATGCTTTTCCGGAATACATAATAACTTCATGCTTACCAGCATCACCAACTAAAGCGGTACCGCCGGGATGTCTATCATTTCCTTTGGTACCTTCTGCATAAGAAGGAATAGGAGTTGCAAGAATAGTTGCAACCTGAATTGCTCCCATGGCACCAATAACAATAGATAAAGGAATATTCGGTAATGCTTCAGTTATTGCCAGTGCAGTAGCTATTCCAGCCTGCGCAACACTAGTCGCCTTTTCCCAAATGGCTTGTTTACGCGCCATTTCTTGTTTTTGTTTTTCTAGTTCAGCATTTTTTGCTTCTGTCAAAGATTTTGCAGCACGTTTACGTGCTTCTGCTTCTTCTTCGGAAATAGCACCTGACTCTGCCAGTTTATCAACCCGTTCAACATCTTTGTCATATTTTTCATCATTAGCATCCTGCTCTTCCTCTATCTTATCAATTTGAGCATCATAAAGTGTAGAAACAAGATTTCCAATAGTCCCTACAGCTTGTGATGCAGTTTGCAACCATTTTTTGAGATTCTTTTGGCGTTCTTTTAACGCTTTATCTTCAGCTTTAGTAATATTTTGAATAGCACTTATCTGTAATTCTGCCTCCTTTTTAGCGAGAGCAGCCTTCAAAACATACAACTGAGTAACAATCTTAGTACGTTCTTCAGCAGTAATATTCTCAACGGTTAATTCCAGTTCCAAAGCTTCAATCGCTGCTTCAGTAGTCTTATGTACATATTCAAGTTGTAAATTGTATTCCTCTATCACATATTGCTCTTCTGTTATTAGCTTGGATGCTAACTGTTTTTTAAGAGCAAGCGTATCCATAACATATGCAGCATCCCGGATTTCCTGCTCATGCGCTGCATTCTCTGCTATTAATTGCACCTGATCGGATGCATGTCTTTCGTAAAGTTCTTGTTTTTTTTTTGCATATTTGTCGTCAATGAGAAAAACATCTTCACCTGTTTTCTCTGCTGCATCAATTTCTGCTTCACGTTGCAATTCCAACTGGTGCAATTTCAAATCAAGTTCTTCCTGGGACCCCTTTTTTACAACAGCAAGAGCGTTCTCAACATCCTTCTTCTCACGATCAGAATTATACTTAATAGTAAACTCATCTAGCTTTTCCTGCATTTCCTTAGCTAAATTCTGACGTGTAGCAATTTCCTCTTTGCTATTACCCTTGACGGCAGCAATCTTCTTCGAGTAAGCAACACCAATTTTAGCAAGTTCTTTCTCCAGTCCCTCATCCATAAGAGCTAGTTCTGACTCCTGATAAGTTTCATGAATTTTCAGCTTCTCTTTGAGAGCTTTTTCCTGTTCACGTTTTTCTTTATCAGTAAGTACCTTTACTGAATTCCCCTTTGTACCACCATTCTCTTTCAAATCAATGGTATCAAGTTGTTCAATAAGAGATTCTGTTATTGATGAAATAGCCTTCTTACCTGCAGCAACTTTAGTTGCAACATCGATCTCATCTTTAATGACATTATTTGTACGTCTCCATGAGGTCAGAATTGTAAAGAATCCCCTGTCTTTCAATTCTCCTTCCAATTTCTTACGATTATCTATAGCTAATTGATAATCACTATTTTCATATTCCAAACGAGACTTCAATGTTTCAATATAATCTTCTTTAGCCTTTTTGGCCGCCTCATCAGCAGACATTCCTGAATTTATATATTCTTTATACAACCTCTGCATATTTCTAGCATTCTTCTCCAAAATATCAGATTTCATCATCTCTTTCTGTGCAAAGGCAACAGCCTTATTGTCTGCTTCATCTTGTAATTCAGAATACCCCTTCAGCTGTGTAGCAACATTCCTCAACCCTCTTGCCAGAAAATCCAGGACATCCTTCATTATACCCTTGGAATCATAGAAGGATAACATAAATGCTTCCCACGCAGAAGAAAGTCCCGCAATAGAACCTTTAACATTGTTACTCATGGTATCTGCCATATCTGTTAGTTCTTTATCCACGCCTGTAATTTGGTCCCTCAATGGAACAATTTTATCAGAAGCTGTAAGAAAAGCATTGAAAGCGGCGACACTCCGTTTATCTGTTAATTCTAAAGTTGTATTTAAATCTACACCTTGTTCTTTCAGTTTCTTTAAGCCAACAACCAACTCAGGCAATGTTTTTACAGGTTCTCCAAGTGCTTTAGCTAATTTGCCATTGCCATCAGCCAAATTCAACAAAATATTACGAGTGGCTGTTGCAGACATTGAAGCATCAAAACCTGCATCTGCAAGCTTTCCTAACAATGCCAAAGTATCTTCTATTTGGAAATTGAATGCCTTTGCAACCGGACCAACAATAGGCAAGGCAGTAGCTAGGTAAGAAAAAGATAAGGCACTCTTTGATGTAGCAACAGCCATAGCAGATACATAACGTTCTGTTTCTTTAGTGCTAGCATTAAACATTCTCAATGCAGCACCAGACAATGCGGCTGCATCCGAAAGTTCAGCTCCAGTTGCTTGTGCGAATCGTAAGATGGCACCTGTCGAATCTAATATTTCACGACGTGTAAAACCTAATTTGGCTAATTCTATCTGTAGTTCAGTAGCTTGTGCAGCTGTATATTTCGTTGTTGCTCCTAATTGACGCGCATCAGTGGTTAATTCTTTAATATTGTCAGCCGTCGTACCTAAAATCGCTGCAAGTTTGCTATTAGCAAATTCAAATTCAACAATGGAACCAACACCTTCACGCAGTTGCGTAAACATCTTAACAATCCCTCCAACAACAGCTTGTGCACCAATATATCCAGCAGCCCATCCTTTCAATCCTGCACTAACTTGGCTTAGCCCAGGAGCCATCTCCGTTTTAAGCATCCTTCCTGCATTCCGGGCAATAATACCCATATTCTGCATGGACTTATTACCGTTCTGTATCTCAACCCATGCAGCCTTCACTTCTTCCCGGTATGCACCAATTGTCATTTTCTGTTGACTATATCGATCGGAATTTCGCTTTATGTAATCAGTGTTGATTCCAATAGTAGAATTAAGACGGGCAAGTGTACGAATATAGTTTTCATCCGTATCTTTCAAAACATCAACAGCCTTTTGCAGCTGCTTATTCATTTCCTTTGCTTGTGAACGGCTATGTACTTCCTGATTAGTCAAGGTAATAGCAGTTCTGACAAGTTTTAAACGTTCTTCTTCAGATAAAACAGCTTTCTTACGAGTAGTATTACCGGCATTCTGCGCTTTTGTCAAATTAGCTTCCGCTTTAGCAGCCTTTTCCAAGGACGCAGCATTATCCGAGTTTGCCTTGGTTAGTTTCTTCAGTTCAGCAGCAGATAATTTCTCTACATTTAGCTTTTCCTCTATCTTCTTACTGACAGTTTGAGTTATTTCAGACTGTTTTCTAAGAGCTTCGGTTAATTCAGCAGATGCAGAACCAGCCGTTTTTGCTTGAGTATTATAAAGATTACTCAACTTTTCAAGATCAGCAACGCCTTCTACATTTAGTTTCAAACCTTTTGCTAATTCTTTGGCCGCATTAACATAATCAGCCCTCACACGCTCAATAGTATTATCAAGCTCCACCAATTTCTGCAAATCGCTCTCATCAACGAAATCTTTTAATTTTAAATCTGCCATAATTACAGGTAATGTCTATATTCAACAATCTTTCCTTTTATCTCAACTCCTAGTTTATCAAAAGCATAGGTACCATCTTCTTTCTGATAAACGACATACATGCAACCATCCAAGACAGCTGCTTTCTTTGCAAGATCACTGATACGTTCCAGTTCACTCTGCATCTTTTTTATTTCGCAACCACAAGCCATTTTCTACCGATATCCACATTCTGAAAAGAAACGTTCCATCCAGGGACGGAGATACATAATATTAAAGTACTCTTTAGCTGTATCACCAATGCCTAAAATCTGCTCACCGTATTTCTTCTCAATAGAACTACCGTCCGTAAATCCTTTCGTTGAAAATCGAAGCCCGGAATCAATTCTATCGGCAGTTATGCTATCATAGAAAGTACCAGTAATAAAAAGGTTAGGTACCTCAACCGGACGCGGTGGCAAATAAAGCATCTCACTTCTAAGAGGTGGAGTTATCCTCTCTTTCCATCGTTTATATTGTTCCGCACGGTTCTGCCAGGGTCCGGGCTCGTTAAAATAGGTGTCAGTATCATAATCGGGATTCAATAGATGTTCAGTACCGTCCAGACCGGAATATAATTGTTCCTGAATGCAATCAACGAGCACATTCTTATGTTCTTCCATACACCTAATACATTCCTCTTCAAACCCGGATGCAATGGAATGAATAACTCTATGTAATTCATCAAAATCTGCCATACAGTAAAAATATAACGGGCCGGGCTGTAATCACACCCCAGCCCGTCGGTTACTTAGTTATCGCATCGTACACTTCCGAGAGCTTCTTCTTACGGTCAGCTTCCTTCAGTTCCTGCCACACGACTTTAATGTGTGCATTAATAAACTCTTCCTTCGTCATGCCCTTCACAGCAGCTTCGACGAACGTAACATTATCTACCTTCATGACACCTGCTCAATACCTCTGATTCCTTTTTCATACAATACAGAAGGAGCTTTCAACGAAGGAACCGCCCCGGCTTTAGGAACAATGGTAATGATACCATCCGAATACGTAGCAGAAGTTACGTTATTCATAACTTCAGCAGCACCATCAGCAATAAGACTGCCAAATTCTTCTGTACGGTCATAACCACCAACAACTTCAACTATTTTGTAAGTATTTTCGGCCTCCAACTTTTGAAACACAACATCAACCAAGCCTTTAACGAAATTCTTGGGATTGAAGTCTAACTGCACGTAGTCAAAGTGCAATTGGCTGTCTTCCACATCTTCATGTGAAAAACTAACAGTCATCGCAGACTTAGCACTACTGGTCGGGTACTGTGTCACGGTCGGATAAACAGTAGACATCGGAATACCGGCAAGGATATCAGTGTCATCATTATAACCGATCAACATATTATCCTGATTCCAAAAGTAAACGTCCCATCCTTTATTGGCACATTTCAGAAGCTGGGCATTCAAAACCTCATCAAATTTCTTCAAAGTGAAGGTGTCTGTTTGAGCGCTTAGCCCGTTGTATTCACTTGCACCGTACCCTACAGCATTAACTTGGGGCTCTCCACCATTCTTGGCATACTCCAGGAATGGAAAAATAGGGTAAATACGCCCGGGACGGTCTGCATGGCACAATTCGAGCAATTTCTCACCTGTTATATC
>OJKK01000424.1_pt1 | contig 13124 bp, 12 predicted proteins | sample 1596551 | NCBI WGS metagenome assembly OJKK01 (sample SAMEA4350131, study PRJEB24818) | metagenome | biome: human; feature: gut; material: faeces | place: Denmark | collected 2013-09 | reverse complement strand
ATACAGCTCTTATTGCATATATTTATTATGAGGCACCTGTTGAAGAACAAAATTTTACAACGCTTTTGGATATGATAGATGCGAGTGAAGTTAGAGAAGAAGATGAAACATATATGAATCCTGTTGACAGACTATTTGAAGCATTGGAAAAGAAAGAGCCTACGCACTTTGCGGTAAAGCAATATAAGAAATACAAACTTGCTGCTGGAGTAATAGAATTAAGGAGAACACTTAATCACTATTTTAGTGAAATATGTACTTCTTAATTCTTTTTTTTATTGAAAAATTAAGAGAAAGGGGGTAAAAATGAGGAATTTTGAAAAGATAACAGCACTCTATGAGAGATTAAGTCGTGATGATGAACTGCAAGGAGAGAGTAACTCCATCATCAATCAGAAAAAAATATTGGAAGAATACGCAAGCAAAAATAATTTGTCAAACATCATTCACTTTACAGATGATGGAATCAGCGGAACACAGTTTGACAGACCGGGATTTATGGCAATGATGAACGGAGTCAATCAAGGCGATATCGGTTGTATCATTGTAAAAGATATGAGCAGACTTGGCAGAGATTATCTCAAAGTCGGTCAATGTATGGAGATACTAAGACAAAAGGGCGTAAGACTAATCGCTATCAATGATAATGTAGATAGTTTTTACAGAGAAGATGATTTTACTCCCTTTAGAAATATCATGAATGAATGGTATGCAAGAGATACATCAAGAAAAATCCAATCGACTTTCAGGTCAAAAGGTGAAAGTGGGAAACATACTGCAAGCACACCGCCTTATGGCTATATCAAAGATGAAAAAGATAAAAACAAATGGATAGTAGATGAAAAAGCAGCCGAAGTAGTAAGACGCATATTCAATATGACCATGCAAGGCAATGGTCCGTATCGAATAGCAAAGATATTGGAGAGTGAAAAAGTAGATATACCCGCCTATCATCAACAGAAATTAGGCTATGGGCTATATCAAAGCAAAAACTTTGAACATCCCTATCGTTGGTGCAGCTCAACCATAGCAAGCATTTTAAAGAAACAAGAATACTTGGGGCATACAGTCAATTTCAAGACAAGAAAGCATTTCAAGGACAAGAAAAGTAAATATGTATCGGAAGATAACTGGCTTATTTTTGAAAACACGCATGAACCAATCATAGACCAAGAAACCTTTGACAATGTGCAAAGGATAAGAGGAAATGTAAAAAGGTATCCTGACGGTTGGGGAGAATATCACCCACTCACAGGACTGATGTATTGTGCAGATTGTGGAAGCAAAATGTATGTTCATAGAACAAGCAACTATAAAAATATTCCATATTATACTTGCAGTGCCTATACCAAAACACCTTGTGGGACACTTTGCCCATCAGCACACAGAATAAAAGCAGAAGTAGTCTTAAATCTAATACAGGAAACATTAAAAGATATTAAAAAATATCTTGATGAAGATAACGAAGCCTTTATCCGTTCCATTCAAAATGAAATGGAAGAAAAGGAAAAAATAGAGATAGAAAAGAAACGCACAAGGCTTATTGACAGCAAAGGGCGATTACAGGAATTAGAAAGACTGATGTGTCGTATCTATGAAGACATGATCCTTAACAAAATACCAAATAGCAGATATGAGATACTAAATAATCAATATGAAACGGAGCAGATAACTTTAAGTAAAGAAATTAAGGATTTGGAGCAGACAATATCAAGATATGAAAAAGAAACAGACAGAGCTAAAAAATTTATATCTCTTATCAGTCGTTATGAAAACTTTGATGAACTTACAACCACAATGATAAATGAGTTTGTAGAAAAAATTATCGTACATGAAAGAGATAGAAAAGGAAGTCAGACATCAAAGCAAAAGATAGAAATTTACTTTAATTTCATAGGCAATTATGAATTGCCACAGGCGGAGTTAAGTGAGGAAGAAAAACAAAAACTTGAGGAAGAAGAAAGAAAAATCAAGGAAAGAAAAGATAAACTACATCAAAATTATCTAAAGAGAAAGGCAAGCGGAAAACAGAAAGAGTATGAAGATAAATATAAGGCAAGAAGGGAGCAGAAGAAACAGGAGAAAATAAAGGTTCTAAAAAGAGCAGGAATACCATTAAGTGATTTTCAACGAAAGATTTTAGATTGACTTTTCGGTTAGAGTGTGCTAACATATAAATAAAGAACGAATGTCGGTCAAAAGGGGTGATGATTTGTCAAACAGAATTTCAAAAGCTCCGGAGGAGAGAAAGAAGGAATTGATAGAAGTTGCATCTAAACTTTTTGAGTTGAAAGGTTATGAAAAAGTTTCAGTGCGAGATATTCTTTCTGAAGTAAATGGAGCTCCGGGAATGTTTTATTATTATTTCAAGTCTAAAGAAGATATATTTTTAGCTTGTATGGAAACATATTTTGAAGAAAAACTAAAAAATAAGTTGGATATACTTCAAAATAAGGAAATAGATTACGAAGAAAGAATAAAAATTTTAAGAGAACTTATAGTAAAAGATATTGGTCAGTTTACGACAAAATATAATTTTTCAAAAGAGAATTCAATTACGGATAACTCTTACAGGCTATGGGAATTGATTCATTACATTGGAAAATTTATAGATGTCTATTCAGAGTTTATAATTGAAGGAATTGAAAATAAAAAAATAGAAAATAATATTGGAATAAATAGAGAAAATGTGAAAAGTTTCTCAGCTTTTATTTTATACGGAGCTGTTGGAACAATATATAATGACTATATTATTAAGGGAGAAAACAAAACAAATTCAAGTGAAGCCTTTGGAATAATAAGCGAACTATTTCAAAGACCTCATTAGAGAAAAATAAAATATAAGTATTTTACAAGGGAAACATCAACGGTGTTTTCCTTGTATTAGTTTTAAGGCAAATGAACGAACTCGTTCGGTAAGGAGGTATGTTTTAGATGAAAAAGAAGAAATCTATCAAAGATATTATTTCCTACAGTGAAATAAAAAAAGGACAACTTGTAGGAGGAATATTATTTGTTAGTCTTGGGATGCTATTAAGTATTTGTCCAATTTTGGTGATATACAAAGTCATAAAATCTCTATTTTTATATGGAAAATTAGAACAAAGTACAATACAGTTCTGCATCTATGGACTTGCAGCAGTGGTACTGTCATATTGCTTAACTTACATTGGCGGTATTTTATGCCATAAGTTTTCATATGTTTTAATAGCTAACTTAAAAAAGAAGATATTATTTCATATTGGAAATCTTCCTTTAGGGTTTTTTACCGGAGACAACAAGTCAAAAATAAGGCAAGTATTAGGATCGGACATGAATCAAATTGAGGGATATTTTTCTCATCAATTACCAAATTTAATTTCAACTTTAGCACTAATTTTAGCAATGATAATTGTTATGTTGAAGATAAATTTAATATTAGGTCTTACGACTTTGTTAATTATATTTGTTGGTTTAGGAATTCAGATTGCAATCATGGCAAAGATTATAAAGTCGGGTGGACTTGAGAAGAACTTTGCGATTTTGGATCAAATTAATTCAGCAACTACTGAATACGTTAAAGGTATGCCGGAAGTGAAAATATTTGGAACAGGAGCAAAATCATTTAAAACTTTTTCAAAGTCAGTAGGAGAATATAGAGACTTTACAAGTTCGATGACATCAATGATAAGACCGGGATTTGTTTCATTTAGAATGTTTATTTTATCTGTTGCTACATTCATAGTTCCAGTAGGAATACTTTTAATGTCACGAAATAATAACTTGGATTTTGCTACAGTTTTTATTTTCTATTTGATTCTTGCACCTGCCATTAGCGTACCTGCATTAAAACTTAGAGATTTTGCAGAAGGAATGAATTTACTAAATGAAGTTGTTTTGAGAATCTACGAAATTATAGATCAAAAAGAATTGGCAATTGAAAATATCGAGGAAGAGATAAAAGGTCATGATCTTGAATTCGAGAATGTAAGCTTTTCTTATGGAGATGAAGAGGTTTTAAAGAATATAAGCTTCTGTGCTAAACAAGGAGAAGTTACAGCATTAGTTGGCTATTCAGGAGCAGGTAAATCTACCATTGGAACGCTAATACCGAGATTTTACGATCCTTCAGAAGGCTCTATTAAAATTGGTGGGGTTAATATAAAAAATATTCCTATAAACGTCTTAATGGACAAGATAGCATTCGTTTTTCAAGACAGCGATCTTATTACAGATACAGTATTCAATAATGTTGCTATGGCAAAGACAGGTTCTACAAAAGAAGATGTTATAAAAGCCTGCAAAAAAGCAAGATGTCATGATTTTATTGTAAAACTTCCTGATGGGTATGACACTGTTTTGGGTAAAGGGACTTATTTATCTGGAGGAGAGAAACAACGTATTGCTGTAGCAAGAGCGATTTTAAAGAATGCACCAATATTAGTATTAGACGAGGCAACAAGTTTTGCAGACTCTGAAAATGAATATCTTATGCAGGAAGCTTTATCTGAATTGGTTAAGGATAAGACGGTTATCATGATTGCTCATAGGTTAAATACCATAGAGCATGCAAATCAAATTTTAGTAATATCTGATGGAAAAATTGCAGAAAGAGGTAAGCATGAAGATTTAATCGTTGCAGATGGAATATATAAGCGACTCTTTGATATTTATAAGAAGACAAATATTTGGCAAATGGACATAGAAGGGAGTGAGAATGAATGATAAGAAATATTACATTAGGAAAGATGAATAATATAAGAAAATCAATTATTTTAAATGTTTTGGCATCTATTTCCAACCTTATACCATTTATTGCTTTGGCGAAAATTGTAGAAACACTATTTTTAAATAGAGGTGCAGATAGTATAGATACGAGCCTTTTATGGAAGTATTTTGGGATAATGGCAGTATTTTTCTTAATAACATTCTTATTGGAAAATTTAGCCACAAAATATACCTATGAACTTGGATACAAGACAAGTGCAGATGGAAGAATAGAGCTTGCAGACCACATAAGAAAACTGCCGATAGGTTATATTTCAGGGAAAAGTTCAGCAGAGATCTTAGATACATTAATGAATGATTTTTTCAAAGTTGAAACGGCAGTAACTCATCAATTACCTCAATTTTTCAGTGGTATATGTGTAGCGGTTCTTTGCTCAATATTATTTTTGATAATTAATGTAAAAATGGGAATAGCAACTCTTATTGGACTACCTATTTCTGTTCTACTTCTTACACTCATGCAAAACTTTCAGAAAAAAATTTATTTGAAAACAAAGAAAATGAGGATAAAAGAGGAAGAAGATATAAACGAATATTTGGATGCCATTAAGACTCTAAAAGCTTATAACAGCTTAGATGATACATTAACAAAACTTGAAGAAGATATAGATAACTCAAGAAATGCAAATATTAAGAGTGAGAAAGGGGTTGGTTCATTAACTACTATAGCAAGTATGATTTTAAGAATAGGACTTCCTTTGATGAGTTTAGCTGGTTCTTATTTATTTATAAATGGATCTTTGGAAATTGATATATTTTTAATGTTCTTATTTGTAGGCACAAGGATTTTTGATCCCTTGGAGCTTGCACTTGTAAATTATACAGGTCTACAAATGGCATCCGTTTCAGGAGAGAGAATCATTAACTTACTTAAGGCTAAACCTATGTCAGGAAATTGTGCTGTAAACGAAAGCAACAAAATTGAAATATCTGATGTTTCATTTTCTTACAAGGAGTCTAAGGTTATCGATAATGTTTCATTAGACATTAATGAAAACGAATTAACTGCTTTTGTTGGTTATTCTGGCTCTGGAAAATCTACACTAATTAAATTAATTTCCAGATTTTATGATCCTAATGAAGGGACAATTAAAATTGGTGGAGTAGATTTGCTAACAGCCGACCCTGATAAATTAATGGATAAATTTTCTGTTGTTTTTCAAGATGTGTATCTTTTTAAAGACACAATTTATAACAATATAAAATTTGGTAATGAAGATGCAAGTAAAGATGAAATCATGAATGCTGCAAAAATGGCAGGAGCTTATGACTTTATAGTCAAAAAAGATGATGGATTTGAAACTATGATTGGACAAGGAGGAGCGACTCTGTCTGGAGGTGAGAAACAAAGAATATCAATAGCGAGAGCAATATTAAAAAATGCCCCAATAATACTACTTGATGAAGCAACATCTTCGCTTGATCCTGAAAATGAACTTATTATACAAGAAGCCATATCAAATTTAATTAAAAATAAAACAGTTGTGGTTGTAGCCCATAAATTAAGGAGCGTAATGGGAGCTGATAAAATTGTTGTTTTAAACAAAGGAAAGGTAGATGAATTTGGGAAGCATGAAGAACTTATTAAAAATGAAGGACTATATAAAGACTTATGGAATTATCAAGAAAAGTCTAAAGAATGGAAGATTGTACAGTAACAATCAATTTTAAAGGAGGAAACTTATGAAAACACAAAAGAAATCATCAAAAAATGCAGTTACAGCTGGTGTTTTAATTGCACTTTACTTTGTAACATATGCAGTTATTGGGGCAATATCTATGCCTGTCCCTGTTTTATTTTTACTAATGCCTATGCTTGTAGCACTATTTGCTGCACCAACCTATCATATGCTTCTTGCAAAGACAAGGTCAGCTACTGCTATTGTAATCGCAGCTATTTTACCAAGTATTTTATTAGTTGCAACTGGGCATATTCCAATTGCACCATTAGTGGCAGTGCCTGCCGGAATAATTGCCATGTTCATAGCAAAAGGTGGAAATTATATAGACTTTAAGAAAAATACAATTAGTCATATGTTTTTTTCTCTAAACTTATTTGGAGGATTCTTACCAATTTGGGTTATGAGAGAAGCGTTTTTTGAAAGTGTAATAAAAGGTGGCTTAGATCAAAGCTTTTGTAACACAGTAAGAGCATGGACACCAATATGGATGTTACCAGTTATGATTATAGGAACATTTATATTCTCTTTGATTGGTTCTTATTTTACAAAGAAAATACTAAATAAAAAGTTGGAATCCGCAGGAGTTTTATAATGGAAAATTCAAAGTTTGTTCTGGGGTCAAAATATGACCTCAGAACAAAACTTATCTTGCTTATAGGTGCGAATATTTTAATTTTTTTAGGTTTTGGTTTGAGATATCAAAGCCTTATTAGCTTATTTTTTCTTGCCATAATTATTAGTGATGGTTATAAGAGAGCCGCTATAAGGTATATTTTATTCTTTGTAATAAGTGTTGTATTAGAAAAAAAATTAGCCTATTTGAATATAAATTTTCTTATGAATTTAATTTTATTCCTCTTAGCAATTGGGAGAAAATTTTTGCCATGTATTATCGTGGGTAAATGGATTTTAAATTCCACATCTGTTTCCAGTGCAGTAGCAACTTTACAAAAATTAAAACTTTCAAAAGACTCACTCATAATGATTTCTGTAATATTTAGATGTTTACCTACGATTAAAGACGAGTGGAGTCATATAAATATGGCGATGAAAACAAGAGGGATTAGCGTTAGTCTTTATAATTTATTTCATAGACCTGCTGCGACAATGGAATACTTTTTTGTACCCTTATTCGTAAGTGTAATAGAAATCGGGGATGAGCTATCCCAATCAGCCATTATAAGGGGGCTTGATGCTCCTGTTCAAAAAACCAGTAGATACCTAATTAAGATTAGAAAAAATGACATTGGCGTTTTAATTCTTATGATTTTAATTTTATTGATAGTAATATTTATGAAAGTGTCAGGGTGGGACTTATGATTGAAATTAGAGAATTAAGTTTTAAGTACAGGGGAGAATCTGATTACTCATTAAAAGATATAAACTTGAAAATAAAAAAAGGGGAATGCATTCTTCTATGTGGTAGGAGCGGTTGCGGAAAGTCGACCCTATTAAAGCTTATGAACGGTATAATACCTGAGTTTTATGATGGGGACATTTCAGGCAGTGTTATGGTCAATGGTATGAATACATTTACTACACCAATTTATAAATTATCTAAGGATGTAGGTTCAGTTTTTCAAAATCCTAAAACACAATTTTATACAACAAACACTACAGATGAGATTGCTTTTGGTTTAGAAAATTACGGAATAGAAAGAGAAGTAATTAACAAAAGGATTAAAGAGGTCGAAAAAGAGCTTCATCTTGAAAACTTGATGAATAAAAATATATTCAATCTTTCCGGAGGAGAAAAGCAGAAAATTGCTATAGCAAGTATTTACGCATTAAACCCTGAGATATTTATTCTTGATGAACCGTCTTCAAGCTTAGACATAAAGTCAATGAAAGAACTATCACTTACAATAAAAAAGCTTAAATCTTTAGGAAAAACTATTATTATTGCAGAACATAGGCTGTGGTATTTAAAAGACATTATTGATAGAGCAATATATTTAGAGGATGGGAAAATCATCAGAGAATACAGTATGGAAGAAATTCAAAATTTAGATGAAGAAGAAAGATTGAAAACAGGACTTAGACATACTGAATTGCGTAGTGCTAACTTTAATAGAAAATCAAATTCTTTGCGAAAAGTACCTGAATTAGAAATAAACGACTTGCTGTACAAAAGAAATAAGCAAACTGTTTTTAAAGTAGACAGATTAAAATTTGAAAGCGGAAATATTGTGGGCATAGTTGGAAATAACGGAATAGGAAAATCTACTTTTGCGAGAATTGTTTGTGGTCTTGGGAAACAATCCTCAGGAACAATTTGTAAAAATAATAGGAAACTATGCTCTAAAGAGAGAGTTAGAAACAGCCTATTAGTTATGCAAGAAATAAACAATCAGTTATTTACTGATACAGTTTATGATGAGATAAGTTTGACATCGGATATAGATGATGACAATAAAATAAACATCTATATGGAAGATATGCAAATTGAAAAGTTAAAGCAAAAGAATCCTCATACCTTATCAGGCGGGCAGAAGCAGAGAGTGGTTATTTTAGCCGCCCTACTTTCAAATAAAAATCTACTGTTTTTTGATGAGCCGACAAGTGGGTTGGATTATGCGAGTATGAAAGTAGTCGCTGAAAATATAAAAAATTTCAAAGAAAAAAAGAAACTGATTTTGATAATTTCTCATGACTTTGAGTTTTTAGAAGCAGTCTGTGATGAAGTTATATATTTTTCGTAATTGATGCAGGAAGTTAAGTTGAATATTAAAAAGGATAAGGGAACACGACAATTTTAAAAGGAGGGTATTTTTATATGGAGGGATAATCATGTCAAAACTTATAGTTTCGGTTTTCAAAGAACGATATAATTATCCTTTTTTATTATTGGAATTGCTTACACATAGCAATAATACTTTACCAGAAACAACAAAATAGAAAATTATATAAAACATTAGTTTTTAAGCCGAGAGGACATTTTACGCCAAAGTGTAGAAGTCCTCCTTTTTTATTCTCAAAAAGCAAAACAGAGAACTTAAAAAGGAGGATAACACAATGGCAAAGAAAGAATATTACCTTTATGTAAAAGGCAAAGCCGTACCTGTAAGTGAAGAAGTATACAAAGCCTACTGGAAGATAACAGAGCATGAAAAGTATCTCCAAAGAAAAGATTGGAAGCATAATGTAATACCATTTTCGGCACTGGATCATGATGGACACTTTGTAGATAACATCATAGATGAAAAAATAGACTTAGAAAAAATTGTAGAAGTAAAAATGCAAATTGAAGAACTTCATAGAGCATTAAATACTCTTTCAAAAGAAGAACGAGAGTTAATGGAAGCCATCTTCTACAAAGAAGAAAGTCTAAGGTCAATCAGCAGAAGAGAGAAAGTTACACATCAAGCAATCAGTGGGAGGAGGGATAGGATTTTAGAAAAACTGAGAAAGATTTTAGAAGATAAAATCTAAAAACTTGGAAAGGTTAAGTGTCAAAAAAGGTGCTTAACCTTTCTTTATGGAAACAAGCAGATACCAAAACGGAGGAATTAAAAATGAAGAAAGAAAAAACATTACAGGAAGTACAGGAACAAATTTCTGAACTTCAGGAAGAAAGAGAAAAGTGCGATGTAAAGCTGAAACAATTACAAAATCAAGGCAAAAAATTAGAAAAACTGGCAAATGAAAAGGAACGAAAAAGAAGAAATCACAGGCTCATACAAAGAGGCTTGATAGTAGAAAGAGTAATTGAAAATTCCCTTATGTTTGCCAATGAGGAGATAGAAGAACTACTTAAAGTTGCTACTGATACAGAAGAATACAGACAAGCCTATGAAGAAATGATAAATGGAAAAGATATGGAAGATGAAACAGATATTGAGTGAACAGAATAAAAAAACTTAGTTTTTTCAGAAGCTCCCTGCAAGGGCAAAAAGCTTCGCAGAACGCAAAACACCCTTTAGGGTGTATAATTGCGCCCTTAGAAAAACTAAGGGATTTTAGCAAGTATTAAAAAATCCAAAACTTAATAAAAATATACGGATAAAGCAGATAGGAAAAGATACAAAAAATAGCCTGTCTGCTTTTTTCCTTTACCTGAAAACAAACAAAAAAATGAAAGGAGCTTAAAAGTGGCAGAAACATTTCACTTTAATATTTCCATGATAAGCAGAGGAAAAAGTAAATCGGCAGTTGCAAGTGCAGCATATATCTCTTGTGAGAAAATCAAAAATGAATGGGATGGAGAAGTTCATGACTATCATAATAAAAAAGGACTTTTACATTCAGAAATATTATTACCTAACCATGTACCAAAAGAATTTCAAGACAGAAGTTTTTTGTGGAACTCAGTAGAGTTAAATGAAAAAGCAAGCAATGCACAGCTTGCAAGAAACTTCATTATTGCCTTACCAAAAGAATTATCCTTTGAAGAAAACAAGAAACTCATTACCGACTTCATACAAGAAAATTTTGTATTAAAAGGAATGATAGCAGACCTTGCAATCCATGATGAAAGTGATGAAGAAAATAACAATATCCATGCTCATATTATGACTACCCTTAGACCAATCAATGAAAAAGGAGAGTGGCAGGCAAAAAGCAAAAAAGAATATGTTCTTGATGAAAACGGAGAAAAGATAAAATTAAAAAGCGGTAACTACAAAACAAGAAAAGTAGAGCTGACGGACTGGAACGATAAAGGCAACGCAGAGAAATGGAGAGAGAATTTTGCAAGCCTTTGTAATCAGTATTTAGAAAAAAATCATCAGGAAAAGAGAGTGGATCATCGCTCCTACAAAAGACAAGGGATAGAAGAAATCCCAACCATTCATTTAGGAGCAAGTGCCAGTGCCTTAGAGAAAAAAGGAATCGAAACCGACAAAGGAAACATCAACAGAGAAATCAAAAAGCATAATTCCTTAGTAAAAGCTATCAAGAACAAGATAAAAGAAATCACCTCTTGGATAGACTCTTTACTTGGAAATCTACAAGCTAAATACGATGAGTATAAACAGACCAAAAAAGATGAACTGGAGAACAAAGCGGAACTCTTTAACCTCTATGAGTATATTTCTATCTACAACGAGATACAGGGAGAAAAAACAAAAAAATTATCCTACTACGGACAGATAAAAAAGGGGAATGCAGACCTAAAGAGATTTGTAAAAGCAATCTACTATTTGAAAGATAATAAACTTCAAACCATAGCAGACCTGCAAGGAAAAGTCTTTGAACTGGCAAAGCAAAATAAAAAGATAAGTGGTGATATTCAATATAAAACACAAAGAATAAAAGACCTGAACCAATGTATAAGCTGCATAGACTCTATCAAAGAAAACAAAGAAGTTTATCAGGAATACAAAAGCAAAACCATATTCAAAGACAGCTTTTACAATTCTCATAAAAAAGAAATAGATAAGTACCAAAGAGCAAGAAAGACCATAGAAAAGTTTACCGGGACATCAGCCATAAAATTAAATGATTGGCAAAAAGAAATATCAAGCCTTGAAAAAGAGATACAAGACTTAACCGAAGATAAAGCTAAAGTTCAAGACGAATTTAAGCAGATAGACCATATCAAATATGCAGTAAAGATTGTTAATGAAGAGTATGGAATAGACCTAAGCATAGAAATAGACAAGGCTATTAAGAGAGGAGATAAACCAAGTTTAATTGCACAACTGAAAAAATTTCAAGAGCAAGAGGAAAGAAAGGGGCAGTACAAACAAAAGGCAAAAGAAAAGGCTAAAGAAAATTATAAAAATAAAGGGGAGGAAAGATAAAAATGGCAGACAACAGAAGATACTATTGGTTAAAATTGAAAGAAGATTTTTTTACAGATAAGAGAATCAAAAGGCTAAGAAAAATATCAGGAGGAGATACCTATACAATCATTTACCTCAAATTGCTTTTGCTTAGCTTAAAAGACAGTGGGAAGCTGTATTATGATGGAGTAGAAACAGACTTTATCAAAGAGCTTGCCTTAACGATTGATGAAACGGAAGATGATGTAATGGTTACAGTAAATTATATTGTAGCACAAGGCTTGATGGAGATAATCACAGAAAATGACGAGTATTTTTTAACAGAAATCCCAAGTCTTATAGGTTCAGAAACAGCTTCTACAAGGCGTTCAAGAAAATCGAGAGGACAAAAAGCGTTGCAATGCAACACTGGTGCAACATCTTGTAACCTTTTGCAACAAAACTGCAACGGAGATATAGAGATAGATAAAGAGATAGATATAGAGTTAGAAAAAGAGGGGGAGATAGAAAAAATATCCCCCAACCTTTATGGAGAATATAAAAATGTTTCCTTAACCGATGAAGAATATGGGAAGTTAAAGGATAAAATGCAAGGTCATAGGGAAGAAATGATAGAGAAGCTGTCAACCTATATGCAAAGTACAGGAAGAAACTACAAAGACCATTATGCGACCTTAGTTCATTGGTATGAACAGGACAAAGGGAAATTAAAGGAAAACAGTAAATCAAAAGTATATACCTTTGAAGATTATGACAAGGGTGAACACTTGTAGACTTCGCATAAGACGGTGGAAAGGTGTTTTTAGAGCGTTAATCATAAAATAGATATGAGACTATAGCTAAGTGTAAAATAGGGCTTAAAATTGCAGTATGGAAAAAATATCGTATTTATGATAAAATGATAATGATATGGTAATAAACTCAGTTATAAGGAGAGGATATATAAATG
>OJKK01000418.1_pt1 | contig 13306 bp, 8 predicted proteins | sample 1596551 | NCBI WGS metagenome assembly OJKK01 (sample SAMEA4350131, study PRJEB24818) | metagenome | biome: human; feature: gut; material: faeces | place: Denmark | collected 2013-09 | reverse complement strand
GCTTGATGGAGAAATTCTCGCCTGCGTGGACTTTCAGCTCATTGATGGCGGCAAGCGTTTCATAAATTTGCTCCTGAATGATACGCTCCTGCCGCTCAAAGGACAGAGGAATGCGCTCAAACTGGCTATGCCCGATGATGACGGCATCGTAGTCGCCGGTGGCGATGCGGGCGCAGAATTTTTTGCGGTTGGCGGTCTCAAAGTCCTTGCGCCGTGCCACCAAAAGTTTGGCGTTGGGGTAGAGGTTCAGGAACTCCGAAGCCCATTGCTCCGTCAGATGGTTTGGCACTACGAAAAGGCTTTTCTGGCACAAACCAAGGCGTTTTGCTTCCATAGCGGATGCCGCCATTTCGTAGGTCTTGCCTGCACCAACTTCGTGTGCAAGCAACGTATTACCGCCATAAAGTACATGGGCAATGGCATTGCGCTGGTGTTCCCGGAGGGTGATCTCCGGGTTCATGCCCACGAATTTGATGTGGCTTCCATCGTATTCACGGGGACGAGTAGAGTTGAACAGCTCGTTGTACTGCTTCACCAGCGCAATGCGCCGCTGGGGGTCCTGCCAGACCCAGTTGGCGAAAGCATCCTTGATGACCTGTTGCTTTTGCTGCGCCAGCATGGTCTCTCGCTTGTTCAGCACACGTTTTGGCTTGCCCTCGGCATCCTCGATGGTGTCGTAGATGCGGACATCTTTCAGGTTCAGAGTTTCTTCCAGAATCTTGTAGGCGTTGGCTCTGCTGGTGCCGTAGGTCTCGGAGGAGATAATATCGCCCCGCCCGGTGGCAGTTTTGCCCTCCACACGCCATTCTGCAGTATAGGGAGAATATCTCACCTTGACTGCATGGCGCAGATAGTAGGGGATCTGGAACGTCTCGGTCATAAACTTCTGGATAATGTCCGGGTCCAGCCAAGTAGCACCCAGCCGTACATCAATTTCAGATGCTTCCAGTTCTCTGGGCTGCGCCTTGGTCAGTGCATCCACATTGACGGCAAATTCCGGGTTGGTCTCTGCCGCAAACTGCGCCATCCGCAGCTTTGCCCGAACATCGCCAGACAGGTACTCGTCTGCCATCTGCCAGCCCGCTTCGGGGTCGGTAGGGTCGGCGGCAGGATCTTTGAAGATCACGCCGGATAGTTCGCTGGTGATTCGCTCATAGTCGCCGGGAGTGCCGAGCAGCTCTGCCATATAGGGCAAATCCACCCGGCCACGCTCTCCGATGGAAATTGCAAGCGCTTCCGTGGGAGTGTCCACGCTGGTGACAGTACGTTCCGGGCGAATGGTGCGTTTGGTGAACATCGCCGCCTTGCTTTTGAGCTGCCCCTGATCGTCCAGATTTTCCAGAGAACACAGCAGATAGTAAGAAGAATCCTGCTCAAATAATCTGCCGTTTTTGCGGTCATTCAGCAAGCCGTATTTTGCAGAAAAGGCATCGTAGGCGGCATTCAGCTTTTCCTGCGTAGCCTGAATGTCGGCATCCGGGTAGTCGTTTAGCTGCTGGTCAATCAACTCATTGACGATTTGCCGCAGCTCCACCATCCCGGTCACACGGCTTTTGGCGGTGTCGGAAAGCTCCACCTGTGTCATAACAGAATTTTCGCGGTAATACACTTCACCGTCAACCACGGTGTAGGAGAAGTTCTTCACATCCGGGTCAGCAGGGAGAATGTGTCGCTCATTTTCTGCATCCGCAATATCTGGTGTTTCGACCTCAACTTCCGTGTACAGTCCCTCAATATGCTGGATAGCTTCGGCAAGCTGGTCTGCCAGCACTGCACCCTCAATGGGGCGCACGGTGCATTCCTCACGGCCATACTGGGTGCTTTCGGTGGTCAGTTCGCCCAGCACCATCTCCGGGTGGTCTACAAAATAGCTGTTGATGGTAAAGCCATCTTCCGTTTTGCCGAGCTGTATCCAGTCCGGCTCATGGTCGATGGGGCGGTCACGTTTTTGCAGGAAGATAATGTCGCTGACGACCTCTGTTCCTGCATTTGCCTTGAACGCAGTATTCGGTAGCCGGATAGCACCCAGCAGATCAGCACGTTCGGCAATGTGCTTTCGGGCAGAAGAATCCTTGCTGTCCAGCGTGTAGCGGCTGGTGACGAAGGCCACGATGCCGCCCGGTCGCACTTGGTCGATGGCCTTGGCGAAGAAATAGTTGTGGATACTGAAACCGAATTTGTTGTACGCCTTGTCGTTTACCCGGTACTGGCCAAAAGGAACATTACCCACGGCAAGGTCATAGAAATCGCGGCGGTCGGTGGTTTCAAATCCGGCAACTTTAATGCTGGCTTCCGGGTAGAGCTTTTGCGCAATGCGGCCTGTGATGCTGTCCAGTTCCACACCGTACAGGCGGCTGTCTGCCATGCTCTCGGGCAGCATTCCGAAGAAGTTGCCCACACCCATGGACGGCTCCAGAATGTTGCCAGACTGGAAGCCCATGCGCTCCACCGCATCATAAATAGAGCGAATCACCACCGGGGAGGTGTAGTGGGCGTTCAGAGTGCTGGAACGGGCGGCGGCGTATTCATCCTCAGAGAGCAGTCCTTTCAACTCTGCATATTCCTTTGCCCAACTATCTTTGCCGGGGTCAAAGGCATCTGCCAAACCGCCCCAGCCTACATACTGGGAAAGCACCTGCTGCTCCTCGGCGGTGGCACCACGGTGCTCCTCTTCCAGTTTGAACAGGGTGCGGATGGCTTCAACGTTCCGCGCGTACTTCTGCTTAGAACCTCCGATACCCAAATCATCATCCGTGATGTGGAAGTTCCCGGCAGGTACAGCATTCAGGGCTTCGTCCAAGGCAGCGGCATCCGGGAAGGTCTGCACCTTTCCGTCCATCACGGTAGAGATGGGCAGTGCGTCCAGTTCCTCATCCGATAGTTCCGGCTCAACCTGCCGCAGACCGCCCTCAAATTGTTGTTTATTGATAACTTCGTTATCCCACGACTGCCCGTGCGCACTGGTGTCGATGCGCACATCGGTTTCGCCAACATAGCCGATTGTACCTTCGATGGTTTTGGTGGGGAGGTCTACAACAACGGAATCGCCAACCTTGTAATCAACTGCCTTTTCGGGAGCAGCATCAAGGGCTTCATCCTGCTGCTCGTACAATTCCCGGACAACAGACAGCGGTTCTTCCCGAAAAATCGGCACCCGCATATCGGCCAGTGCCATATCCTGCAAAGAAACTTTGCCCTTATCAAAGTCCACCCTATCAATCCGAAATTCACGGCTATCCATATTGATAACGGAGCCGATGGGAAGGTAATCCTCTTTGCGCAGGTGCTTGGTTTGATGGTGAGTGCCATTCTCGCTTAACCCGGCAAGGTAAACATCATTGCCCGCAGACCACAATTCTTTTGACCTTCTTGCCCATAAGCGAGGAGAAAAGCCTGTGACCTGAACTTCGCCCAGCGCGGTGTCTCTCGTGAACAAAGCACTGTTGATGATTTTGGCAACTTTAGCGGCATCTTCTCCATAGAACATAAAATTGCCACCTGCTTCAAATCCAACGAGAGTGTCCGGGTACTGTTCCTTTAATGCCGTGTATTCGGCAGCACTGGCGGCGTTCAGCTCAAGGGGGAAGTCAATGGTTCTTTTCTCTTTATCCGACAGATAGCGGTCAGACTGAATCATCAGGTCGATATATTTTTCGACCTGATTCCAGCGGAGAAGCACTTTCTGATGGTCTGGATAGTGTTCAAACGTCAGCCCCTTGCTGTCATGATCGAGCCAACCATTGCTTCCGTCCAGATAGGTGTGCGAGGAGCCACCGGGTCCGTTTGGGGCGTATTCTTTCGCAAGAGCTTTTGCCCGGAGCTTTCGGTCAGGCTGGAGCTGATAAATTTTCCAGATGCGAAGTTTGCTGTTTTCAAAGTTAGAACCTCTCCGCAGCGCGTTTTCGATCTCAGCCTGTGACAAAGAGAAAGCGGAGGGCGATTTTTCGCTCTCCGCTTGGTCGATGGATTCAATTTGTTCAGCTTCGGTGGGAATGTGTGCATCGAAGAAACTTAGCTGTAAATCAGCTCGTTCATCACCAGTTCCTCGGCCTGTGCTTTCAGGCTGTTCATGTGCTGCACCCACTCCATCTGATATTGCTCCTTGTTCGGAGCCGGGTTCTGTTTCAGCAGTTCCTGCATGGTCTGCTGCATCCGGCTCTCTGCGGTCTGCTCCACTTCCAGCAGATACGGATGCAGAGTTCCCGACAGGAGCATCGAGTTGTACAGCACCGGGCGATGCTTCATCAGGTAAGTCCGGCGCAGCCGCCCGTACTTGCCCAGTGCTTTCTCCTGCTGGGGCAGGGTCAGGTTCGGGAGCTGGTAGTCCCCGATGGTCGAGTAGGTCACGTTCCTGCTGTTCATATTCATATTGGCTCCTTTCTACATTGCGGCGGCGGATCGTCGTCTTTACAGTTCGTTCGATGTTGCGCAGCACATCCCGGCTGCACTCGCTGACTGCGGTGCCCAGCGCATACACGGCGGCAGGAGTGGAAAAGGAGAAGATGGCCTGAAAATCGTCCCGGTCAAAATGTCCTTCCGGCTCAAAGCCGCAGCGTTCAAGGACAGCATAGGTGATGCTGATTGCGGCGGCACTTTTGAACTGGAACTCCTGTCCGGCTTCATCATAATCCATCAGGAACGAGCCGTCAACGATGTCGAGAATGTCACCGCTGTTGTTATCCCAGTAGGAATCCACCAGCTTGCCGCAAATATCCGCGATCTGCTGGGTGATTCGTTCATGCCGGACACCGTATTCTCTGGCAAGCATTTCTGACACAGGCTGAACCAGATCGGGGCCGAGCTGCCACACCTCCGGGTCACGAGAATTGCGGCGCACCCCGGTATCGCTCACATCGAAAACGTAGTGCAGACGCGGAACACTGCTGGACTGGTCTAACAAAGCGATGCCCTTGGAGCCACGCCGGACATAGCGGTTCATGCGGTCATTCCAGAGGTCGAAACTGGCGCAGGCGGTGGCATCAGGCCGCTGGGCGTAAATCATAAGCTGGTCGGCAAAGTTGTACTTGTACAGCCGGGATGCTGTGGTCAGGTAGTCCGTCCAGTTTTCCCAATACCGGGTCAGTTCCTTTGCCGTTTGCTGTGCAAGGTTCAAGTATTCTTGCGTTTTATTTGGCATTGCGTTCCTCCTTTCGATTTTAGGATATAAAAAGAGCGACCTTTGTAAAGGCCGCTCTCAGGAAAATAGCGTTCGGATGTATCGTGATTTCCAATAAATTAGTAAAATTAAAAGGATTTAGTCGGAATTTTGCAACAATCTCTTATACCAGTCGATTTCATAGCAATTCTCAAACGAATTTGTGGCGCGGCCTAATATTCCTTGAACATTTCCTTTATAAATATTCTCCACAACGTTACTTGTGGTTTCAGCAGCGATTCCAACCAATAAGCCAATAGTTCCGCGTAGATAATTTTCAGAAATAATAATCTTTTTGCCTTCCAAAAGAGTACTTTGAGGATTTTCTCTTATATATTTCTTGTCAACTCTACCGGAATTATGGATTATGGCATTTCGTCTTCCTAAAATCTCACTATATAGAGAAATGGCTAAACGGTATTTGGAAGAAAAAAGTGTTCCCAACTCTAATTTGCACTTATCTTTCAAAAACACATCAGCAGGATTTCCATAGAAAATACTTCGGACCTTTTCTTCAGCAAGCGTGTCAATCATTTCGTCACGCGTGCTACAACTTAAAATCAATTGGAATGCCTTAGAGGTTTCGGTTTCAGAATCAGATCCCTTCATCTTTTGAGGATAGTCTATAAACACAACCTTAGCTAAAGAGGAAATATATACTTCAAATCGCCCAACAGAATTGATGAAATGACTTCTTGAATTGCCACCGCTCAAAAACCTAGTTTGCATTCCGCCAGCATCAACAATAGTTTTATGCAATACACTGTCACTTAATAGGCTATTAAACTCAAAAGGTTCTTTAGTCGGCTTTCTTATGCAATGATTCAAGTAAGCATACTCTTCCCACTCATTATACATATCTTGTCGAAAGATACGATACTGATTGTGTATTTGTTGGACTTTAACTAAATCCATCTAAAACCTTCCTCCTTCATTTACTATATGTGATGCTACTAGTATATCACATATTTGAGGGAAGAAAAGATATTCATACTACTTATTGGCCATAAAAATTCAGTCGAGCGGAAATTCCAGCTCGGCAAACTCGGCATCGGTCATAAGTTTCAGCTTTTCAATGACCTGTTCGGACAGTTCTCTCAGGGCAGTTTCATCAGGCATCAGGTAACACTGCATCAGCCGCAGCTCCTGCATCAAACCCGGCCGGGAGCCGGAATTGTAGAGCATCATCAGCGTCAATTCTTCGCCATTAAAGTTCATGAGCATCCCTCACTTTCCGGCACCCAACGGGGCTGCACTCCGGGGCATCGCATTTTTCTTTTGCGCCAGCCAGTGAAGCCAGCTTTTCCAGCGTGGAAGGGCGGCTGTTTAGTCCCAGTTCTTCGGCTTCGGCGGCTCTGTCCATGATAAAATCGTAGTCCTGTATCAGCCGCCGACCTTTTTCCATGTGATGTGCTTCCAGAATTTCTTCCCGGACTTCCTGAATCGTCAGCTCCGGCGCGTCGATCTGGCCGCTGTCCATCACAGAGTAATCGCTGTGATAGAGGGTGTAATCCCAGCCATCGTCACAGGACTGGATGGCAATATAGCCTTTTCCGCCTAGTTCCCATGCACCTGTTTCATCCTGTGTCTGGATTTCCGGGTAATAGCTGGCTCCATTGCGCTCCATGACCTCGGCAAACTGGCAGATGTGGAACATATCGCCCAGTCCACCAACATCAAAATGATACTCGTCCCAATGTTCCAGCCGTGTTGTGAAACTTCGGCCATCCGGGTAGTCCACCTGAATCACACTGCCATTGGGAACACGGTATAAGTCCTTGTAGTTGCTGTCGATGAGCCGCACATCATTCATAGTAATGGACGGATCTTCCCAGATACGCCGCTTGCGAATGCCGGAATCCGGGATGTTGTCGAGGATTCTCACGCTTTCCAGTTGAATAGCCCTGCGGGGGTCATCGGATAGCTCAAAAAGGAACCAGTTCCGGGCGGCAGGAATGGCATTTCTGCCATCGGGCGGCAGATACTCAAAGGGAATCTGTCCCTTTTCCAACGGCAGCAGGGTCAGCTTGTCATAGGTGGCGTAGCCAACGCCGGAGGTGTTTTCCCGCAAATGCAGGTATTTTTCGTTATTCAGCAGATAAACAGCTTCGTCCAGCACACTCATCAGCGGCCACCCTCAAATTCCAGCGAAAACTTACTGCGACCGTCGGCTTCGGTGAACAGCAGGACGGTGGCGTTGTAAACCTTGCCCTTGGCACTCTTGCAGTCTTTTAGCCGGACACGGCCATCGCGCAACAGCTTGTCGGCTACATGAGCATCCAGCCGTTTGCCCAACCGCTTGAAGAAAGCATTGTCTTTCCACAGAATAAAGCGGCAGGGATTGGCTTCACAAAACCAGCCTTTTTCACGTTCCACAACAGATTTGCCACAGTTCGGACAGACACCAATCACTTTATTTTTCATAAGCGCACTCGCTCCTTTCACGGCCTCGGTGGTGTTTACCAGCGAGGAGATCATATCGTTGATTTCAGTCATAAAAGTTTCTGGCTCCATCTCGCCACGCTCCACGCGCAGCAGTTTTGTTTCCCAGTCAGCAGTCATGTCGGCGGACTGGATTTCTTCGGGCATTACGGTGATAAGGGCTTTACCTTTGTCGGTGGGCAGCAGCACCTTGGTTTTCTTGTCGCCCTTGCGCTCCAGAAAGCCTTTTGCCACCAGCTTTTCGATAATAGCCGCTCGTGTAGCCGGAGTTCCAATGCCCTGACGCTCTGCATCCTCTGGCATACTGTCCGCGCTAGCTGTTTCCATAGAGTGCAGCAGAGTATCCTCGGTGAAGTGTTTCGGAGGGGATGTCTGTCCCTCTTTCAGTTCAGCACCAGAAATGCCACACTCGCTTTGCTCCTGCACATCCGGCAGAGCAGCAGGCTCTTTCTTTTTGTCCAGCAGATCGTCCAGCATTTTGCGCTCAATGCCTTTCCAGCCCTCGTCCAAAACCACCTTGCCTTTTGCGGTAAATTCTTCCCCGGCGCAGATGGTGGTCAGGACGGTTTCTGCACAGCGGTGAGGTTCTCCCATGGCGCAGAGCAGACGTGCCGCAATCAGCCGCAGGACGCTCAGTTCCCCGGCGGGCAAAGCTGAAAAGTCGGCCTGTACCATGCTTGCAGTAGGCAGCAGCGCATGGTGGTCGCTGACCTTGCTGTTGTTGATTACCTGTTCTGCATGGACGGGTACAGCTTCCCCCACGGAAAAGGCTCCCGCAACAGCCGACACCAGCCCCGGCAGGGATGCTGCCATGTCTTCCGTCAGAAAGCGGCTGTCTGTTCGGGGATAAGTGATGAGTTTCTTTTCGTAAAGGCTCTGCGCATAGTTCAAGGTCTGCTGTGCAGTAAACCCCAGCAAACGGTTGGCATCCCGCTGGAGCGTCGTCAGATCATAGAGCTGCGGCGGCTTTTCGTTTTTTTCTTTGCGTTCTACTTTTTGCACCACCGTGCTGACCTCCTTTCGGCAGTTGGCAAGCAGAGTTTCCGCATCCTCTTTCTGCGAGAATCGCTTGCTGGACGCTGTGCCGTCGCCCTCAAATGCCAGCGAAACCGTGTAAAACTTCTCCGGGGTGAATGCAGCAATAGCTGCTTCTCGCTGCACGGCCATCGCCAGTGTAGGGGTCATAACACGCCCAACCGCCAAAGACCGACCATACAGGCATGAAAAGAGCCGGGAACAGTTGATGCCGACCATCCAATCGGCACGTTCCCGGCAGAGTGCAGCCTGATACAGTGCATCATATTCTGTTGACGGTTTCAGATTTGCAAAGCCCTCCCGGATGGCATTGTCCTCCATGCTGGACAGCCACAGCCGGGAAACAGGCTTTTTACACCCAGCCTGTTCGTAAACCAGCCGGAAAATCAGTTCGCCTTCACGCCCTGCGTCCGTTGCGCAGATAATGCTCTCCACATCGGCGCGGTGCATGAGCTTTTTCAGGATTCCGAACTGCTTTTTTGTGCTGGCAGACACAAGGTACTGCCACCTTTGCGGCAGGATAGGCAGATCGGCTACATTCCATTTGACGTACTTTTCATCGTAGGTGCTGGGCGGAGCCAGTTCTACCAGATGGCCGATACACCAACTCACGATATAGCCGCTGCCCTCAAGGTAGCCATCCTGCCGCCCATGCACACCTAAGACTTTGGCATAAGACATGGCAACGGATGGCTTTTCGGTCACGATCAATTTTGCGATAAGAAATCCCTCCAATCTATTTCTGATTATGGTATGTAGGCGGCAACCGCCGCCTTAAAATCAGATAGGAGTTATATCCTGTTCCTCGGAAGTATCCTCATCGTCCGAATCATCCTCCGGGGGAATCTCGAAGTCGCCATTGTCCTCGGTGTAGTCTGCGTCCGGGTCAACAGCTTCTTTTTCAGCCTGTTTTTTCTGCTTCTGCTGGATGAAGAAATAGAAACCGCCGCCCGCTACCAGCGCGATCAGTGCCACGACACCGAGAAACGCCGCAGCATATTTTGTCACCTTGTTTTCTTTTGGAGCGTCTGCCGCTTTTTCCGCTTCCTCTGCGGCTTTCTTTGCTTCTTCCTCGGCTTTCAGCTTGTCCAGTTCAGCCTGCTTCGCCGCTTCTTTTTCAGCATTGTAGGCTTCTGCATCTTCTTCCTCCATCAGGGTCAAAAGGTCGCCTTCATCCACCAAATTCATGAAGTGAACGGTCTGCTGTCCTTTGGCATTGCGGTCGATTACCAGATAGAAGGTGGCACCCGACTTGCTCACCATCGTAATGAACTGCTGGCCGGAGCCGTCCGAATAATTGGTGTAGTAATCGTCCACCAGTGTCAGATTGCCTTCCGGGGTCAATGCGCCCGTTTCCTCATCCGTAATGGTGACAGCATCTTCTTCCTCCACGATTTCCGGCAAAACAGGTTCTTCTACCGGGGTGGTATCGCCCTCATAGGCGAAAGCAGGAGCGGCCATGCCGATGCACAGCATTGCCGATACCAGCAGTGCGCCGAATTTCTTAATCATCATCATTGGTATCTTCCTCCTTTGCAAATACAGCACCGACCACGGCCAGCGCAGCCGGGTTCGGGGTGGCGTTGGCCGACTGCCGCAGCAGAGCAGCAAGCTGTTCCGGGCTGACCTTTGCACTACGCACCATTTCGTTTACCTCGGCGGCTTCGGCCTCCTGAATCCGCCGTTCCAGAATTTCGATGCGGTTATTCAGCTTGATGCGCCGCTCTTTCTCTTTTTCGAGCATCGCTCGCAGTTTTTCCAGTTTTTCGCTCATAATAGAACCCTCCAATCATTTTGAAAGCCGTCCGAATCCAGCAAGATACTGTTGCCAGTAGGACGAGTGGATGTCAGCATATTTGATGGGGTCGCCAGCACTGACCATTTTTCCGTTACCGAGATATATTCCAACGTGGCTCATCCCCGGCGTATCATACGTTCCTTTGAAGAAAACTAAGTCACCGGGCTTTGCTTCGGCTTCGGAAATATGCTGGCTCTTCTGCCATAATCCGTTTGCGGTGGTGCGCCCAACATCATAACCAGCTTGATTGTAGACCCAGCAGACATAGCCGGAGCAGTCGAAGCCTGTTTCCGGGGTGGAGCCACCCCAAACATAGGGAGTACCAACATATTTTTTGGCTTCCTCATAGATAGCGGCAAACTCCGTGTCAGTTAGAGCTTCTGCAGGAACCGTGTAGTCGATGCCGGGTGCGCCGGAGCCATCCGAGCCACCGGGCGGCAGACCGCCGTTGAACAGGTAAGGCCGACCGCCCAGTGTGTCCTGAAAAATCTCGTACCGTTTCCACTGATCTTCGGTCAGCTCTTCCCGGATAACAACTTCCAGACCACGGTTTTCCAGTTTGGTGTGGAAAATCTTGTACTCATACGGCACCTGCGTAGGAACTGGGATGCCCGCAGGACTAATGACCCATACGGTCTTGTACCGAATCTGCACCTCGACCCACGTTGTCAGCTTGTACTGCTTTTTGAAAATCTCCTGCAACTTACCCTGCACTTCCGACCGGGTGTAATCGTCATACAGGGTAGTCAAGAAGGAAGTGAGCTGCCACGGGTCATGTTCGATGGGGTCAAGATGGTACTGGTACTCGTTGTAGCCCGGATGGTCTTGCGGAGTGCGCTTGATTTTTTTGTCCAGTTCCTTTTCTAGCTTCTTGTAATCCTGTTCTGCACCGCGAATGTCCCTATCCTCGGCAGAATAAATCGTCTGCCCGGATACTTGGGTACTGCCCGAAAAGAGGATGCCGCAGGAGGAAAAACCAGACATCACCATCAGGATGAGCAAAACAAAAACGCCCACGATCACAAGAACGTGCGCGTTACTCTTTGCGGCGGTCATAAGGCTGTTTACTGCCGAACCGACCACAGATTTTCCCTTGTCCACTACTTGTTCTACACCAGACCGTGCGGCAGATGCACCGCCGGATACGGCTTTTTTGCTTCCAACGGTCTGTGCCGCTGTGCCACCAGACCGGGCTGCGGCATAGTAGCTCTGTCGAATGTCATGTTTCTGCCGCCATCGGGAGAGCCAATTGGAACCACCCTCACGGGTACCGATACCGGAATCTCCTGCATTTTGTGATGCAGTTGGTTCTTGCGCAGAAGATTTTGCGGTTTTGGAGTTTTTCTTGCCCTGCACCTTGGCTTTCTTTTTCAGTTTCCGGGTATAGCGGCTCTTGGAAATATCGCGGACATTTCCAGCGGCCTTTTCACCCTCGCTCAACGCCTGCACACCGACATTATCTTCCTCATACTGGTCGATTTCCCGATGCACCGCAGTCCGGGCAGCATTGGCAGCGTACATCTCGCGCTTTTGCGCTTTGCTCAAACGGCTCAGTTCGTCCGGGGTCAGTTCTGCCTTGCCAAATCGCAAATGCTGGTTTTTTTCTGCGGCCTTGTCCGCATCGAGTTTCAGCTTCTTCTTTTTGGGCGTGGACTGCTCGACTCTCGCCTTCTTCGGGGGAGAGCGTGTCTTTTTGGCTGACGTTTCCTCTTTGAAGTTCAGCTTCGGATTGCTCATTCCTTTTTGCCCTCCGAAACCTCACCCAGCTTCGTGGTCATGATGCGATACAGTTCCAAATCGGTGGGGAATCTGTCCACGAACGGGAGAATAACATTGCCGAAGAAAAGCAGTCCTTCACCTTCACCGGAGTGCGTCACATAGGAAAGCTGATGGGGCGAGATGTTGAGCTGCTTTGCGAGGATTTGACGGTCGCCAGCGGCCTGATTCAGCATGATGATCATGTCGCTGTTCTCGAAAATATTCTCGACCTCACGCGAAGAAAGCAGGTCTTTGACGTTCTGCGTTAATCCAGTCGGCACTCCGCCCCATTTTCTGAACCGCTTCCAAATCTCCACAGAATAGGCCGCAGTCTGCTCCTCTTTTAAGAGGAGGTGCATCTCGTCCATATAATATCGGGTGGACTTTCCGCTACTACGATTGGCAGTGACACGTCCCCAGACCTGATCCTGCACGATGAGCATACCGAGCTTCTTCATCTGCTTGCCCAGTTCTTTAATGTCATAACAGACGATTCTGTTATTGACGTTCACGTTGGTGCGGTGGTTGAACAGATTCAGACTGCCCTTGACGTAGATTTCCAGAGCGGTAGCAACATGATGAGCTTCTTTCTCGTCCTGCTGGAGCAGGGCGTTGTACAAGTCCTCCAGAATCGGCATATTCTCCGGGCAGGGGTCAGCAAAATATTTCCGATAAATCAGATGCACACAGCGGTCAATGACCGTCTTTTCCACCGGGAGCAGACCTTCCTTGCCGCCGACAACCAGTTCGCACAGAGAAAGAATAAAGTCCGCTTTCAGGGACAGCGGATTATCTTCTTCCGAATAGTTGGCGTTAATGTCCATCGGGTTGATGAACTGGGTGCTGTTGGGGCTGATTTTAATGACCTGTCCTTTCAGTCGGTTTACCAGTGGGGAATAATCGGCTGGGTCAGCGGTGTTACCACCGCCTTCCCGCCTAAGAACCGTACGTGACAGTTTCCCGTCATACGGCTCAAGCATTTCATCACTTTTTCAAGCGGTTCTCAGCATAAATTCTCTGACAGGCGCAATGAACGTAGCGCATATTACGAACATCTTCCACGCCAGTCTTTGCTTTTGGTGCAAGGTAGAAGATTTCTCTTTCTTCCGTTACATCCA
>OJKK01000416.1_pt1 | contig 13461 bp, 9 predicted proteins | sample 1596551 | NCBI WGS metagenome assembly OJKK01 (sample SAMEA4350131, study PRJEB24818) | metagenome | biome: human; feature: gut; material: faeces | place: Denmark | collected 2013-09 | reverse complement strand
TATGAGAGATAGAAAAAAATACGGTGAACGATAAACAGTAAACGGTGAACAAACTGCATTATCATTGCAGAATATTCACCGTTAGCCGTTCACTGTTATTGAAATTATCTATTTCTTTTGTTGGTTGTTTTAAGTTTGCGGGGAGGGGTGCTGTGAAGCAGTCCTCTTCTTTTTTTATTCGATAATCTTTGCGTCTTCAATATCATCATCGTCATGCATAACCGGAGCCTTCGGGCGGCGACGGGCAAACTTGAACCAGTTTATCAATTCGGAAAGAGAATAAACCAAACTGCTGATACCAATAATTATAAATGCAGTATTACGCGCTCCTGTCGGATTGAACAAAGCGATAATACCCGCAATAAGAATCAGCGAAGGAATCAGATAAAAAGCTCCCGGAACGGGCATCCACCGACGAGCCATCGACAAAGAAGCAATCTGTTGCACTCCTCCCATAATCAGGATAAATCCCAATAAAAACATCAGGACATCTGCAAAGAATTCAGGCATCACAATCAACCAAAGTCCGAATAATAAGCTACCGATTCCTTCTATCGGAAAACGGGGAGCTGCTTCACCTTCCGGTCTTTTCCGGCCGAAATAGCCAAAAAGGCTGATAACACCGGGAATCAAGAAGGCAACACCTACCGTAATGACAATATAACTGGCAGCCGCATTGGGCCAAATCACGAGTACCAATCCAATCACAAGTGCGAAGAGAATGCGAATAAGGGAATAATTCATTGTTTTCATAAATTCTATATTTTTTAACCGAGTCTGTTCCAATACTTTTGCGAATATAAGTGTTTCTACTGATATATAAAAATAACAAATAAACATTGTAATAAGTTCGTAATAATATCGTTATGACGATTACATCTCACATTGATATTTTTGCAGAAATTTTAAACAGTTCCTTTTTCACAATGAAACAAAGCGAAATAAAAAAGAAATACCCTTATGTAGAGCGTGACATCAGTTGGATGTACTTCAACCAACGTATTCTGCTAGAAGCCGCCCGTCCAGAAGTGCCACTGCTGGAACGACTCACTTTTCTTGGCATCTATTCAAATAATCTGGATGAATTCTTCCGTGTCCGTGTAGCGACTCTGAACCGGATCGTAGAATATGCCGATAAAAACATACAAGCAGAACAAGAAACCGCCGCCTGCACTCTGAAACAAATAGGAAAGCTGCACAATCGTTACTACAAGCAGTTTGAGGAGATATTCGCTTCCATTATGGAGGAATTGAAGAAAGAGAATATCTACGTCATCAAAGATGCGGAAATGACGGACGAACAGAAAGCATTCGTCACTTCTTTCTATCGCAACAAACTGAATGGTTCTACCAATCCGCTTTTCCTCAATGGAACCCGCCCGCTGGACGATCAGACAGATGAGGATATTTACCTTGCCATCCGTCTGCTGCGCAAAGATGAAACGGGAAAGATAAAGGAGAAAGACTATGCAGTGATTGAACTGCCGACCGGAGACTTCGGCCGTTTTATTCAATTACCTGATTCGGATGGAAAAACATATCTCATGTTTCTTGATGACGTGATCCGCTATTGTTTGCCGATGATTTTTGTTGGCATGAAGTACACAGATTATGAGGCGTACACTTTCAAATTCACTAAAGACGCCGAAATGGAAATTGACAGTGATCTGCGGACAGGGGTACTTCAGAAGATTTCCAAAGGTGTGAAAAGCCGGAAGAAAGGGGAACCGATCCGTTTCGTCTATGACGAACAAATTCCTAAAGACTTGCTGAAAAAGTTGACCGGCCGCCTGAACGTGGATAAGAATGACACGCGTGTAGCCGGAGGACGCTATCACAATTTCAAGGATTTGATGAAATTTCCGGTTTGCGGTCATCATGAACTGAAATATCCTGTTTGGGAACCTATCTTCAAGCCTGAACTGAATGGCATGGAAAGTCTGCTCACTTTGATTCGTCGGAAAGATCGTTCCTTACATTATCCTTATCATAGTTTCGATACTTTCATCCGTGTGTTGCGAGAAGCCGCTATCAGTAAAGAAGTAAAAAGTATCAAGATGACGCTTTATCGTTTGGCTAAAGACTCCAAAGTGATAAAGGCTTTAATCAGTGCAGCCAAAAACGGAAAAAAAGTCACAGTAGTTATCGAACTGTTGGCACGTTTTGATGAAGCGTCTAATATCAACTGGAGCAAGAAAATGCAGGATGCGGGGATTCATGTTATTTTCGGAGTAGAGGGTTTGAAAATTCATTCTAAATTGCTGCATATCGGCACTCGGCACGGAGATATCGCCTGCATCAGTACAGGAAATTTCCATGAAGGAAATGCACGTATGTATACTGACTATACCATTATGACTGCTCACCGTCCCATTGTCCGGGAAGTCAATGCCGTATTCGATTTTATCGAAAAGCCTTATACTCCTGTTGATTTCAAAGAATTGCTCGTTTCTCCCAATGATATGCGTAAACGATTCATTGCGCTTATCAACAAAGAGATAAAAAATAAGGAACAGGGAAAAGAGGCTTATATCCTTGCTAAAGTAAATCATATTACTGACCGTGCACTTGTTGAAAAGCTATACGAAGCCTCAACAGCGGGTGTTCAAGTGGAACTGGTAGTACGCGGTAACTGTTCTTTAGTGACAGGCGTTCCGGGTATCAGCGAGAATATACACATCAATGGTATTATCGACCGTTATCTCGAACATTCGCGCATTTTCATCTTCGCCAATGGTGGAGAAGAAAAATACTACATTGGTTCTGCCGACTGGATGCCTCGCAACCTGGATAATCGTATTGAGGTGGCGGCACCGGTCTATGATAAAGAAATCCAGGCAGATTTAAAACGAATTGTCTGCTACGGATTCCGGGATACGGCAAAAGGAAGAATTGTGGATGGTACAGGCGAGAACCGGGAAAAAGAACGGGAAGAGAACAGTGTCCCATTCCGCTCACAAGAAAAATTATATAACGAATACAAGAATACATTATGATAAGTATGAAGAAAGTTAATTATGCGGCAATAGATATAGGCTCTAATGCGGTGCGGCTGCTGATAAAATGTGTAAACGAGGAGAATGCGCCCGAATTAATGAGTAAGGTACAGCTCATCCGTATTCCATTACGGTTGGGAGAAGACGCCTTTACTGTGGGGGTTATCTCTACAGAAAAAGAGAAGAAACTGATTCGGCTGATGAAAGCCTACAAACAATTAATGAAGATATATGATGTGGTAGACTATCGTGCGTGTGCCACCTCTGCCATGCGTGATGCACGTAATGGCAAGGATATCGTTCAGCAGATCGTCAAAAAAACGGGTATCCGTGTAGAAATCATCGACGGGCAGGAAGAGGCGCATATTGTTTACGACAATCATATCGAACAGTTATTTGCTTCAGGACAAAATTACTTGTATGTAGATGTAGGAGGTGGTAGTACGGAAATTAATCTCATCAGCAACGGTGAACTGAAAAATTCCCGTTCATATAATATAGGTACGGTACGTATGCTTAGCGGTATGGTAAAGGAAGAAGAAAAGGAAGCTTTGCGCACTGACCTGATAGGGCTTGCCACAGAATATACCCCTATCAGCATCATCGGTTCGGGAGGAAATATTAATAAGTTATTTCGTTTAGCGGACAAGAAAGACAAAAAAGCGTCTCTCCTACCCATCGAATCACTGCAAGATATATATGAAACATTAAAAGCCCTCTCTACCGAACAACGTATTAAGCAATATAAGTTGAAACCGGACCGGGCCGATGTTATTGTTCCTGCTGCAGAGATATTTCTCGAGATAGCTACTCATGTAAAAGCTACCGGAATTATTGTACCTACCATCGGACTGTCCGACGGTATTATAGACAGCTTGTACACGCAAAACATGAACAGGCCTGATTCTCCGCAATCTCGATGAATGAATATATAAAAAACTCCTGATACTAAGTCTGGATATACTAGTATCGGGAGTTTTTGTCTCATCTTGCTATAATGTATAGATTCATCTTTAAAAGAGTTAGGTATTCGGATTTTGTTCTTTATATTTGTGCAACTATATATTTGAAACAATATGGATATAAAACTTAGAATTGAGCAATCTTCGGATTATCATGAAACCGAAAACATTACACGGGAAGCATTCTGGAATCATTATTCTCCGGGATGTGACGAACATTACCTCCTTCATATTATGCGTAACCATCCTAAGTTTGTGCCGGAGCTCGATATTGTTGCAGAACATAATAACAAGATTGTCGGTAATGTTGTCTGCCTCAAATCATTTATCATGGCAGATGACGGTAACCAATATGAGGTTTTGAGCCTGGGGCCCATTTCTGTCCTCCCCGAATACCAACAGCAAGGTATCGGAGGAAGAATGATTGCACTTACCAAAAAATTAGCTTCCGAAATGGGATTTCGTGCTATTTTACTTTGTGGTGACCCGGATTATTATCTCCGACAAGGATTCATTCCTGCCGAAACATTAGGGATTCGCACTGAAGACAATATGTATGCTACTGCTCTTCATGTTTGTGAATTATATGATAATGCTTTAGCCAATGTAAAAGGCCGTTATATAGAAGATAAAATATATCAGATTGATAAATCTGCTGCTAATGAGTTCGACAAGCGATTTCCTCCAAAAGAAATTGTAGTTGGTACTCCGTCACAAAAACGGTTTAATCAGATAGTAGTGATGCAGAAAAAAGCGAATTAAGGTTGAATAACCTAAATCGCCTGATTTGTACATCTCTGGAGCTCGGTCCTGCTATGATATTAAGCAACTATCATTCAATATAGTTACCATTCTTCGTATCTTTGCAGTTACAAAACATTCAACATGAGAAATTTGAATTTACAAAAAGATACTACTGACACTTTGTAATTCTTAATCTATCAGGGATCGCTTCTTTCCTCCCTTTGGCTGAAGTAAAATTTTTCTGCCACTGTAGAGGGCTTTATTCAATTCACTATTCTACAATTAAGCATGATATATATACATTTTAATACGCGCACAGCATTTCTACAATCAAACGGGCATCACATGTACTAATAAAGTTCCCTTTTACTTTTTTCTTTTTACCATTATCAAAGCCCCAAATAGAAAAATCAATGGAAAGAAAGTAGGAAATTCTAACAACATTTACGATATAGCGACACTATCCCAATGGTTTGTTTACTTCATCCATAGCTTTTGATGACATTATCCGCATCTTTTACTTACTTTATCCTTATGTTTTTTACAAATATAGCGGCGCTTTTGATGTAAATATGCGATGCTTTACGCAATAAAGGCATTGTTTTTCAATAAATCATGGGGATTTTCCTGCTAATAGAGAAGAATGATAGAACATGAGAGATAGCAAAACCCTTGATTACACGAACAATCGTCAGAATAATCAGAGATTCTAAAACTTTATGTATTTACTTTGTCATCGAATGGGTAATTACATAAAAAAGGGGAGCATTAAGGCAGCACTTATTTCCTACAATCTCCCCATAATCAATGCACACAAGTTCTTTTCGAATAAAACTGTTTGCAATATTTCTCTTTAATAGTTTTAGTACTGAATCACTTTATCACTACTAACTGTCTTATACCAATCAGTAGTTGAGCTCTGATCGTGTGCCCAATCTGCAAATTTAGAATATGCGTTCGTTATCACTGTTGTTTCTGTTGGATAAGCAAATTTATCAGGAACACACAAAGCCCATGTATTATTAACTGCCTTGATTACCTCAAGCACCTCATTATCCGCCAATTGTCCATTCGCCGTAGCCGAATTAAAATGAGTCAAATGGATTTCTGTTCTCTTTTGACCTATCCCCTGATAAGCAATGAAGAAGTCTAAACCATCTGTCACACTAGGGACGGATATTTCATTTTTAAGTTTGACGTTCACTTCAAGAGTATATATATCTGTAAGAGGAGTGCTAGCATTCCCAGTATTCAACATGGGGCGTTGTGCTCCTGTATATCCATATACATAATGTGCGTCTCCAAATAAAGGAATCACAAGTTCATTGCCATTGGCTTCATAAGATGCATTTTCAAATATACCAGAATTTAATGAGCCGGTACGTTGAGCAGCGCCTGCACCAAAACTTATCTCTTCCACATTATTTTTGTCTATTCCTCGTATTCTCAAACCAGCACCTAATTGTTTCACGGCACCAACTGCCCGAAGGTCAATTTTATATTTTAGTTCTTTCACATCATTACCGGCTGCAGGCAAAGTTACATTCAACACAATATCATTGAAATCGTAATCTCCTGCTTTCGGATAGTTATCTTCGAAAGCATAAGAATAAACTGCATATCGAATTTCTACATCATCCGGTTTTTCATCAGAGTTATACCCTTCTTTAACACAGTCACCGTCAGCAGGAAGTATAAATTCTGCTTTGCCCGGATTACAATAGGTAGCACCTTGCTGTAATCCCTTATTTACTAGCCATGCAAAAGGAGACCAGTTATAATGTGCTTCGCCTTTATATGTTTGATCTGTTATTTCACAAATGATATTATTACTTACTTTAGAAGCAGATTGAGCCAGACCGGAAGTATTATCTATTTCGTGAATTCTTAATAAGGCAGTTCCTTGTGTCGGACCGGTAACTGTTCTGAATAAATTAGCTTTGCCCGTACAAGTCAACATGGATTGTGCTTCCATCACGATATTATTATCATTTCCATTACCCGTCAATTCTTTGCAAATAGCTTCGGAAGTATTTCCCATAACAAGCGTACCAAATTGTAATTTTCCAGCTTTCAGATAACAACCGTTTTTAATATTAGTATTATTGTTGCCATCTATATTTTCGACTTCAATGGTTCCATGATTTATCAATGTCGTACCATTTGTAGAAGCATTATAAGAATTCAGTTTAAGTGTTCCATAATTCACAAAATCAACTCCGTTTCCACTTCCATCAATTTTCAAAAAGTCACAATCAATCGTACCCGCATTATAGTTTGTACGCCCAGCCGAACTATTTGTTATCTGAATACCTCTGTCACCAACAATACTTCCTCCCTGCATCACAGTTATATAAGAAGCCCGCGTTAATATCAGACTCCCATTTTTAGCAATCTCTATCTTTCCACCATTCTCAACGATAATTTCTGTAATATCAGAAAATTGATTACTATTCTCTATAACCCATGTGCTTCCTTGAGGAACGATTACTTTCACAGCACTTATTTCTCCATCTCTATTTCCAGTTGCACTAAATCCAGCTTTAAAAGTTCCTTCCTGAATCTTAAACCAACGCTCACTTTCTGTAAAAACAGGAAATTGACCATAACTTCCACCCCAGCCAGACTTTGCAGAAAGATCCCAATTAGCCTGAATGACAGTAGAAATTGCCTTTTTAGCACTAATAAAATCGGCTGTATAAGGAGCTTCCATGACTGGTATACTAGTCGTCACAGCTCGTGATATAGAACGTGTTGGCGTACCTTTGTCTCCAAAGTGCGCTGTCACTGTACCATTTTCAATCGCTGTCGGTTGGACCAGATAACGTTTGTGTTCATCTATACGCGCAACAAACACTTTATCAAGAGATGTTGCGCAATCCATCACCACATCCAAAGTCATACTTTGAGTGACAGTTCCTTCCGCTAAGAGTTTTGCTGTACTTTCCGGGCTTAATGGATCGGCATCAAATATCTGTATCTTATAATCTACTCCTTGATCCCCATTGATTGACACATGTGCCGTTACACTTCGTGACATTGTCCAATCACCATCAGAGTCGATGTTTTTTACAGGAAAAGTTTCTTCGTAAATTTGTTTCAGTTGATCTGCATTAAACAGATTTTTCTCATTATCAACGCAACTAATAAAACTGATAGAAGATACTAACAACGAAAAAGTGAAGATTTTTACAATGCTTTGTTTCATAATCTTTAAATACTTAAGTTTGCTTTATTTGCACAAAAAATAAAAATCATTACGAATCAACAATCAGCAATGAATGTACAAAGATAGTTGTATTTACAAATAAGAAACGGATAAAGTTGTATTTTTCGACCTACGGTTAACATCTTTTAAAAGATAAGGCTTTAATTACTCCCAATAAAAAACGACCTATTACATTATTGAATATTAAAAGCTTAGAAGTACAAATATGCAATATGCAATCAAAAAAAAGAGTTGCAGATTCTATGCAACTCTCAATTAAACGACAAAGATCCAGTGTTACAAAGCACTACAACTACAAAATACCGAGCTCTTTCATCTCCTTATTAAAAGGATAAAAATTAAAAACTAAAAGGGGAAAATCAATGGTAATACAAAAATCATCACGATTCCCATAATAATCTGCAACGGCAATCCTACTTTTACATAATCCATAAAAGTATATTGACCGGCAGGCATCACCAGGGCGTTAGGCGGTGTAGAGAATGGAGAAGCGAAACACATACTTGCACCTACCGTCACAGCAAACAAGAAGGGAACCGGACTTACTCCGATCTGTATGGCACTTTGCAGAGCAATCGGTGCGAGTAAGACAGCCGTAGCTGTATTGCTGATAAACATCGTCATCAACGAAGTCGTAAAGTAAATACCTGCCATCAACGCAACAGGTCCGTATGATCCCAAGCCGTTAACCAGCGTATTGGAAATGTATTCCGAAGCTCCCGTTTTCTCCAATGCCAGAGACATAGGAAGCATAGCTGCAATCAATACAATACTCTCCCAGTTGATCGTTTTATAAGCTGCTTCTACATTACGGAAACATCCGGTTAATACCATCAATATACCCGCTATCATAACGGCTGTAACCGGAGCAACCGGAATAAAATCGAATACCATCATTACTACCATTAATACCATAATAGCAGCCGCTACCGGAGCTTTATAATCTAATGTAACTTTAGCCGCTTCCGCCAAAGGTTGTCCCAAAACAACCCAATCAGAATCTTCCTTGCTAAGACGAGCTATATTATTCCACGTTCCCTGAACCAGAAGCACATCACCACTATGAATCCGCTCATTTCCCAAATCCTGCAACAAGTATTCCTTTTTACGACGGATTCCTAATACGTTCACATTAAACTTATCACGAAAACCGGCTTCCTTAATTGTTTGGTTTATCAAATTAGAAGCTGGCATCAACACTATTTCAGCAATACCGATGTCATAAAAATCCAGAGAGTTAGTTGCGCTTTGAGTTTCTTCCGTTGCATGGTCACCTAAAATCTCTAGCAGGAAATCTTCTGCAAAAAGCTGTACCTTATCAAATTCTCCTGTCACATACAAAATATCCTCGGCTTGCACCATCGTGTCCGGTGCAGCAAACTTCTGGGTAATCGTTTTCAGAAAACGATGTTGCGATGCATCACCACGACGCACTTCCATGATATTCAAACCATATTTGCGACGAATATCCAAGTCAATAATCGTCTTGCCCAAAAGCCGGGAATCTTTTATTACCTGCAAACGAAACAGATTGCTAGAAAGCCCATATTCATTTACCAACTGTTTCAGTGACTTACCCGAACGTTTATTATCATCTTTCTGGCCTTTTTTAGAAAGAAACCATTTGCTAAGTGGCATCAATACCAGCGTACCGACAATCACACAGACAATGCCGACAGGCAGGAAAGAGAAGAAGGAAAGCGGTTCAAGTCCGGCAGAAGTCAACGTATTTTGTATCACAAGGTTCGGCGGAGTACCGATTAAAGTCATCATACCTCCCATACTACTTGCAAAAGCCAACGGCATCAACAGCCTACTCGGATTCATACCGGCACTCATTGCCAGACTGACAACAATAGGAAGCATCAGTGCCACCGTTCCTGTGTTACTGACAAACGCACCAATGGCCGAAGTCACCAACATCACCAACAGAAATAACCGGATCTCACTGGTTCCCGCAAGTTTAAGAATACGGGAACTAATCATCTTTGCCAATCCCGTTTGAAAGATAGCCCCTCCCACTACAAACAATCCGATCATCATAATGACTACCGAATTAGAAAAACCGGAAAGTGCTTCATCAGGAGTTAATATCTGAAAAATAAGTAAGGCTATCAGTGCACACAGTGCCACAATATCCGAACGAACCTTGCCGTTCACGAAAAAGACAGCCGAAAGAACGAGAATAATAATGGTTATTAGCATACGTAATTAAATGATTGTTTTATTTTGACTCTATCAAAACTTATTTAGGTGAACAAAAATAGAAAATACTCCAGCGTTATTAAAACAAACTAGAAATGATTTTAGTTCATGAGACATCATTTAATATTTTAATACATTTTCTTTCTGAAAAAAGAATCGAAATCAAGCAAAATATGATACCATACAAGAACTACAAGACACCATACCTCCACTATTTCTTCATCGCATATAATTACAGTCTCACAATATAATGTTGAAAGACAATATATTTATGTATTATTTTTTGAAAGTTAAAGAACAATTCATATCTTTACACCTCATTTATATCAAACATTTTATGGCAAACAATTATTTGTTAAATTATTGGATTAACGAAGTTCATTGGGGTTATAATTATTTACTAGTAGTTATTTTGCTCCTTGTCATCAGCATCTTACTATATAGAATCCGAAAATTGCAAAAAACGATTAAAAAGACCAATCATTCCTACCGTTTCTCCTTTGATATTCTCGATAATCTTCCTTTCCCCATCTTTGTAAAAGATATTACAAACGATTTCCGATACTATTACTGGAATAAAGAATCAGCCGCTCAATCCGGCATTAGCAGTGAAGAGGCCATCGGACATACTGATTATGAAATTTACGGAGAAGAAAGAGGTGAAAAATACCGGCATATCGACAAAGAACTCATACAAGCAGGCAAAGTATATCGCAAAGAAGAAAAATACACCACTCCCGATGGAATCACCCATGATACTATTGCCGTTAAATCTATTATTTCATGGGAAGGAGAAAAGAAATGGCTGTTGGCAACCCGGTGGGATATCACACAACTCAAGAATTATGAAAGAGAATTAGTTGCCGCCAAGGAAGAACTGGAAAAAGCATTGAAGAAGCAAAAACTAGCTCTAAAAAGTATCGACTTCGGCCTTATCTATATTGATAAAAATTACCGGGTACAATGGGAGGAAACAAGACAAATAGCCAGCCTGGTAAAAGGCAGACGATACATACCGGGAAAAATTTGCTATCAGACCAGTGCACTTCGTAATGAACCGTGTGGACAATGTGCTTTCAAGAAAGCTATCGAACAGGGCAAAATTATCCGGCATACCATCAGAGTAGACGATGTAGATTTTGAAGTGACCGCAACACCTGTATTCGGCGATGAAAAGGAAACTGAAATTATTGGAGGATTACTTCGTTTTGAAAACATCACTGAAAAATTAAAGATGGACAAAATGCTGCAGGAAGCAAAGGAAAAAGCCGAAGAATCCAATCGGCTCAAATCTGCCTTTCTCGCTAATATGAGCCATGAAATACGAACCCCGCTAAATGCGATTGTAGGATTCTCCGAAATGGTTTGCCAAACGGAGGAAGAGGAAGAGAGAAAAGAATTTGTAAAAATCATCTCCAGCAACAATATCTTATTATTGCAACTAATAGACGACATCCTCGATCTTTCTAAAATTGAAGCCGGTACTATGGAATTCACATTTGCACAGACTGATATCAACGAATTGATGGAAGGTATTTGCAGACAAATGCAAGAAAAGAATTCTTCCCCAGACATTCAAATCTTATTCACAGAGAAAGCAGATCAATGCATGATGTATACCGACCGCATACGTCTATCACAGGTTATCATCAACTTTACAAATAATGCTTTGAAATTCACCCCTAAAGGTTCTATCGAAATGGGATACCGGATTGAAGAAGCCAAAGATGAAATATACTTTTATGTAAAAGATACAGGTATCGGAATTCCTGCTGACAAGATAGATAAAGTGTTTGAACGCTTCGTCAAACTGAACTCCTTTATTAAAGGGACAGGACTCGGACTAGCCATCTGCCGTGTCATAGTAGAAAGACTGGGCGGGGTTATCGGAGTGGAATCTAAAGAAGGAGAAGGCTCTCGCTTCTGGTTCAGAATTCCAAGGTCAGAGAAAATTGAGAAATAATAAAAAGAAAAGAGGATATTGTGAAAAGTATGTTCCAATATCCTCTTTATCCTATATTTTTAATGTAAGAGTATACTTAAAGTGCAGTCTCTAATATCCTGCGGGCAACAGCACCCGTTACATTTCCATTCTCTCCATATTTAGCACCACGTTCATTGAATCGGCGTTCGATTTCCAGAATAGTATCCTGTCCGATGTTCTCTTCATGCAAACGTGTAGTCAGCCCAAGCGAACGAAAGAACTCTTCGGTATGACAAATCGCTTCATCAATCCGTTCTTCTCGCGTACCGGAAGTAATTCCCCAGACTCTTTCACCATACTGCAAAAGTTTATCTCCTTTTTCTTCATGAAGCACCTGTAAAGTGGCAGGAAGAACAATGGCTAACGTATGACCATGTGTCAATCCGTGCAAAGCAGTAATTTCATGGCCAATCATGTGAGTTGCCCAGTCTTGCGACACTCCCATAGCAATAAATCCATTCAATGCCATTGTAGCCGAAAGCATAAAATCAGCCATCAGTTGATAATCATGCTGGTTTTCACGGATTTTCGGAGCTATTTCTACCAAAGTTTGTAAAATGCCTTCCGCCCAACGATCCATAATGCGGCTCTGCCCGGGAGTAGTCATATATTGCTCCATCACATGAACAAAGGTATCAGCCAAACCACAGGCCACCTGATGAGGAGGCAAGGTAAAAGTTACTTCCGGGTCAAGAATAGAGAAGATTGGATAGTTAGCATAAAAAGGATATTTCTCTTTTGTTTCACGACGGGAAATAACTGCCCCGTTATTCATCTCCGAACCGGTAGCGGGCAAAGTCAATACAGTGGCAAGAGGTACAGTATGAGTGACTGGACGTCCGGCAAGTACTAAATCCCAGGCATCACCATCATACAGGATTCCTGCGGAAATCAATTTCGTACCGTCAATAACGGAACCACCACCAACAGCCAGCAGATAATCTACTTTCTCTTCTTTTCCCAAAGCAATAGCTTTACGGAGAGTTTCAATGGCAGGATTGGGTTCGATTCCCCAGAATTCTACTGTAAAATGATTCTTCAATGCTTCCTTTACCTGATCGTACACTCCGTTTTTCTTCACGCTTCCACCGCCAAAAGTAATCATAATACGCTTGTCGGACGGTATTTCTTTAGCCAACCGAGCAATCATCCCTTTTCCCATTATCAGTTTCACGGGATTTTGAAAAATAAAATTTTCCATATCTTAGTCTATTGTTATTATTTTGGTTATTAGTCACTATCCTTGCAAAGATATATGATTTATCCGAACCCTGTCAGAATCAAGCGAAGAATTGTTGTGCCACGGAAGGAACCATAGCCGACAACCAGGGTTTCATATCC
>OJKK01000413.1_pt1 | contig 13545 bp, 8 predicted proteins | sample 1596551 | NCBI WGS metagenome assembly OJKK01 (sample SAMEA4350131, study PRJEB24818) | metagenome | biome: human; feature: gut; material: faeces | place: Denmark | collected 2013-09 | reverse complement strand
TGTATTTTGAGATGGTTAAGCGATATTGCGGCGTGCCTTTGTATTCAAGTCCGTTGGATGATGTAAGCTCCATCAACAATCGTTCTACAGAGGAAAAATCCTGGGATTATATAAAAGATAACTTGGACGCGTCTCTTGTTTTTTTTCAAGCAGAAGAGGGCATTCGAGCTGATCAGGAGTCTCGTGGGCTCCGGGATGTGTATAAGAAACATGAGTAGCCTTATGAGGCATATTGGCAGGTCTGCTAAAAGAGAAGTTATTTGAATAATTAATAGAGAGTTTAGTTGCATCCGAGCCTTTCTTTGTAGTAATCAAAATCACACCGAAAGCTGCCCGTGCTCCATAAATAGCAGAAGATGCGGCATCCTTCAAAACAGTCACCGATTCAATATCGTTCGGATCGAGCATATTAATATCCATCTCCACGTTATCCACCAGCACCAGCGGTTTCCCATTCTTATCCAGACTGTTGACACCACGAATGTTGAAACTCATTTCTTCACCGGGTCTTCCTGAATTACCTGTAATCTGCAAGCCGGGCATTGCCCCTTTTAAAGCGTCACTCACAGACACCACCGGACGATCACCTAAAACATCATCCATCTTCACACTGCTCACCGCACCTGTCAGGTTCGCTTTCTTTTGTACGCCGTAACCAACAACTACTACTTCGTCTATTAACCGAGTATCTTCTTTCAAAGTTACATTGAGAGGACGTTGATCTTTCACCACCACTTCCTGTGTGGCATAGCCGATATACGATATGGATAAACGGGCATTCGGAGTAACCATCAAAGAAAAATTGCCATCCATATCCGTAATGGTACCTTCCGTAGAATCGACCACTTTCACATTTGCCCCAATCACCCCTTCACCTGTAGGATCAGTGATTCTACCTTTTAAGACAAACGCTTTTTCCTGTTCTTTCTGCGGTGTCACTGCATGGAACATAATCACCCGGGGTCCGTTCACTTCATAACTGACGTCCGTACCGGCCAGCAATTGTCCCATCACATCATTAATAGTACCGTTATTTATATTCACAGAGACTTTCCTATTCAAATCAATGTCATTATTACGAATCAGGAAAGAGTAATTGCCTTGCTTCTTTATTACTTCAATGGCTTCTTTCAAAGTAATATTATCTACTTTCACACTGAATCGCTTACTTTGTTCCTGTGCCGATAGCTGGAAACCACCAGTCAAAACGTTTCCTACAGACAAAAGCAGAAGCATTAATAATATTCTTTTTACTATTAATCTCATATTTTTCACTATTAAAGGTTAACATAATATCTTTCTATACAACGCTGAACCGCCGATATATCTATCGACTAAGTTCCCAATCATACTTTACTTTTTCTTATTTTACCTCCTTTTTCTTGTCAGTTATAAAGATAGTGTCTCCACTAACTTTCCATGTATATTGCTTCTCAACGTTGATTTCTCCCAATATATCATTGATACTTTGATTACTATTGAAACATCCGGAAAAGCGTTCCGCTTTCAGACGTTCACTCTCTAAACTGATCTTCACCTGGAATTTGCGCTCCAGACGGTGTGCGATGTCGGCAAACGGAGCATCTTCAAATGTCAGGCCACCATCCAACCAGTCACAGGCAGAACTAGCATTTGATTTCATTTTCTCCATGCGGCCCGTATTCTTATCGTAAAAAGCCTGTTCGCTAGGGAATAGTTTCATTACCGAACCGGACAAAGTGGCTAAATTGACACGACCTTCCAACAAAGATACCATTACATAATTATCGTCATCATAAGCGCGTACATTAAAAACAGTCCCTACCACCTTTACCTGTACACCATTCGTATTTACAAAGAAAGGAATCTTCTCATTTTTCGCCACCTTGAAATATCCTTCGCCATCAAGCGTAACATCACGTTCACGAATACCGAACCCACGGCAATAACGTAACACAGAACCCGCATTCAATGAAACCTCTGTTCCATCCGGAAGCACAATATTCGTCCGCGAACCAGCTGGCACTTTAATTTCATAAGGAAAATCCGCATTCGTATATACTTCCGTAAGATTTTCAGTATAAGTGTACCAGAAGTAATTACAGCCCAACAACAAAATAATTGCAGCAGCTACCTTCAGCCACACAGGAACTATCTTCCGCGAACGGACAGGTTTCATCTCAGCAGCGGCTATTTTTTCTTTTATCTGTGATAAATTAGCATCCTCTACTTTGGCAAATGCAGGCACAGAAGAAACAGCCCATACTGCGGACATCTCCCGGAAAATTTTAGCTGCATCTTCATTGGAAGCCAGATAAGCGAACAGAGCTTCTTTCTCTTCTTCGGTGCAGTTACCGGACAGATAGTTGCTTATCCGGATTTCCAATTCTTCTATATGATAAGAGTCATTCATAAACGTACTTTTTCTATGGGTGTATATAACTAGATACGCAATAAAAAAAGAAACGTTTAAAAGAAAAGCGATTTTTTTTAGAGAAACATCAAAATAGCTATCATATAAGGTGTACCCAGTGATTCGCGTAGCTTAGTCAATGCTATTTTCATCTGTACTCTTACAGTGGTCACATTAATATTCTGCTCCTTGGCAATTTCACTGTATGTCTTACCCTCATACAAACTTGCTTTAAATATGGCACGGCATTTGGCTGGCAATTCCTCCACCTTCTTCATGATGATGGTATTCATTTCGCTATGCTCCAATGCCTGCAAAGGATTATCGGAAGAAAGAATATGATTTTCGAGAAAAGCCCAGATTTCTTCCATCTGTTCCGTCATCTGTTTTTCGTTGAAGTAGGAAGAACGCAGATAACTAATACTTGCGTTTTGAATAGCACGCCGCAAGTACGGAAGAGCCGGGTGAGTGATATGGTGGCGATTCTGCCAAAAAGCGACAAAGACATCATTCACAATCTCCCCTGCCACCCTCTTGTCATGCACATAATAAACAGCTATCGCACACAAATAAAGGTAGTAGGTATGATAGATTTTATCAAATGCTTTTGTATTACCGTGATTTAACTGTTCAATTAGATTTTCAGAGATTTCTGGTAGATTCATTCGTTGTCTTTCTTTAAGGAACGGTGCAAATATAGCGATTAATTCAGAAAAACAAAATTCCAATCAGATAAACCGGAGCCCGGCAATCATTCCTTAACCCTACAATCCCATCGGTATTTTCAACAAATACCAAACGATAAACAGCAATGTCCAGACAACCAGGATGCCTAATGAATATCTCCAAGTATATTTCAGCAATGAACCATACGTAATCTGCTTATCATATTGCCGCATATAGGTAAGCACCAGAGGCATATAGAATAAGAAAGGAGTAATGGCATTCGTCGAACTATCTCCGATACGGAAAGCACATTGTGCTATATCCGGAGCAATTCCCATCTGTGCAAACATCGGGATAAAGATAAAAGACATAAAAGCCCATTTGGAGGTAGCAGATACCATAATCAGATTTATCAATGCCGTAAACAGAATAAACAGAACAAGAGCAGACAAAGGAGCCGGTTCAAACGAAGAAAGCAAGTCAGCCCCCATAATCGCCAGACATTTATCCAGATGGGAATATTCAAAACAGGCAAACATCTGCGCAGCGAAGAAAGCGATAACGAAATACACTCCAAGAAGCTTCATTGGCTGCGTAAGTCCTTCAATCACATCATTGTCAGTGCGATACCGTCCGGAACTGAATCCATAAGCCATTCCCGTAATACCTGCTCCCAAAGAAAGCAAAAACAAAATACCGGCAATAAAAGGCGAATGCATCAAACCACCATTCACACCCCGCAAAATTCCATAAGAAGAAAAAGTAAGCCACAAGATAAGAGCCACATAGATAGCTGCCACAACAATGGAAATCATAATGGCACGCCGCTCTTTACGAGACAGAGGATGGTAAGCCACCACCTTCATACTGCCTTCATACTTACCTAACGTAGGAAGAAGCCATTTTTGAGTAATCCAATACACAATAGCCGTAATGGCCACCGTTGAAGCACTCATAAAAAAGTAATTGCAAAGAGGTTCTGTATTCCCCTGATAACCCGTTTGTGCCAGTGCAGCCTCTTGCGTGGTATGCGCCAACAACGGGTCCATCGTACTCAATACAATATTAGCACTATACCCGCACGCAACGGAAACATAAGCCGTAACAATCCCTGCAATCGGATGAAGCCCCACCCATTGAAACAGCATAGCAGCAATAGGCAATAAAATGATATATCCACCATCACCAATGGCATTCGACAACAAGCCAAGTACAATCACCCACAAGACGATCTTCCTCTTTTCCTGTCGGTTTCCCACCCCCATGCGGATACATGCATCAATAAAACCGGAATGTTGTGCCACTCCCAATCCAAACATAGCAATTATCACCATGCCTAACGGAGCAAAGCCCGTGAAATTCTTAATAGCGTTCCGCAACCACCAACGGATTCCTTCGGGACTCAACAGGCTTTGTACACGGATGTCCTCACCTGTTTGTGGCAATGTCACTTTCAACCCATAGATATCGCATATCCATGAAAGAAAGACCACTGCCATTGTTAGCAGAAGGAACATCGTAGCGGGATGGGGCATACGCCATTTATTCTTCATCATTTTCCGGGATTATTTTTCGTTTGCTTTAGCAACTACTCCTCGTCAGGCTCCAGATTATCCAGATCAATAATACGCAATTCCAATGCACGTACTGCCAACCGGGTAGCATTCACTCCCACCCGTTCACCATTCGGAAAAAGACGTCCGATAAGATCATTCTGCCGTTTCTCCAATGATTTCACACCAAAAGGCATTCCTTTCAGATTGGCAATCATCTCTTTCGTATAACCCAAAGCCAGATGGCGGAGAAAACGTTCATCGTATTCATCAATATCATAACTGATGACAGCCTCCTGACGCTTGGCATCGTTGGCTACAGATTTCTTGAAACGATCTACAATCTTTTCCAGAATCGGATAGTTAAATACCAATTTCTTTCCATCCATCACAGCCTGTACATCTGTTTTCGTCAGTAGCTCACCCGTTTTGAGGATGATTCCATCGGCACCGGCATTCAATACGTCCACCCACAACTTTTCGTTCAGAATCTCACCCGTGAAGATCAATACCCGAACTCCTTTGTAACGTTTGAATATATTCTTGCAAATATCAACACCAATGGTCGTAGAACCTCCTAGTCCTAAGTCCAACAATACCAGATCGGGAAGCTGGGCCTCCATCAACGGCCAAAACTCACTTTCCGTCATTGCCGTGCCGATTACTTCTGCATTCGGTATTTCATGACGGAATATTTCTTCTGTCCCTTTCAACTCCAGTTTTACATCCTCTACAATAATAACTTTAAACTTCTGTTCTTCCATGTTCCTTATCTAATAACTTTTATGTGTTTTCCTTTTATCGGCGCGGAATAGTGAAATAAACCGTAAACCCGCCGCCTTCAGCCGGCTCGGCATTGATACGGCATCCCCTACGTCCCGCAAATTCGTCGTGATCGCGGATAATCTGCTTGCATACCAGATATTCCGTTCCCCTCAACTCCTCTTTTTCACCGGAAGTCATACGTGCCAGATTCGGATAAAATAGTTGATTCAACTCTTCCACACTCTTCTCACGTCTCGTATCCGTAAAGAGGAAACGAATATATTCATTATCCTTGCGCGCTTGCAGACGTATCACTCCATCTTCACGCACAGTCAATGCTTCATCAATCAAATTTTCCAATAGAAAACGCAACTGATTCACGTCTCCTATCACCTTCGCCTCCATCGACTCTATTTCCAATTCTATCCTCTCCGGCCGATTCTTCATCAACTTCTTGAAATATTTTCCGGCAGCATCCAAAAGTTCCTGCACCGGAATCACAGTACGTCGGAAAGTGACTTCCTCCAATTGACGAGAAGCGCACGAACTCAAAATCGTAAAAATTCCCTTATAATATTCGATCAATTCCGTCATAGTCTCCACTGCTTCACGCTCCTCCGTTTCCGAAAGCTTCTGCGTATTCAACCGCCCTACAATCTGTTTGATTTTATTCGGATAATAGATCGTCTCATGTTTAATCGTCGACAGACAGTTGTCAAGTACCATATTCTGAACATGCAACATGCTATCTTCCCAGGAAGCCCGACGTGTTTCTTCATGTGCCGACTCAATATCCCGGTATTTTGTAGCCAGCTTCACCACTGCGTTAAACACGACAATAGCCACATAACGAGCTACCAGTTCAAAAAGCAGTCGATCCGTCTCCTGTTCCGTTCCTTCTCTGCGCTCCAGATAAAGCACACCGACACATTGATGCTCACCCCCTGCTTCCACCATCAGCGGAATTGCCTGAAGATGCTGCTCAGAAAGATATTCTCCGGCACTAAAACACTGCTCTACCATCTCCGGCATTTCCTGTCCGGGACGAGAAGCATATTCCAGCCGATGTGTCGTTTCATTATAAACGGCAATTCCCATCCGGTCAATCGTCAGTAATTCATTTACCGAACCGAATGCTTCATCCACAATCCGCTGCGGAATTTCTTTAAGCGTACTCTCTTCTCGTTGAAGTGCCTCTGCATTTTCCTGTTCCTGCGGTCTCACCAAAGATGCAGCAAACACCTTCTGGTTAATCTCAAGTACCTGTTCGAGATTCAAACGATTCTGCAAACGTTTTCTCATGTACAGAAAATAATATCCAACCAACGAAACAATCAATAAAACAAAGCATAAAATAATTCCTACCGTCTTATTGGTATTCGAACGCTCCAACTGCCGGCAATATGCTTCGAGGGTTTGATCCTCTCCCTGTAACTTATACAAATCTGTAAATGCCGAATTATTATAACTATAAGCATCCAACTGTTTCAAAGCCAGAAAAGCAACTGCCGCCTCATTCCTGATATCCAGAATTACATGATAATCCGAATCAAACAGTTCGTTCCACCAACTGATTTCAGCAGGCGTTCCCTCACCTACCAGCTTCATATACCGATGTGGGCGATCCGGACGCGCATATTTTTCATAATGCTCATTCAGAAAAAGCATCGCAGAATCTATATATTGCAAAGCCAACTCATAATTTTCATCCACATTAGCAAAATAGGCAGCATTCGCATAATCCGACGCTACATCCAGCAAATCCTCATACGCAGAATCCATAACTACTACAATCGAATCGCCATCCTGCAACATGGGAGGAATCGGATCATGCAGACAAGAAACCATCCCCAACGGAAGCAACAAGCAAAGCAACAATACCCCCATTGCTTTACGCACTCCCGAAGGCAAACGAAAATAAAAACGGCTTCCCTTCCCCAGTTCACTCTCCACATCAAAAACGCATCCCCGGAATAAATCATTCGTTTTCTTATACTTCTCAATGATTCCCTTACAATTCATCAATCCGAAACCACTACCTTTGTTTTCTTTCAACACTTCCGGATCGGCTGCATTCTTCATTCCAATCACACGGGAATCATACACCTTCTCACCAATGATATGCGCCACATCCTCTTCGGAAATACCTCTTCCGTTATCCTCCACAGAGATCTCGACATACGCATCCTCCGTAGTACGGGCATACACTTTAATTGTTCCTCCTTCCGGAGTATATTTACGGGCATTTTCCGCCAGCGTATTAATCATAAACAAAGTTAGTGCCCGGTCGGCCTTCACCATAACCGTAGTCGGTTCAATTTCCAACTTCTGATTTTTCATTTCAAAAGCACGTCTTCCCTTGCCTAGCAGCTCAAACAGTTCATTGAGACTGAAAGTTTCAATATTCAGGCTAAGCGTTCCTTGCTTCATCTTAATCCAAAGAGCCAGAATATCGTTGTACTCATTAATCGTAGTTACCAGCTCATCAATGTATTGATACTTCTCTTTCTTAATCTTCGCATTATCAATATACCCCCGCTCCGTCAACTTATGCACTTCGTTCAAGATACGGTCAATATAAGGATTAATACCATTGACAATGGCCAGACAAGCCTTCTTTATAAGATTCTGACGTTTATTTCCCGCAATATGTTGTTCGTAAACATACCGTTGCTTTTCCAACTGCATCCGCTCGTCACTCAACGCTTCCACCATCTGCTCATTGTCCGCAGCCCAAACAATATACGGTTCAAGCACATGCACCAATGCTTTTTCATCACGGTTCAACCGATGCAGAGGAACCAGTGCCGCTTTTCCTTCCTCCGGAATTTCCAGTTGAAGACGTCCTTTCCCAAATAATTGATCGATACCTTGTTGAATTAATGGAACATTCATCGGAATGGACGAAGTTATATCCCGGCAAAGAGTCAGAATCCGTTGCAGACGCTCCACGTCTACCTGATTCCTTATTTTAGACCGTTTATTGAAAAACCACCAAAGAATAACCACCAATACAAGTCCGACAATAACCAAAGAAAGTACAAGCGTCATTTGTCGTGAATCGGCTTCCAATGAAAGATAGCGGCTCTCCAACTCCTTATCCTGACGGGTATAATTTAAAATATCCAAATATATATTCCGGTTGTAATCAGAAGCATACTTCATCCCGAGCCCCGCATACGACACACTCAATTGCTCCCGAATCCTTGAGATCCATTCAGGTACCGTTCTCACATCTTCCTGCATGATCCATGGAACCCCGGTATAAGTCGTATCTCCTTCTACAAAAACATGTAGTTTATCCAATGTATCCGCCGCATGGTGATAATAGAGCATGTGATGTTGATTCACACAATCCAACGCTTTTGCAAGCGTATCCAATGCCTCCGTATAACGTCCGTGCTCATTCATATATTTACCGATAGACACATACGCACCGGCAATCTGATACAAATCATTGTACTCACGAAATTTTTCAAGCGCACGCTGTGCCATTCGCAAAGGCAAAAGCGAATCTACGGGAAACCCAAACTGATCCAGCGCATATCCCCTTCTCGTCCGAAAAAGTTCGAAATTATTAGGTGAAACCATCAGATTAGCCAATCCTTGCAGACCATTTCCTTCGAAATAAGGATGATTAGTCTGAACAGCTGTCCGCCAGGTAATATAAAGTTGGTCGAACTCACGCATTTTCCGGTCTTCCGGCTTGGTTGCTTCCACCAACGAGGCCGAACCTTTAATATAATGATAATAAAGCAACTGATTAGTATCTGTCAAAGCTTCATCTTCCGGAATCCGGTTAAGAGATGTGATGGCCTCCTGCCGTTGCTGCAGATAGTAATAATAAATAGAAGAAACGATGAAAAATTCGGTGAATGCATAATCCAGCCGTAGTGCCTCGTGACGGTCGGCAAACAAATCACTCTCTTCACGAATACGTTTCATGCGCTTGAGCGCACTATTACGATAATCATAAAATTCTTTGTTCATAGCCGTCCGCTGACAGATTTTCATCAGTCCGATGTCGGCAATCAACAGTTCGAGTTCATTTTTAGTCAGTTTATATACTTCCTTATGCAACGCTTCCGCCCGGTCAAAGTCCATAGCCATAAAAGCACAGAACCCCAGGTTGTTGGATGCTTCCGCTTTCCCCGACTTGTAGAAATTCACCTGTCTATAGGCTTCATTGGCATATTTATAAGAAGAATCCAGGCTTCGATAACGATAAGTATACGCTTTCCCGTTTAATGAATCAATCAGGCGCACCTCTTTGGTCGGCACCATATCAGTGCACGAAAAAAAAGAGGCAAACAACACTATACCTATTATATATAAAGGAAAGCGTGAACTCATTTTTGACTATTAACTGTTTTCAGAAAGCAAATCTACAAATATTTCCGATAAGTTGGAGAGAAAAATATTTTTTATACAATAAGTCCTTCTAAATAATAAGAGAAATTCCTACCTTTGCAGGCAAATTAACAAATAGGTAACATCTATTACAAAATGAGCGAAAAAGCACCCTTTATGGTATTCTCGGGAACGAACTCGAGATATCTGGCAGAAAAAATCTGCGCAAGCCTGGATTGTCCTCTGGGAAATATGAACATTACCCATTTTGCCGATGGCGAATTTGCAGTTTCATATGAGGAGTCAATTCGTGGCGCACACGTATTCCTGGTTCAATCCACTTTCCCTAACTCAGACAACCTGATGGAACTTCTCTTGATGATCGATGCTGCAAAACGTGCGTCTGCAAAGAGTATTGTAGCTGTAGTCCCCTATTTCGGATGGGCACGTCAGGATAGAAAAGACAAACCCCGTGTATCTATCGGCGCTAAGTTGGTAGCCGACCTGCTGTCTGTTGCAGGTATCGACCGTCTGATTACGATGGACTTGCATGCAGACCAGATTCAGGGATTCTTCAATATCCCGGTAGATCACCTGTACGCATCAGCAGTATTCCTTCCTTATATCCAGTCATTGCAACTGGAAAATCTGGTTATTGCTACACCGGATGTAGGAGGTTCAAAACGTGCCAGTACTTTCTCCAAATACCTCGGTGTACCATTGGTACTCTGCAACAAATCACGCGAAAAAGCCAATGAAGTAGCATCTATGCAAATCATCGGTGACGTAGAAGGTAAAAACGTCGTACTGATCGACGATATAGTTGACACAGCAGGAACAATCACCAAAGCAGCCAACATTATGCTGGATGCCGGTGCCAAATCAGTACGTGCCATCGCCAGCCACTGCGTAATGTCTGATCCGGCTTCTTTCCGTGTACAAGAGTCCGGTCTGACAGAAATGGTATTTACCGACAGCATCCCTTACGCAAAGAAATGCCCGAAAGTAAAACAGTTGAGTATTGCCGATATGTTTGCTGAAACAATCAAACGAGTGATGAATAACGAATCTATCAGTTCACAATACATCATTTAACAGATGACAAGTGATAAATGATAGTTGAAGTTACTTTCAACAGGAAATTATAAAATGGATAATGACCGCTTTGGGTTATTATCCATTTTTCTTTGTCCATACCAATTATCATTATTCCATCACCTGGTACATATATGCAAAAAAATAGGCCACGCAATGCGCAGCCCACTACCATTTATCATCTATTGAAGTCTTCCGAATTTATAGGTTCCTTTTTTAATCACCTTCCCATCTTTATCTGTTTCCACAAAAGGACCATTTTTCTTTCCTTGTTTGAAAAAGCCCTCGAAGCGATTACCATCTTTGTCGATTTGTACGCCCTGTCCATCTTCCAATCCGTCAATAAAGCCACCTTTATATTGCATACCAGCAACGGTTTTCAAAGTACCCTGTCCATTGGGACGGTTGTCTTTCCAGTCACCGTCATAAACATCGCCATTGCTCCATTTATAAACTCCTCTGCCATCACGTTTATTGTTTTTCCAGCTTCCTTCGTACACAGCACCATTCGCCCAGGTAAAAGTACCTTTTCCGTCTTGCATGCCATTTTTGAAATTACCTACATATTTGTCACCGTTAGCATGATAATAAACCCCTTCACCGGTGCGTTCACCTAAGAGATAAGAACCTTCATAACGATCGCCCGTGTGGAAGTAGTATGTACCTCTTCCGTGTTGAATATCATCCGCCCAATCACCGTCGTATTTATCTCCATTGGTATATTCAAATACCCCTTTTCCGTGACGGACATCATCTTTCCAGTCTCCTTCATACTTACAGCCGTCGTCCCAGTTCATGATGCCTTTGCCGTTCTTCTTATCATTTTTCCAGTGACCGGTATATTTGGCACCATTCGCCCAAGTGTATGTACCTTCGCCTTCACGCTTATCATTCACCCATTTACCTACATACAAATCACCGTTATGATAATACATTGTTCCTTCACCATGCTGATAATCCTGATACCACATACCGTCGTAACGGTTATTATTCATAAAATAATAGATACCTTTTCCGTGCTGCTGGTCCTGAAACCACTGTCCTTCGTATTTTTCTCCGTCGGGAAACATATAAATTCCATATCCTTCACGTTTTCCCTTCACATATTCTCCTTCAAAGACATCACCGTTTTTAAAGACTGTTTTTCCTTTTCCATTCGGTTTTCGTCCTTTCATTTCTCCCGTATAGACACTGCCATCCTTAAAAGTATAGTTGCCAATCTTTATTTCAGTGGAGAATGTATCTTTAATTTTTCCGAAAAATCCGCCTTTTTTTCCTTCATTTTCTTGTGCCATCACTCCCTCTTGTGCAAGAAGAGCCAGCAAAAGTGTAGTATATAGATATTTCCTCATTGGTTTTAGTCGTTACTCATTTTAGAATTACAATTTGGACAAAGATACAATTTCTATCCCAAACAGCCCACTTTCGGAAAGCAAATTATGACAACTTTTTACCTGCAATGACCTCTTTTAATGTCTCTTTGCACAAATAGCGCTGTGCCAAATCTTGTATTTCCATCGGAGTAACCTCATTCACAGCCAGCAGAGAACGTGAAAAGTAGTCATCATCCAGACCGGAAGTAGCTATGAAGATCCACGCATCCGAAAGTGAGAAAGGCGACTCATAACTACGACACATTTCTCCCAACATATAGTTGCGTACAATAGTCAATTCTTCGGCTGACACAGGTTCCTGATGCAGGCGGTCTATTTCATGATACACTTCCTGTATCAACGGTTCCACATATTCATTATCCGTTTCTGTCGAGATAGCCAATAGTCCGCTATCCGGATAAAACATGATTCCTGCCGAAATACCATAAGTATATCCCTTCTCTTCACGAATATTAGACATCAGCCGACTGCCGAAATAACCTCCGAATAAAGTCATCAATACCCGAAGTTTCAAATAATCAGGATGATTACGAGTAATGGTCGTATATCCCATCTTCACAGCACTCTGCATGGCGTCTTCACGCTCTGTAAAAATTCTCTTTCCGGGAACAGCAGTAAAAGGAAAACTTAATCTCGACACCTGCTGCTGATGCTGGCCGAAAGAAGTGCCGAATGTATCTGTCACCCGGCTGATAATATCCTCTGTCACCTTGCCGGACAAGAATATAGAACAATTACCCGAATGGTAATACCGTTCATAAAATTCACGGAGCACTTCCGGAGTGATGGCATGATAATCCTCCTCCACCACTATTCTGCCACATGGATGCTGTTCGCCATAAAGCGACTGTAACAGACTGCGGTGTGCCAGAAAATCAACTTTGGAAGTATTGACCAGATATTGTTGGATATTGGTATCAAGGATAGTATGCAATTCCTTCTCCGGGAAAAGCGGTTCTTTAATCATAGATTCCACCACCTCCAATGTTTTCGCCAAATACTTATTCAACGAATAAACAGTGATATATGCATATTCCGACGAACTGGACAATTCGAGCCATGAGCCGTAGTAATCCAGTTTCTCGGCAATGGTGGCAGCCGTATATTTTTTCGTGCCTTCGCGCAGCATCCGGTTCGTAAACAGAGCTTGCAGTTTCTGCGACTGTTGCCAGCGCCCCCCAGCAAAAAGTACATCTATGCGTACCACTTCCTGTTCACCCGCATTAATAACAGTCAACGGAATACCGTTTGGCAACGTCATTCGAACGGGAGGAAGTATACGAAAATTTTTCAGGGTTTGTATTTCAGGTTGTATCGTACGATCCATAAG
>OJKK01000411.1_pt1 | contig 13672 bp, 10 predicted proteins | sample 1596551 | NCBI WGS metagenome assembly OJKK01 (sample SAMEA4350131, study PRJEB24818) | metagenome | biome: human; feature: gut; material: faeces | place: Denmark | collected 2013-09 | reverse complement strand
TTTCTCTTTCCATATACTTTTTGCTTTGGAAGTTTCCATCGCTACCGAAGTTAAACTCTCTTAGAACGTAGTACTTAAGCGCGTCTCTGCCATATAGCTTAACTATTGGCTCAGGGTAAATTACATTGCCTTTACTCTTACTCATCTTGTCGCTTTCAAAAAGTATCCAGCCGTGGCCAAAGACTTTCTTAGGTAATGGAAGGTCTAGAGCCATTAACAAAGCTGGCCAAATAATTACGTGGAAACGCAAAATATCCTTACCAACTAAGTGAATATCAGCTGGCCAAAGTTTTTTGAACTTTTCATCGTCTTGTAAATATCCCGCCGCGTCAATGTATGACGACAAAGCGTCTATCCATACGTAAACAACGTGCTTTGGATCAAACGGAACTTGAACGCCCCAGTCGAAGGATGTTCTTGAAACGCATAGGTCTTGAAGACCTTCCTTGAAGAAGTTATTGATCATCTCAGTCTTTTTAGACTCTGGTTCAATAAATTCTGGGTGCTCTTCGTAATATTTCAAAAGTCTGTCCTTATAATTGCTTAATCTGAAGAAGTACGCTTCTTCATGAGCTGGATGCACTTCTCTACCGCAGTCAGGGCACTTGCCATCAACAAGTTGAGACTCAGTCCAGAACGACTCACATGGAGTGCAGTAAAGTCCTTCATACTCGCCCTTGTAGATGTCGCCTTGCTCGTAAAGCCTTGTAAATATCTTCTTAACCATCTCATCGTGAGACTTATCCGAAGTTCTTATATACTTATCATATCTTATGTCAAGTAAGTCCCATAGCTTATATATTTCTTTGTTAATATTAGTAACGAATTCCAATGGAGTAACGCCAGCCTTTTCAGCGTTCTTTTGGATCTTCTCGCCGTGTTCATCGGAGCCTGTAACAAAATATACATCCATGCCTTGAAGCTCTTTGTACCTCTTAAGCATGTCCGCAACTATAGTCGTATACGTGTTTCCTATGTGTAAGTAACCACTTGGATAATAAATTGGTGTACTTAAATAATATTTTTCCATTCTTTCAACTCCTTTTCCCTTAATTATAGCATAAAGAGACAAAAAAATCAAAGACCGTTTATATATGGTCTTTGATTTTTTTATTACTTATAAAATTTTGCTTGTGCCTCATACATCTCTCTATAATATGGCGAATTTTTTAATAGCTCATCATGTGTGCCAAGGTTATCCACTCTGCCATCTTTAAAGACTACTATCTTATCAACGCTCTTGCATATACCAAGTCTATGCGTAACGATGATGGACGTCCTTCCCTTTGATATGTCAAGGAACTTCTTTAAGATCTCGCTCTCTTGCATCGGGTCAAGAGCCGATGTTGCCTCATCAAGTATGATAAGCTTTGAATCTTTATACATGGATCTCGCTATATCAAGCCTTTGCCTTTCGCCGCCCGATAGTTCCACTCCATCAAAGTCTTTGCCAAGTCTTGTGTCAAGTGAATGCTCTTTATATAATTTGTCTAAGCTCACATAATCAAGCAATGATTTAATTCTTGCTTCATCATAAGTTTCTTGCGATGCTATATGCTCAGCTATACTAAGATTAGTCTCAGTCCTTTCTTGAGGAACTATAGTGTAATCATCAAAGTTAAGTCCTCTTCCCTTTATATTTACTCCGCCAAAAGATATTTCTCCCATGGCATCATAGACTCCTGTCAAAGCCTTTGTAAATGTTGTCTTGCCTGAACCATTGTAGCCAACAATTGCCACGCTCTCGCCCTCATCTATACTTAAGCTTATATCATGAAGACCGTTATCAGTCTTTGGATAGGTAAATGAAAGTCCATTGACATCGATTTTGCCAAAATTTACATCATAAGCTTTTTTCTCTTCACTGCTGTCCATAAAAGTAAAGTAATCACTTGCGAAGGAAATATTTCTTGGTAAATTGCCGACAGTCACTATCATATCCTTGCTTGAGTTTTGCATATTTTGATAAGCCATAAGAGCCGCACCCATCATGCCGATGAGTATCTTGCCATCAAAGGCAAATTTTACCGTTATAATTATGGCGATGGAGAAGGCTATAACGCTTAGTATGTCGCAGAAAAGTAGTGACTTAGCATCTTTTAGTCTCTCGTCAAAATATTTTTTACTTGTATCTTTAAAAACGCTAGTATATTTACTTAACAAAAAATTCGAGCTGTTATATGACTTTATCTCCCTATTAGTTTTAGTATCTGTAAATATGCTATAGAAATAATTTAGTTTTCTCTCGTCATAGGCTTCTACGCTCTTCAGATCATAAAAGGCCTTACCACGTATAAGTCTTGTGATTAGGTACGGCACTACTGTTAAGGCTGCTAGTGCAACTAAGTATGGGCTATAAGTCCAAAGTGTTGCAAGTATCAAGATGACTTCAAGTCCTTGACCTAGTGCCATAGCAAGTAACCTTACTGAATTACTTAGCCTTTCGTCATCAACCGCCGTAGCCGCTCTTTCTTCTATAGTTAAAAAATCTCTATCCTCAAAATTAATTAAGTCTACCCTTGATAATTTTGCTGCCATCTCTCTATTTAAGTAGCTACCTGTCTTTTCAAATAAATAGCCATTCATAGCGATTGCATATAAATACTCAAGGAGTCTTTCAAGTGCTATGATAATTAAAAGCATGACTCCATACTTAATAAAAACGTTTATATCTAGAGCGTTTTTGATATATTCATAGCCGCTTTGTATGATGTGCATTGAGGCATATAGCTTTGCTGCGACAAAGAAGCCTGAAATTATATGGTAGATGAAGACATATATGGTCGCGATTGGTGTTACGCTAAAAACTTTTTTAATTACCTTAGTCATTTTTTGCCTCCTTATACCAAGCCGCTTGCTCAGTGAACATCTTTGCATATTTGCCGCCCTTTTTCATAAGAGTTTCATGCGTGCCTCGTTCAATAAGTCTTCCCTTGTCAATGACTAGAACCTCATCAGCAAGCTTTGATAAGACAAGTCTGTGTGTTATAATGATTGCACCACGCATCTTAAGCACCTTGATTATGCCCTCATACATCTTCGCTTCCATCATCGGGTCCATGGATGCAGTTGGCTCATCAAAGATAAGAAAATCAGAAGACTTTGAGATGGCTCTAGCTATGGCAAGCCTTTGGCTTTCGCCACCAGACAAATATACGCCGTCATCTTCAAGCTTACCTAAATTAGTTTTTTCATCGTATTTATCAAGCTCCATTAAATCTAAATCGCTTGAAATATCTTTATCATCGCCAAGCAAAACATTATCCCTTATACTAAGTTCATAGTTTTGAAAGTCTTGATAAACTATCGCAAGCTCATTTGCTAATTCGTTTTTCGATAAATAATATGGCTCAGCGCCATTGATCTTGACGGTTCCACTCGTTGGCTTGTAAAGTCCAGCTATTAACTTGATTATAGTTGACTTGCCAGCGCCATTATCACCAACTATGGCAGTTACTTTATTTTTGTCAATCTCTAGAGATAATTCATCTAAAACTATGTTTTCACTTTGTGGATATTTAAAACTTAATTTATCAAAAACGATTTTTTCGCCGCTTTTTACTTGCTCTCTGACTTCTTTTTCGTCATAATCAAGAATTTATATAAAAGAGTTTCTGCGATGTAGCCAGAATTAGCTACGCTAGAAGCTTCATAAACAAAGTCCTCCGCCATATCCAAAGTGGTCGACGCAGATGTGATGACTGCTGTAAGCGAACCGACAGTAATTGCTCTTTGAATAAGTTTTAGTAGGGCGAAAAGTATTGCAAGGCCCATCCATATTATATTTATAAAAGAGCTAAGCAAAAGATATTTTTGACTTGCAATAGTCGTCTTAAGCCTTTCATCAAAAACGGCCTCGGAATATTTTTTAAACTTCTTAAGAAATAAGTTCTTCATTTGAAAAACTTTTATCTCGTAAATGGCGTTCTTGTCCTTAAGTATCCTTAAAATATTTTCCATCTCACGCTCGTTATGTGATGTGTTCTCAAACATCTTGTTCATATTGTTAACGGCTTTGAAGCTGAAAAATACATCAAGCGCAGCACTTATGATATAAGCAAGGCCAAGATAAGCTGATATTGTAAAGAAGACAAAGGCAATACCCACTACCTTCACCACAATAGCTGCTATGGCGATGGATGAGTTAAAAAGTTCAATCACTGCCATATGAGGACGGTCCTTCACCTTGTTTAGCTTATCTTGAAAAGCAGACTTCTCTATCTCTTCCAAAGATATTTTATCTAGTTTATTCATTACAGCCGTGTTTAAATTAAGTTCTAGTTTTTGCTCAAGCTTTATGTCTAAAATATTTCGAATGAACTTAGATACTTCTCCCCAAGCAAATAAAAGTATCAAAAGAATGACTGGAAATAAATTACGTTCTCCATGTACATAGTTAAGAATCGAGTCGACAGCCATAGCCGTAGCGTAAATTATCGCCGGACTAACAAGAGCCGTGATTAAAGATTCAATTAAAATGAATATGTATGTGGAGCCTGCATGCTTACGTACAAGTTTATACGTGTTAAAAATCGCTTTCATAGCAACGCCTCCTTAGTAGAATTTATGAAATAATTAAAATACCCCCCCCTCAAACGAAGGAGAAAAGCTTGAGGGAGGGTTAATATAATAAACTATTCACTGCATCTATCGTATCACTTTACAAACTAATTGTCAAGTCATTTAGCTAAAGTTATAGTGTTTTTTTGCAAATAAATGGATGTCATTATTAAAAGACATCCTTAAGCATGATTATTAAATTAATTAAACGGCTTTATCGCGAGTATCTTGCCACGCTTGATGAACTCATCAAGGCCTTCATGACCCCACTTGTTTAGGTACTCCTCTGTCAAGTCCTCTTCGACAATTGTGTATGGCATAAAGCCGACCTTTTCTAAAATCTTATTCAGAGCCTCTGAAGTGATAGATCCACCAACTCATGTCGCATGAAAGACGGGATCGGCTAAGATATCGTCAGGAAGCTTTTTTATCTGAATGATATCACTTATCGAAACACGTCCACCTGGCTTAAGCACACGGAATATCTCTCTATAAACCTTTTCCTTGTCTTCAAGAAGATTGATTACGCAGTTTGATATAACTACGTCGAAAGTATTGTCAGGCAGGTTGATATCATCAATATCCGAGACTAAAAAGTCCGCATTGTCAAAGCCTCTCTTGTCACGAATGAAGTTTGCGCGCTCAATCATCTCAGGAAGCCTATCTATGCCCACAGCCTTACCTGTACCGTGCATCTCACGAGCCGCCTTAAAGACGTCGACCCCTTTGCCGCAGCCAAGGTCAAGCAGCCACTCACCATCTTTTAGCTTAGCATTTTGAATGGGATTGCCACAGCCAAGCCCCAAGTCGCCACCAAGCTCTATGTCCTCGTCAGTGTAGCCAAGTGAGTAAGCGACAGCTCTTTGCTTTTCCTCGTCCGAAACCTTGTTGTCCTCGGCTATTCTTTTATAAAATTCATCAACATATTGTTTTGTATCTATCTTATTCATATCATCACCATAGTATATATACCCAGAACATATTTAAAATGTTCTATATGTTATATTATTTCTTAATATTTATAAATTATTCTTATGCAGCCTCATGTGTTCTTCGCTGCTCAAAAAGGCGTTGTGGCTCCTGCCATCTTCATCTAAAAAGTGCTTGTGCTCATGCTCGTGTGTAAATACATGTGTATGAGTGCTTCCGTCATGTGTATGTCTTATCGTATGTGTATGCAAGTGCGTGTGTTTAATTAAGCAAGTATCGATAACTACAAAGACTGTTCCCACTATCATAAAGATGAGCCCAATGAAGTACGAAGCGCTCAAGGCTTCTCCGTTAATCAAAAAGCATAGGAAGGTTCCTACAAAGGGAGCTATTGCATAGTAAGCGCTGGTCTTAGCTGCTCCTAAATCTCTTTGGCTTCTTACATATAAGAAGATGCTTAGGCCATATGCCACGTAGCCAAGCAAAAGTGCATAGGCGATGTATCTAAATTCAGGCAGCTGCTCCCCGATGATGAATGAGATGATTAATGATGATAGTCCTGAGCATATCCCTTTGATCGTAACTATCTCATAACTTGATTTATTTGAAATTTTCCTCGTGCAATTGTTTTCAAGTCCCCACGAAAGTGTCGCAAGTATTACAAATAGTGATCCATAGGAGAATCTAAATGCTCCTTCACCCTCGAATGAAAGTATTATACTTGAAACTGTTATAAAGGTTATCGCTATCCAAAGATTTTTCGAAACTGCTTCTTTGAAAAACACTAGAGCGATGATGCTTGTAGCAACTATCTCGAAGTTTCCTAAAAGCGATGCGTTTGCTGATGAACCTATGGATATGCCTATCATTAAAAGTATGGGTGCAATGACGTCTAAAAGAACCATCAGTACCGTATATGGTAGGTCTTCTTTACTTAAGCGCATTGAGCTGTCTTCTTTTTTGTATTGAAATAGGTACATAATGCCAACGCCTATGCCAGCTCCTAGGTAAAGGAAGGCGGCCATGAATGTCGGCGAGATATTTTTTAATAAAACTTTTGAAAATGGTGTATTAAGCGCATAAAAAACTGCCGCTAGTATGGCGCAGATTATTGCGCTAAGTTTATTATTTTTCTTCATCTTTAAGCTCCTTACTAAGATCTTCCCAAACAGTACCGAAAGTAATTAAAGTAAGTAGTACTGTGCCAAGAGATAGTAGTGCACAAAGCGCAGTGTATATTGGCTTTGCGCTTAGTACGCCTAAATGCGCAAGGCCCACTAAACAGTAAAGATATAGCGCGAACCAAAAAATTGTCAGTGCCGGGTCGTCTAATTTTATCTTTACTTCTTTTCTCCTTAAAACAATTTCTCTAATCAGCCTTATAAATATATATAGCCACAAAACTACAAAGGCGATGAATGAAAACCATTCATCCATTACATCATTCAGCTTAAGCGATATGAAGCTTAAAACGCCAACTGTCGCGACTGACATAAGCCCTATGATTATGGCGGCAATTACATTTTTGCTTATGGATTTTTCATTGCGGTGCCAATATTTTTGTGAATAATAAATTATAGATGGTGTTTCGAACATATAGCCAAGGAAATTTACCCAGATGACGGACATAAAGGTATGGTGGTCAATGACTAAGTTAATGGGTCTACCGTCCCAAACCCAAAAGCCGCCTGAAAGCCTTATCGCAGCTACATCTAGTAAGAGGTCCATCGACACAACGAAAAAGCCCGATAGAAGCGCCGTCATTATTGGGCTGAGTTTAAATTTCTTGGCAAGTCTATAGGCGCAGACGGCCACTGCGCCCCACATAAGTCCGCCGAAGAAAGGGAATTGATATGGCTCTACGCCTATCATTATGTAATAGAGCTTCGAGTAGTGATAGATGTCTGTTAAGCGCACCGCAAGCAGCTCGAGCGAAAAGCCCGCTATCGCCGCGGATATGAACATATATACTTCGTTCCACGCCTTTTTCTTAATCACGTCAAATAAAAATATTGCGACGATTATGTAACAAATTATTTCAAATGCATTGATCCAGTTCATAATTAACTCCTTTATTTATTTTATATTTATATTATAACACAAATTTGCAGATAAAAATGGGGAGCATTTGCATCACAATTTCAATGCTTTTGCTCCCCAATGGATTTTTTTATTTAATTATCACAAATTTTATACTACGAGCAAATTTCGCAGAGCAAGCGAGATGATTGGGCGACGTGGACTGACGAAGCAAGCGGAGTGTACGAATTGTACTCGAGCATTGCTAAGGAGGGAACGAGCTCAAGGGCTCGATTGAATGCGAAATTTTTATTCGTCCTCTTTGTCGCCTTTATCCTTAAGTAACTCTCTCGCTGCTATTCCCGGTTTAGTTAATTGGAATGGGTTGAAGATCTCATCTATTTCTTTTTGGTCAAGGATATTGTCTCTTAGTATGATTGAAGTAACTGATTCGCCTGTCTTAAGCGCTTCTTTAGCGATGGCTGCTGACTTCTTGTAGCCGATGTGCGGTACAAGGGCTGTAACCATACCTACAGAGTTATCAAGTAGTGCCTTGCATCTTTCCTTGTCAGCAACGATGCCTTCAACGCAGTTCACTCTTAGAGTTTCGCAAGCGTTTCCAAGTGTTTCTATCGATTCGAAAAGCTTGTAGAACATAACTGGTTCAAACGCGTTTAGTTCAAGTTGACCAGCCTCAGCCGCCATAGTGATGCACATGTCGTTACCTATGATTGAGAAAGCAACTTGGCTAGCTACTTCCGGTATAACTGGGTTAACCTTTCCTGGCATTATGGATGAGCCGTTTTGTCTAGCTGGCAGAATGATTTCGCCAAAACCAGTTCTTGGTCCCGAGCTCATAAGTCTTAAGTCGTTACTCATCTTTGACAATGTTATAGCGCAAGTCTTGATAGTTGCCGATAGGAATGCTACTCCGTCAAGGTTTTGAGTGCCGTCAATCATGTCGTCCGCTTGTTTAAGTGATAGTCCTGTCACTCTCGCAAGTGTCTCAGTAATATTTACATAGTAGTTAACATCAACATTTATACCAGTACCGATAGCAGTCGAGCCCATGTTTATAACCTTAAGCACGTCTCTTGCCCTTTTAATTCTTCTAACGTCACGGCGTAGAGCGCTTTGGTATGCGTGAAACTCTTGTCCAAGTCTGATAGGTACTGCATCTTGTAATTGTGTTCTACCCATCTTGATAACGTCGTCAAACTCAATTGATTTCTTTTCAAGAGCATTTATAAGATCCATCAATTGGTCGATAGTCTTGTTAACAAGCTTAACAGCAGCTATCTTACCAGCTGTTGGATAAACGTCGTTAGTTGATTGGCACATGTTAACGTCGTCATTTGGGTGAACGTGGTCATATGTACCAAGATCTCCGCCCATGATCTCGTTAGCAAGGTTGGCTATAACCTCGTTAGCATTCATGTTAGCTGTAGTGCCCGCACCGCCTTGAATTGCGTCGCATATGAACTCGTCGTGATACTTTCCTTCGATGATCATATCACAAGCCTTGGCAATGGCCTCTTCCTTTTCCTTAGACATAAGGCGTGATTGTTGGTTAGTGATAGCGCAAGCCTTTTTAATTTCAGCAAGAGCAACAATCATCTCTGGATGAATGTGTCTGCCAGTTATATGAAAGTTTTCCTTACCTCTTAGACTTTGAACGCCATAATAAGCGTCTAATGGTACTTCCTTCTCACCAATAGAGTCCGCTTCTATTCTTTTTTTGATTTCTTCCATGACTTACCTCCCGATTTTTTATTACATCAACATTCTAACACATAATCGAAAAGCTTGCAAGTGCTTAAACCTAGGATAATGGCGTATAGTTTTTATTCTAGTAAAGTATTTGCAAGCTAAGCGAATAGATAATTCATTGTGACTCAAATCACAGTCATTATATGAATGAATATGAAAGAAATAATTTAATCTCTTCAAAAATATTTATAAAATTTTCTTGCTAATGGTTTTGCCACGATAATGGTTTTGCGACGATAATGGTCTTGCCACGATTATAGTTTTGCCACGATAATCATTTTGCTCACTTAATCGCCCAGCATATGATAAGTAAATTCACTTCAGCAATCGCTCGTCAGACGATTAGCAATTTTACTTCAGCAATCGCTCGTCATAGCCTTAGTAATTTTACCTCAGCAAACGCTCGTCACTGTACAAGAAAAGCTCCTTGCACTAAGCAAAGAGCTCCATATTTATTGAAAATTTTATTAAAATCTGCAAATTGAACGCGAAATTTTATTTTTCGTCGCATAAATTTTGATATAATTCAATATACTCTTCAGCCGTCTTAGCCCAACCATAATCACTATTCATCGCGTTTTTCAAAATCCTATTAACCTCATCCTCACCTTGATAATATAATTTTAACGCCCTATTAAGCGCCTCATACATTTCTTTCTGGTCAACGTTTTCAAAGGCAAAACCATTGGCGTGCTCCTTGTCATCATTATAAGCAATAACTGTGTCCTTAAGTCCACCAACCTTCCTTACTAAAGGCAAAGATCCGTAGCGCATGGCAATCATTTGAGCTGATCCGCAAGGCTCAAGCTCCGACGGCATCAGTAGTATGTCCGATGCGGCGTATAATCTTCTCGCTTCATTTTCATTATAATATATCCTTGCCGCCATCTTGTCTGGGTACTTTTCTTCGAGCTCTCTAAACTTTTCTTCGAAGCTCTTAAAGCCAGTTCCCATAATGATGAAGTTGCAGTCGAGCTTCACCATCTCTTCTATAGCGCCAATCACGAGCTTAATGCCCTTCGAGCGCTTCATACGGCTGATCATAATGACTAGAGGCTTTTCAGCATCTTTCTTAAGTCCATAATAATTTTGAACTTCTTCCTTATTATATCTCTTGATCTTAAAACCATTTGCATCGTAATTTTTGAATAAGGCCTTGTCCGACATCGGATTGTATTTTTTCTTGTCTATACCATTGACAATGCCGTGAAACTTGTAGCTATACTCCTTAAAGACTTCTTCGAGTCCTTCGCCAAAGTGCGGATCCATCAACTCATCTCTAAAGGACTTACTAATGGTAGTCACTATATCCGCTGAGACAATACCTGCCTTAAGCATATTGATCGAGTCGATGAACTCATAATTTTGATCCTTTAGTACATCGAGGTCGGTATCAACTATGCCGGCGATGATATTTTGATTGAAAACGCCTTGATACTTGAGATTATGAACTGTGAAGACGGTTCTGATGCCTCTGTAATAGCTGTCGCTCTTCCTATATTGCTTTAGTAAAACGGGCACAAGTCCTGTGTGCCAGTCATTCGCGTGAATGATGTCTGGCTTGATCCCATACATTTGAATAAATTCCAAAACGGCCTTGCTAAAGAAGATGTAGCGCTTGGCGTCATCGAACTCACCATAAATTCTGTCTCTCTCAAAATAATCTTCATTGGCAATAAAAATATATTTAACGCCGTCCTCCTCGTACTTGAAGACGCTCGCATAGATAATGCCGTCGCCCATCATGACCCCGTAGGATGACATGAACTCGACCTTCTCTTGATATTCACTTTTAATTGGCTTGTGCAGTGGGATGAAGACGTAGACGTCGTTACCCTCTTTGGCGACCTCTTTTGGAAGGCACCTCATGGTCTCGGCAAGTCCCCTTGTTTTGACGAAGGGACTCACTTCTGCTGCTAAAAAAAATATTCTCATCTTTATTCCTTCTCTATATATTCATTTTGTCCGAATGGATTTGTTCTCTTACTGATGTAGCCCTCGTCTGCAAGGCGCTCAAGTATGTCCTTAAACTCTTCTGTGCTCATGGTGCCGACCGATTTTTCAAGTCTTGCCGCTTCACGAGTTAGATTAAAATCGCTTATAGGTAGACTTCCCTTTATCTCTTCAAAGACCGCCAGCATCCTATCTTCTGTCTCGCCCTTTAACTCTAAGAATGGATTTACTTTGTCTATGGCCTTGGTGTCGGCAAAACGAAATCTTGTGAATATGGTTCTGCCGAAGGAGGCCTCGGATATAAAGGCATCGCCCGTAGTTAAGTAAGGGAGCCTCTTTGCATCGTCTGAACTGATGTCTGTCTCCTCTTTTATGGTACTTATGTCTGACTCTCTAACCGTTCTTAAAATAAATTTTGTATTGAGCTGAGCCGTGATAGTGTCATCAAGCAAGGTTATTCTTTGTGTTGCTAAGATTAAGAAGACACCATACTTTCTTCCCTCTTGAGCAACTTCCTTAAGTATAGGTTTTGATGCGCTCTCAAAGGCCTTCGGAGCAAAATTGTGTGCTTCGTCTGTGATTATGATAAATGGTGGGAAGTAGTCCTCATCGTTAGTGCCAAGTAATTTCGCGTCCATATAAGCTCTTCTCTTGTAATAAAATTTCTTAAGTATATATGATGAATAAACTTCTAATAATCTAGTTGATCCCTTTAAGGAGATAAGCTTACCGCTTCTAAGCGCTGCCTCTAAAGCTTCTGAGCTATTGCTAAAAACATTATCCTGAACAAGTCTTCTAAATCTCCAGCTAATACCCGTTAAGCTCGATGCATTTAATTTTCTGCCATAAGTCTTTTGGTAGCCTTGTAATCTTCTTATCCTATCTGCCTCAGCTGCATCGCCAGCCGCCTCTGCTGTTTGCATATCCATATTGAGAGCGTCCTCAGTCCTGTCAAGCGCTTCAAGTATTTCACTTAGTCTAAGTCTAAATGCATCGACACTCTCGCCTCTTTTGAAGACTTCATCAACTGAAGTATCCATCGCGTCAGTCATTGCGCCAGCTGCGTTTAATAAATTTTTGAACTCGCCTACGTTTAGGTCCTTAAAATCAACGCCAACGTCCTTACCAAGTAAAAAGCTTTGATATAGATTGCTATAGTCAGCTGCTTCGTCGTAAGTCTTTAGCTTAAAATCCATCTCGTAGTGAGGGTCTAAGACTATAGTCGGTATCCTCTTTTTCATTAGCTCTTCGATAATGACTCTTAAGGCAAAGGATTTACCCGAGCCAGAGCCCCCGAAGACGCCAATGTGTGGGTACTGACTAAACTCGCTCACATTGAAGATGTAAGGAAGGTCCTTTTGATTTTTTCTCTCGCCATTTTCAAATGTATATACAATATTTTTTAGCTCTTCGTCCGCATTCTTGTAAAGGTCGTCTGTGTTCTTGATAACGCCAAGCACCAAGCCATCTTTAGGCGATGACTTGATGATGAGACTCTTAATCTCGTCAAATTCTGGCACTCTAACAGCCGAGCCCGCCATGATTGGGTACATCGCTTCCTCTAAAAGCCTTAGCTTAGCTAAGTAGACGACTTCATTATTCACGTCGTAGCCCAAGGCCAATAAAGAATCAATCACGCTTTGATCAACAAAATCATTTTCCTTTTCAAATGGCATAAAGCGATTGAAGGTGTTCGCTTCAACAACTTCGCCAATATAGTTTTTTACTTTATCTTCAATGAGCAAAAACTCATTTATTCTAAAATTTCTCTCATTCGAGGCCAAATAAACCTCGCTAGTGCCTGTTAAACCTAAGACCTTCATCTAAAATTCCTCACTTCGTTAAAATATCTATCGTAAACGTCCTTGTCAAGCTCCTTGACTAGAACCCTCTGTTTAAGTTCATCCGTAATCCTGACCTTCTTGTCAACTATATCCAAGATTATGGGTATGCCTCTCGAATCCTTTGGTGTCAATTTGATTATGGTTTTGAGCACATCCTTCATAAAATCTTTTTGCTCAGTCGATATATCTACGCCGATGGCATAGGGCTTGGTCGATGTGCGTGCAAAGGCACTCGTTATGCCCTCTTCAGCCTTGTTATTGATCTCGTCATTGATAAGCATCGCCTCTTTGTAATCAAGTAGCGAGAAGAGTATCTCTCTATCGTAAGCCTTTAAGTCCAGCTCTTTACCGAGTATTGATGTCTTTATCTCTTCTATGACCCCAGCTAAAATTATTCCGCGCTCGATGCAGATCTTTTTCAGCTCTTCAAAATCTTCCTTACAGCTGATGATGTAGCGAATAAAGCCGCCGTCCATAAATATCATCTTAGGCGTTTCTTTCTCTAAAGCCTCGATAACGACGCGTACCTCGAGCCTCGCCATCTCTTTTTTTACGTACATTTCTGACTCGAAAGAAAATTCGTCCTCCTCTTGCAC
>OJKK01000408.1_pt1 | contig 13717 bp, 12 predicted proteins | sample 1596551 | NCBI WGS metagenome assembly OJKK01 (sample SAMEA4350131, study PRJEB24818) | metagenome | biome: human; feature: gut; material: faeces | place: Denmark | collected 2013-09 | reverse complement strand
CCATATATATTTTTACTATTATAAACATCTGTTTCGCCAAGTATATCTTTAGATACATTGTTTTCAAAACTTGCATTTTTTATAGTAAGATTATTATTACTTTTCGTAGTACATATAGCTCCACCAAGTTCTGCACTGTTATCTACAAAAGTAGAATCTTCTATTTCAATATTAACATTCTTATAAGGATGCATAGCACCACCGTACACAGCTCTACAGTTAATAATCTTTGAATCTGACATTTTTAACTTTGATTCCTTATTTAATCTTATACCGCCACTATGCAATGGTTGATCTGTATAACCATTCATTAAAGTAACATTTTCTAGCTCTAGTTCACCTTTTGGATTTACTTCTATGCATTCATAGTGACCAAACTTACCATCATTATCAACAGCATGCTTTTCATCTGGCTTGCAATTTACTGCGCCATCGATAGTAAGGTCCCAAACTTTAGCTTTAACCTCTCTAGGGTTAGGTTGCATCGCATCACCGAAGCGAACAACATAATTACCATCTGAAAATTCTTCTTTATATATCTTATGATTATTTCCGTTTAGTTCAACATTATAATGAACTTGAGCATAATACTGATAAGCACCAGTCTTATCATTTAAATATCTCTCAATAACCCAATCCTTTTTTAGTTCAACTGACCAAGTAAAATCTTTTTGGCTATCTATCTTTATAGGAGTAGAACTTGTATGCATATACATAGTTTCAACATATGCTTCATTATTAATAAATTGAAGCTCTGTAAAGATTGATCCAAGCTTTTTAACACTTGTTGATAATGGTGGATATTCATAAAAACCGTTTTTAGCTATATAAGTTTCAGGAATCTCGAAGGTATTATCTTCACCCTCATTTGATACTTTCTTTTTAAAAACCATAAAACAGTTCTTAGCTATATCATTGTATTGTTCCTCAGTAATTTCATAAAAATACATACAACCGCCATATCTCAAGTATGTGTCAGTACCATTCTTATAATATCTAGCAGCGTAATAATTACCATCTTTATCCTTTGCTATAGTATGAACAAGACTTAAATCTAAAGCTGCTGGTTCACCAACTGCTTCAGGTATTTTTTCCTCACCCAAGTCAATAGCTTCTTCCTCGTTAAGAACTACTGCTTCATCGTTTTCTTCTGCAAAGCTTACTTCACTTAAATATGACACAGATGAAAGTATCATGACTAAGCTTAAAAGTATTGCGAATAATTTCTTTTTCATTAAAATTTCCTCCTTTATTTTATTTACTTTATTTTGATATACGGATATATCTTCTCTCATACCTTTATCATAGCACCCCCCCCCTAGAATAATCAAGCTTTGCGAGGTTTTGTAACACGATTGTAACATAAAAGTATAAAAAAAGATGCCCACATAATATATATATGTGAGCACCTTTAATACAAATTGTATATTAACTTTATTTTATAAGTTTTGCGTTCTTAATAATAGCTAGCGGAAACGGAATCTCTTCTGAGTTGTATACAGCCAATTCTCCCTCCACCGTTATCTCTTCTTTATCCTTAGGATATTTTGCGTTCTTATCCTCTAATATATACTGCAAGCCTTGTTGGCAGCAGGCTTGTCTATCGTTAATAAGGACGTAGTGGTCGATGCCGGATGTATCTGTTGTCTCTAGATCTGTTGCTATGCCTTGTAGCTTGATCTTAACGCCTTCGAAGCTCTTTGGGTCTTCGGCTATCATGGCGACGATGACGTAGTTCATGTCTGCGTCGTTCGCGGTTAAATCATAACTTTGGCCGCTCGCATTTGAGCTAGGATTTTCACTATTGCTTTCATTTTCACTATTGCTTTCATTTTCGCTTGCGCTTTCATTTTCACTACTGCTTAGCTCGTCACTTGTTTCGCTCTCTTGATCAGGCGAAGTGGCCCCACCATCATCCCCGTCCATTGTCTTGGAGCTTTCTTTCATCTTATTCACTGTCTCGTTGACTGTGCTGTTTGGCAAATATCTATATACGACTTTTTTGTTTGTGAAAAATGCGAGTATCAAAACCAAAATCAAGGCCCCGACTATCCTCAAAATTCTCTTCCTTGTTTTATCCACGTTTTACACCTCCTACGATTGACATAATTATGAATATGGCGAGATTCATCACGACTATTGTTGAGCCGACTGGTGTCGAAGCAAGTATTGCAAATATCGCTCCGCCTAGTGCTGAAATAAGCGAGATTATTGCCGAGGCGATTGCTATCTTTCTAAATGAATGGAAAACTTTCATCGCTGAAACTGCTGGGAAGACGATGAGTGCTGCGACTAGAAGTGAGCCTACGAGCCTGATTGCAAGTGTGATCACGACTGCTACAACCATTGACAAGACTGTGTTTAGCCTTTCGACTTTGATGCCTGAAGCGCTTGCGAGGTCTTCGTCGAAGACTGTGATGTATATCTCTTTATAATAGTAGATGAAGAAAATTATCACGAGTATCGACAGTGCCACGGATGTGATGACGTCTAGCTTTGTTAATGTGAGGATGGATGTCGATCCGAAAAGTATTGTGCACACGTCAACTAAGACGTTTGGGCCGACTCTGAAGACGTTCATGACTAGGTAGCCCACTGCGAGTGCCGAGACTGAAACCATTGCGATGGCTGCGTCTGAGATGATTTTCTTAGAATTATTTCCTTGTAAGAGTATTAGCGCGAAAAATATTGTCATAGGTAGTGCCAAGACTAATTTTTGCGTAAAGCCAATGGCTGTCGCGATTGATAGGGACGCGAAGGCGACGTTTGAAAGTGAATTTGCGATGTAGGAGTAGCGTTTCAAAACGAGTATCACGCCCAAAAATGCTGACGCGAGCGCTATGAGTGAAGCGCAGACTAGTGCGTAGCGCACGAAGGGGTAGCCTAGGTAGAAGGTGAATTTGTTAATTAAGTCCATCTCTTTTTCCTCCTTCCTCGTAAATCGCGCGGCTGCCGTCAAGCTTAAGTACTTTGTTTGCATATTGTGTAGCTCTTTGGCTGTCGTGCGAGACCATGATGATGGCTGTGCCACTTACGTTTATTTTTTCAAGCATCTCATAGAGACTTCCTTGCGCCTCTGGGTCGAGGCCGGCAAGCGGCTCGTCGAGTATAAGTAGCTTCTTTTCTTCTACGAAGCTTCTTGCGAGCAAGGCCCTCTGCCTTTGTCCGCCTGATAATGAGGAAAAGCGCCTGTCTTTGAGATTTGCTATGCCAAAGTTTTCGAGGCATTCAAGTGCTCTCGCCTTTTCATCTTTTGTATAGAAAAATCTTTTTTTAATCTTAAAGCCGGATAGAACGAGCTCCATCACTGAAGTCGGAAAATCGGCTGCGACCAGAAGGATCTGCGGTAGGTAGGCGATTTCGTCTTTTGAAATGCCATCTAAAACTATATCCCCCGATATTTTCTTATTAAGGCCCAAGATGGTTCTGATTAGGCTTGATTTGCCTGAGCCGTTTTCGCCTAGGATGACGATGTAGTCACCATCACAGACCTCTAGGTTTATAAAGTCACTTAGGACTTGACCTTTGTAGCCAAATCCTAAGTCTTTTAGTATTAACTTCATTAGTTTAACGCCTTCTTTAAAGCGTCTAAGTTCATTTGCATGTAGTCAATGTATGTCTTGCCGTCATTTGAACTAGCATTTTCCATAGATGTCATTTCGATGATGTCTTGGTCCTTTGCCTTGCTTGCGTTTTTCACTGTGTCAGCGATTTTGCCATCTGAGCCAGCTAGCTTAATTATGTGCTTTAGATTAAGTTCGTCCACTTTTTGTGCTAAGAAGCTGATAGTTTCAAAGCTTGCTTCACTTTCAGCTGAGCATCCAACGAAGGCAGCGAAGTAGTCAAGGTCAAGGTCACTTACTAAGTAGCGGAATGGGAATCTATCCGCAACTAAGATAGTATCTTGCTTTGCAGCCTTTCTCATCTCGTCAAAATCATTTTGAAGCGCATCAAGTTTTGCTGCGTATGCTTCGTAATTTTTCTTGAATGTATCAGCGTTTTTCGCATCGATTTCGCAAAGAGCGTCAGCAATTGCCTTTGAAATAGTTTTTGCGTTCTTTACTGATAACCAAACGTGTTCATCGTATTCTATTTCTTCGTGTTCGTGATCGTGTTCATGGTCATGATCTTCATCGCCATGGTCATGGTCATGATCTTCATCACCATCTTCATGGTCATGATCGTGTTCCATACCTTCTTTTACTTCCTCTTCCTTAACAGCGTCACCTAAAATTTCAAGCATGTTAAGAACTTTTGCCTTAGGCGCTTGTTTTGCTGCATCTGGAGCCCATTCGTCCGATTCGCCGCCAACATACAAGAACAGATTTGCCTTAGCAATCTTTTCGATATCTTGAGCAGAAGGCTCGTAATTGTGTAGACTTACGCCATTGTCAGTAAGGTTAGTTACCTCTACATCAGTACCTTCAGTGATATTCTTCACCCAATCATAAGCTGGGAATGTGTTAGTTACAACGCTTACAGCGTCTCCGTCCTTTTCTACGCTGTCTGCTTCTTCAGCTGGAATAGCCTCAGGAGCTGGTTCATCAGCCACTTCTGGCGCTTTATTTGAATTGCATGCCACTAGCAAAACGACTGCTAGTAGGCAGGCTAATAATTTATTTATATTTTTCATTTTAATCTCCTTTATATATTTTGTATATTCTACCGTTTATTAAATTTTGCCGTTATTATATAAAAAGAGATCTTTAATTGTTCATGCGCACCATAAGCTCGACCGGTGTCTTCGCCATAACCATAGTCATGGTAATGGTGATGACCCTCATAAATACTAGTACTGCGAGCATGACTTGGGCTGCCGCGCTCGAATGGTTTAAGTGCTTTTCTAGGTCCGAGACCATATCCATAAAGCGGCAGATCGGGCAAGATGTGCGCTTGCAGATGTGGAAGGCGCTTGTAGCCGCGACGAAAAAGCTTAGTAGCGAGAATGTGACTAAGATGATGCAAAGTATTGATATTAGTTTTTTGATACGCTTTGGCATGTGGCCCTCCTTTTTTACATGCCTTATTATATAGCAGGGTTAATAGAAAGTCAATTTATATGGATTAAAATATATATGTAAAATTGTTTATATAAAAGAGCAATAAAAAAGACAAGTACTTTAATACTTATCTTTAGAAATTTTTTATATTTTCAATGAGATTTATTTATTTGCTCAATCGAGCCGCATCAATAATTTTGTAGGAAAATTTGATGGATTGTGCGAAATGGAGCTTCGAGGCAAGCGGAATGTATAGTCATACCTGAGCATTGCCGAGAAGCGAATGAGCGCAAGGCGCAAATTTAACACAAAATTATAAACCCAGATTTGGATCAACCTCAAAAGCAAGATCCAACCCCCGACATCCATTGACATATTCCAAATACCCTTGCGCCCCTATCATCGCGGCATTATCTGTGGTATAAACGGCCTTTGGGTAATACAGCTTAAAGCCATGTGTCTGCTCTTCCTTAGCTAGTGCCTCACGTAGCGCCTTATTATTCGATACGCCGCCCGCAAGTACTATCTTGTCATAGCCGAGCTCATCTTTCAAATCGACTGCCTTCTTCGCGAGTACATCGACTGCGGCCTTTTGAAATGAGGCTGCAACGTCTGCCTTATTCACTTCTTGACCCCTTTGCTCTTCGTTATGAAGGTAGTTCAAGACGGCTGTTTTTAGTCCCGAGAAACTAAAGTTGTAGTCGCCCGACTTCATCATAACTCGCGGAAGCTCGATAGCATCTGGATTTCCTTCCATAGCAAGCTTCTCTATCTCTGGTCCACCCGGATACGGAAGGCCCAAGGCTCTGGCGACCTTGTCAAAGGATTCGCCTGCTGCGTCATCGAGTGTCCTGCCGACCAAGTCATAATCGTAGTAGTCCTTCATATTGACAAGGTAAGTGTGACCGCCTGAAACGACTAGCGAGACGAACGGCGGCTTCAAGCCATCTGTCGTTATGTAATTTGCTGCGATATGCCCCTTCATGTGATTGACTGGCACTATCGGCACATCCATTGACATCGCTAAGGCTTTTGCAAATGATACGCCAACTAAAAGGGCTCCGATCAGTCCCGGTCCCCTCGTTACAGAGATAAATTCTATTTCGGATAAGTTAGTTTTTGCCTCATTTAGTGCCTCTTCCAAAACTGCCGAGATCGCTTCGATGTGCATTCTTGACGCAATTTCAGGCACTACGCCCCCGAACTCTCTGTGAGTTGCTATTTGCGTTGCTATGACATTTGACAAAACTTCCAAATCGTCCAATATGGCGATCGATGTCTCATCGCATGAACTTTCTATCGCTAAATGTTTCACTTTCTCCTCCACATAATCGCCGCATCTTCACCATGGTAATAGTTTTTGCGTACGCTTTCCTTTTTAAAATCGTATTTTTCGTATAAGCTTATCGCTTTAAAATTGCTTTTTCGAACTTCTAGGGCAATGGCTTTGCCTTCCGCTTCCTCAATCGCATGGACCAATAGCCTTGCTCCTATGCCCTGACCTCTCATTTCTTCCGCGACAGCTATGTGCATCAGGTCTGCCTCATCATATAGAACCTTGATGTCTACAAAACCTTGTACGGCACCCTCTTCGTCCATATATACAAAGGCCCTGGAGCTTTCAGTTTTTAGCTCGCTTTCAATAACGCCCATCGTCCACGGATCGTCAGTCTTTGACAAAATCTCGTATATGGCCCTCGCGTCATTAGGCTCTGCCCGTCTAATCACTTTTTATCTTCCTCGGCTTGCGATGACTTCATATATATAGGTATCGCGCCGTATCTATCTTCGGCTGTCATCTCATCCATGTGGTCTATGACATAGTCAAGGACTTCCTTGGCGATGGGTTCGTTCTCTCTATAAACTCCAGAAATTACATTAGCCCCGAACTTTTCTTTGTATTTTCCATAGAAATCGCCCGGCATAATGACAGTGTCACGAAGTCCATTAACGAGGCTAATAAGCTCATCAAGGGTGTATATGCGCTCTTCCTTCACTAACTCAAATTGATTTTCATAGCTATAAAGCGCCGCAAAGGCTCTATCGCGTCTCGCGTCAATCGCTGGAACTATGTATTTAAGCCCCTTGTAGCGATAGCTCATCGCCTTAAGCGAAGACACGGTGTAAATGGGCCTCTCGTCCTTGAAGCTAAAGGCCTTAATCATGGCGGCGGCTATCCTAAGTCCTGTGAAGGAACCGGGTCCCTTCGAAACGGCAAAGGCGTCGATCTCATCCACTTTTAGACCAAAGATGTCTAAAATCTCCTTGGCCATAAGGGCAAGCTTTTCGGAGGCGCTTCTGTCGTATGAAACGTTGAACTCGCCTCTCACAACGCCGTCAACTACAAGTGCCGCGCTTATATATCTACTTGAACTGTCTAAACTTAAAATCTTCATATTACCTCTAATAATCAAAATTTGTTTCTAAAATTCGGCTCTCGCCGTCCTTAATCAGGCTTATCTTTTTCGCGTTTTTGAACTCATTCTCAATCGCTTCAGGCCACTCAATTAGGCTCACCGCGCCACTATCGTATAGGTAGTCATCAAGTCCTAGCGTATCTATGTCCATGGACTTTGTTAGTCTATATAGATCAAAATGATAAATTGCCATCTCCGGCGCCTTATAAACGTTCATAATGGCGAAGGTCGGGCTTGTTACGTAATCATCTGAACCAAGCGCCTTGACTATGGTCTTGGTGATGGTCGTCTTGCCGGCACCCATTTCCCCTTTTAAAAGAATTATGTCGCCTATATTTATTTTCTTCGCTATACGTTCGGCGGCGCTCCTTGTATCATCCAGTGTTTTCAGTACTTCTCTCATATTACGCCTCCCTCACGTGATCAAGGTAAGCGTAGATAAACTTGTCGATGTCGCCGTCAATGACTTTTTGTACTTCGAAATTCTCTACATCTGTCCTATGGTCCTTGACAAGCATGTAGGGATTGAAGATGTAGGAGCGGATTTGCGAGCCCCACGCAATCTGTGAGTAGTCGCCCGTAAGCTCATCTATGGTCTTTTTGCGCTCCTCTTCCTTGAGCTGAACAAGTTTGCCGTACAAAATACGAAGAGCTACCTCTTTGTTTTGCTTTTGGCTCCTTTCGTTTTGGCAAGTTGCGACCACACCAGTCGGTATGTGCGTGATACGAACCGCTGAATCAGTGGTGTTGACGGATTGGCCGCCAGCGCCTTGTGAGCGGTAGTAGTCTATCTTTAAATCTTCTTCCTTTATATCTATAACAATATTTTCATCTATGTCAGGGAAGACGTCGACCGAGGCAAAGCTTGTGTGCCTCTTCTTTTGCGCGTCGAAGGGCGATATCCTAACAAGTCTGTGAACCCCGCGCTCTGCCTTTAAAAAGCCATAAGCGTAGGCACCAAGGACCTTGAAATAAACGCTTCTTATGCCGCCTTCAGTGTCAGCTAGATAATCGATGACCTCAAGTTTATAATCATGGTCAGAGGCCCATCTCGTATACATGCGGTAGAGCATCTCCGCCCAGTCTTGAGCGTCGGTGCCGCCAGTACCTGCGTGTATCGATACGACCGCGCCATTCTTGTCGTAGTCGCCGTCAAGTAACGTCCTCACCTTGAGTTCCTCGAGCGCCTTGTCTATTGACTCCGCCAAATCATGTAGAGCCTTGTAATTATCAGGCCTTTCCTCTTCGTAGAGCTCGATGTAGACGCCCATGTCCTCAAGATTTGATCCTATCTCCTCGTAGCTATTTAGAGGCGTAGTAACGTCTTTAAGCTCGTCTATTACTCTATCTGCCGCGTCCTTGTCGTCCCAGAATGACGGCTCGGCCATCTTCCTCTCAAGCTTCGTCTTAGTCTCTCTTAGACCATCAGCGTCAAAGATAGTCCCCGAGCTTTAAATATCTCTCTTTATAATCAAAATAATCTTCCTTATACTCTTGTAATGTCTTCATTACTCATTCCTTCCACAGCAGTTTTTGTACTTCTTGCCGCTTCCGCATGGGCAAGGATCGTTCCTGCCAACTTTTTTAGTTTTTCTAACATATGGCTTCTTCTTTTCTCCAGCATTATCGCCTTCAAAGCCTTCTTTTATATTCTTATTTTGCTCTCTTCTCTTAACCTTGTTTGGATCTTCAACATGGAATAAAATCCTTAAAGTGTCTTCCTTAATCGCTTCGTTCATCGCCTCAAACATGTCAAAGCCTTCAATTGCGTAGGCCCTAGCAGGGTCCTCTTGAGCCATGGACCTAAGTCCAATACCTTGCTTCAACTGATCCATCGCGTCGATGTGATCCATCCACTTGTCGTCAACAACTTGTAGAAGCACGATTCTCTCTATCTCTCTGAACTTTTCAGGAGTAAATTCATTTTCCTTCGCTTCGTATTTTTTAAGCGCGTGCTCTGTAAGCATGTCAATTAGCTCATCCTTGAGAATGTCCTTAGTGTTTAGACCATCAATATCTTCCATATCTATATCGAAAATGGCCTTAAGGTGCATGAATAAGCTCTTGAAGTCCCAGTCGCCACAGTCTTCTTTTTCAAAAGTCATGGTATTTACAAAACCCGCTATGACATCCTTGATCATGGCAGTGATATTGTCCCTAAAATCAGCGCCTTCAAGGAGTTTCTTTCTCTCAGCGTAGATGACTTCTCTTTGCTTGTTCATTACGTCATCGTACTTAAGAACGTGCTTTCTGATACCGTAGTTGTTTCCTTCGACCTTTCTTTGAGCCGACTCAATCAGCCTTGTCAATACTGGCGATTTTATCGAGTCGCCTTCAGGCATCTTCATCATGTCGATGGCGTTTTTAAATCTGTCGCCGCCAAATAGACGCATTAAGTCGTCTTCAGCCGATATATAGAATGTCGATGAACCGGGGTCACCTTGTCTGCCGGCACGACCACGGAGTTGATTGTCGATACGTCTTGACTCGTGTCTTTCAGTACCGATGATGTGTAAGCCGCCTGCATCAATAACCTTAGCCTTTTCCTCTTGAAGTTCCTTCTTATATTGTTCAACGTATTCGTCGTATTCTTTTCTGTTCTTTAGAATTTCACTATCCTTAGTATCTTCGTGCGAGTCAACTTGCGCCATCTCTTCCTCAGATAGACCCTTTCTTCTCATCGCTTGCTTTGCCATAAACTCAGGGTTACCGCCTAAGATGATGTCGGTACCACGGCCCGCCATGTTAGTCGCTATCGTAACTTGACCCAAACGGCCCGCTTGAGCAACTATCTCCGCTTCTTTGTCGTGGAACTTCGCGTTTAAGACCTCATGTTTGATGCCAGTCTTTTTAAGTAATTTCGATAGTTCCTCCGACTTTTCTATGGATATGGTTCCGACTAGAACCGGTTGTCCAGTAGCGTGTCTAGCCTTGATATCATCAATAACAGCGCCGAATTTCTCAGCCTCAGTCCTATAAATCTCGTCAGGATTGTCCACTCTGATAACCGGCTTGTTAGTCGGTATCTCAATAACATCCATGTGGTAGATGTCTTGAAATTCCTCTTCTTCAGTCTTTGCAGTACCAGTCATACCCGAAAGTTTCTTGTACATTCTAAAGTAGTTTTGGAAAGTTATAGTCGCCAAAGTCTTCGACTCGCTTCTAACCTCAAGACCTTCCTTCGCCTCAATCGCTTGATGTAGACCATCCGAGTAGCGTCTACCAAACATCAAACGGCCAGTAAACTCGTCAACGATGATGATCTCGCCATCTTTCACAACATAGTCCTTGTCCTTCTTCATAAGGCTTCTAGCCTTCATCGCTTGATTAATATGGTGAATGATCTCCATATTCTCAATGTCAGAGAGGTTTTCCACCTTGAAAAATTCCTCCGCCTTCTTAGTACCAAGCTCTGTTAATAGCACAGAACGGTCCTTTTCATTGACAACGTAGTCCTTAGTCTCTTCCTCCTCTTCCTCTTGCTTAACAAACCTGTCAAGAGGGTCCACGTGCTCGTCAGGGTCTTGTACCCTGACCGATAGACGCGATACAAAAGTCTTCGCAAGCTCATAAAGATCAGTAGATTTGTCACCTTGACCAGAAATGATTAATGGCGTTCTCGCCTCATCTATTAAAATAGAGTCCACTTCGTCGACAATCGCGTAGTTTAGCTCCCTTTGCACCATATTTTCCTTGTAGATAACCATGTTGTCCCTTAAGTAGTCAAAACCGAATTCGTTGTTAGTACCATAAGTAATGTCCGCAGCGTAAGCCATTTTCCTCTCGTCCTTAGGCATATCGTGCACGATGCAGCCAACAGATAGACCAAGATATTCAAAAACCTTGCCCATCCAGTCCCTATCACGCTTAGCAAGGTAGTCGTTCACAGTAACGATGTGTACACCCTTGCCCTCAAGCGCATTTAAGTAAGCCGGCATAGTCTCAACCAAAGTCTTACCTTCACCAGTTTTCATCTCAGCGATGCGGCCTTGATGCAAAATGATGCCGCCCTCGACTTGCACCCTGTATGGCGTCATGCCTAGAACCCTCTTCGAAGCTTCCCTAACAGTCGCAAACGCCTCCGGTAAAATGTCGTCAAGCGTTTCACCGCCCTTAAGTGTTTCCTTTAATTTATTAGTATTATCCTTTAATTCCTCGTCCGATAGCTTCGAGTAAGAATCCTCCAAAGCCATAACCTCTTCAACTTGTGATCTGTTCTTTTTAATAGCCCTATCCGAAGTAGAGCCAAATATTTTTGAGAATAATCCCATAATTTCACCTTCTTTAAATTACTTCACCCTTTATTATACCTTATTTGAGATGAAATTACAAGAACTTGGAAAATATTTTATGATTAATAGCCCTCGCCACGCGCATGGCCTTGCCCCTTCAATTAATTTTGCATGAGTAATGACGGGTGGATGGTATACACCGGGCGAATGGTATATGACGAGCAGATGGTATACACCGGGCAGATAGTATATGACGGACAGATGGTATATGCTGAGCGAATGCTTTTTTCTTTTACTTACACTTTTCTTCCTTTATATATATAATTATATATATAATGCCTAAGTTTTTGAATCACAATAATGCTTTTGCAAAAAAGTCTTCTTTTTAGATATAAAATACGTAAGTATTTTTTATCGTAAGAAAAGTTTTGCAAAAAACTTTTCATATATATAGGCTTATATAGGCGAGTTATATATAGTCTAGGTGATACTATTATGAAAAACGTTTTTCACGAGAAACGCTTTTTGCGAAATCTATTTTGTAAAGTATATTTTACAAATACAAGGCTATTTCCCTAAAAATCAAAAAAATTATGGTAATTTTACATATTTTACACAAACTTTACAATTGTCACACAAAATCTTAATATTATAACTCTATAATCAACTTGTAAAAATAATTTAAAGGAGTGTTATTTAAAAATGACAAAAAAATTAATTTCATTATTGCTAGTACTTGTATTAGCATTCTCTCTAGTAGCTTGCTCTAAGGACGAAGAAAAACCTGCTGAAACAGCTACTGAAACAAAAACAGAAGAAAAGACTGAAGAAAAAACTGAAGAACAAGCACCTGAAGCTTCTAACGAACCTATCACTGTAATCTCAAGAGAAGACGGTTCTGGTACTAGAGGAGCTTTCATCGAAATCACTGGTATCGAAGAAAAGGACGGAGACACTAAGGTTGACAGAACTACTGTTGAAGCTGTTGTTCAAAAATCTACTAACGCTGTTATGATGACTGTTAACGTTGACAAGAACGCAATCGGTTACATCTCTTTAGGATCTTTAAACGATAGCGTTAAGGCTGTTAAGGTTGAAGGCGTAGAAGCTACTGCTGATGACGTTCTTGACGGTTCATACAAGATCGCAAGACCATTCAACATTGTATACAAGGGTGAGCTTGATGGTCTTAAGAAGGACTTCATAGACTTTATGATGTCTAAAGAAGGACAAGACATGGTTCTTGAAAACAAATATGTTCAAGTTGACACTGCAGCTCCTGAATACAAACAAAGTTCTCAATCAGGTAAGCTTGTAGTTGGTGGATCAACATCTGTTACTCCACTTATGGAAAAATTCGCTGAAAAATACATGGAAATGTATCCAGACGTTAAGATTGAAATCCAATCAACTGGATCATCTGCTGGTATCCAAGCAGCTATCGAAGGTGCAGCTGATTTAGGTATGGCATCAAGAGACGTTTCTGATGAAGAAAAGGCTGAATTAACTAACGTAGTTATCGCTAAAGACGGTATCGCTGTTATAGTTAACAATGACAATGCTGTAGACGATTTAAGTCTTGATCAAATCAAAGCCATCTTCGTAGGTGAAACAAAAACTTGGGGAGATATTAAATAATTTAGACTAAAAGAAAATATCTTGAGGAGGGCCAGATTTGAGCCCTCCATAATTTTATAAGGAGTAATTATGAATAAAAATTTTAAAGAGAATTTCATGAAGTATTTCTTCTTTGTCATCTCTCTTATCTCAGTCGCTGCTCTATTACTTATATGCTACTTCATTTTCTTCGAAGGCATTCCTTTTGTAAAAGAGTACGGACTAAAAGAGTTTTTATTTGGCAAAGTATGGGCTCCTAGAAACGTTCCCGCATCTTACGGTATCGTGTCAATGGTAGTTGGCTCGGTGTATACAACGCTCGGCGCCATCATCATAGGTCTGCCTATAGGACTTTTGACTGCCATATATATGGCCTTCTATACCAATAAAAAAGCATACAAAATTCTGGAGCCAGCTGTTCAGCTAATGGCGGGCATCCCTTCAATTGTAT
>OJKK01000391.1_pt1 | contig 14392 bp, 10 predicted proteins | sample 1596551 | NCBI WGS metagenome assembly OJKK01 (sample SAMEA4350131, study PRJEB24818) | metagenome | biome: human; feature: gut; material: faeces | place: Denmark | collected 2013-09 | reverse complement strand
ACGGCTCTTTTCAGGAGAGCCGCCTGTTCTGCCAGAACCGCCTGCCTGTGAGGTATGACCCCAAAGCCGCCAGCCCTGACCGCTGGCTGACCTTTCTGCACGAGCTGCTGGACGATGCCGACATCCCCACCTTGCAGGAATATCTGGGCTACTGCCTGATCCCCAGCACCAAGGGACAGAAGATGATGCTCATTGTCGGCAAGGGCGGCGAGGGCAAATCTCGCATCGGACTGGTGCTGAAACGGCTCATGGGAGATGCCGCCAGCAACGGCAGCGTCCAGAAAGTGGAGAACAACCGTTTTGCCCGTGCCGATCTGGAACGCCGCCTGCTGATGATCGACGATGATATGGATATGAACGCCCTGCCCAAGACGAATTATATCAAGACCATCGTGACCGCCGAAGCCAAGCTGGACTTGGAGCGCAAGGGTGTCCAGAGCTACCAGCGAGACATCTACGCCCGGTTCCTCTGCTTCGGCAATGGTGCGCTGACCTCGCTGTACGACCATTCGGATGGCTTCTTCCGCCGCCAGCTCATCCTGACCACCAAGGACAAGCCTGCCGACCGCACGGATGACCCTTTCCTTGTGGAGAAGATGTGCGCCGAATTGGAGGGCATCCTGTTCTGGTGTCTGGAAGGGCTGCACCGGCTGGTGCAGAACGATTTCCGCTTCACGGTCAGCGAACGAGCCGCCGCCAACGTGGACACCATCAAGCGCAGCAGCAACAATGTCATCGACTTCATGGAGTCCGAGGGCTATTTCCGCTTCAAGGCGGACTACTCCATCAGCTCCAAGGAGTTCTACGACATTTATAAGCAGTGGTGCGAGGACAACGCCTGCCACAGCGTATCGGCGATCCGTTTCAGCGCGGAACTGCGCCAGAATGACCGCCGCTATAACCTTGAAGCCACCAACAACATCTACCTGCCCGGTGGCCGCAGGGTGCGGGGTTTTGTAGGCATCGAACCGCTTGTCCACCCCTGCCCGTAAAAAGTGCATTTTTTACGGAAGAAGTTCGTACAACCTGTACGGTCTGTACTTGTACGCACCCGTACGGCAAATCGAGATAAATTAAGGCGTGTTATCGTTTATATTTCGGGTTTCCGTACACCGTACGAACCGTACAGGTTATTTGAACTCCGTACGCGATTTTTTCGGATGCGTACGGAGCAATCAAGTTCGCATTGTGCGAACTTGATTGTAACTCTCCCGCAGGAGACGTTCCCCCTCGGAGAGCCCACTACACTTTGCAGACCATAGGGATGAAAGTGTCATAGTGGGTTATTACACTTCCGCAGAAGTGCATCTCCGTTCCCCGTCACCTCTCGATGAACCTTGAAAGGAGGGATGCCCTTTGGCAAGAAATGATGGCATTGACCGCACCAGTGTTCGAAATCTCGCCGTTTCGGACAAGGCCGTTGGCAACACCCAGCAGCACAATGAGCGCGAAAAGGACAGCTATCGAAACCCCGACATTATCCCCCAGCGCACCTCATGGAACGTCCACTTCAAAAAGCCAACCGCCAGCTACACCGACCTGTTCTCCCAACTGGAAGCCGCTGGTACGATTTCAACGCGCGGCCTGAAGCCGGATGCCACCCATTATTGCGAGCTTGTCTTTGATGTCAACTCGGCCTATTTTGACAATCACGGTGGCTACGAGTTCGCCAAGCAGTTCTATGAGGATGCCTACAACGCAGCCGTTCAGATCGTGGGCGGTGAGCAGTATATCCTTTCGGCAGTCATGCACGCCGATGAGATCAACCGTGCCATGACCGAAGCATTAGGCCGCGAAGTTTACCACTATCATCTCCATGTGGTCTATGTACCTGTGGTGGAAAAGCAGATCCTCTGGTCGAAACGCTGCAAGGACAAGGCACTGGTCGGCACCGTCAAGGAGACCGTCATGCAGGTCAGCCGAAGCAAGAAGTGGGCATCCAGGCCCCTGCTGAACGATGCCGGAAAGCCTGTTTTGCAAAAGAATGGCAAGCCAGTCCTGAAGAAGTCGTACAGTGTCCTGCAAGACGATTTCTTCCACTATATGCGCAACGCCGGGTATACGGATGTAGAGCGCGGTGAGCGTGGCAGCACTGAAGAACACCTAACCGTCACCCAGTTCAAAGTCCAACGGGAGCAGGAGCGTCTGGGCAGCCTATCCGCCCAGATCGACCAGAAAGAGCAGCATCTCACCCAGACCAGCAAGACACTTTCCAAAAAGGAGAAGGAACTCGCCGCTGTTCAGAAGAAAGCCGCTGTCACAAAAGAAGCCCTCATTCATGTGCGCGATCTGGATTATATCGGCAAGCGCACCTTTCTCGGTAACTACTCGCTGACCGAAGAAGAATTTTCCAAGCTGAAAAAGCAAGCCGACCACGGCTATATGATGGACGTGGAGAACCGCCGCCTGAAAGAAGAACTTTCCACCGCCAAGAAGGAAGCCATTCATTGGAGCAACAAGTACCACGACCTGTGGTACGATGTAAAGCCCTATCTGGATGCTCTCCACCGTGCTCCTGAACTGGTGCGCGGCTTTCTGGAAAAGATTCTTGCCCCCAAGCAGGAGCGCACCATGAATGTGCCGCAGCGAAACCGCAAGCGTGGGCAGAATATGGAACTTTGATTTTCGGAGGATACCATTTGAACAAAAAGAAGAAGTCGAACAAATCCGGCTACCCGGATGAAGCGATCAAGACCCTTGCGCGTTGCTTTTATCCCTCCATGGTTGAGTTTTTCAACAGTGAGGAAGGCCAGCGTGAATATGAGGAATGGCTGAAAGAGCAGGAAGCTCTGCAAGCCTTGCCTATTGCAGCATAAAAACAGCAGGACGCTCCCAGTAAAGGGAACGTCCTGCCTTATATAGATGTGTCTCACCGAGGTGTGTCCAGTTGGGCACACCTCTTATTTTTTTGTCCTTAATCTTCTAGCCCATGGCTCCCAGCCACATTCTTCAACTATTCCCTCGGATCGCCATTCAGAATCAAATCCGCATAGCCAAGCGGGTCATTGTAGATGAGATAATCCAACTCCGACCTCTGCGCCACGGTCACATCCAGCGCATCCTCGACCCCGGTGCAGTCAATGGAAATTTTTCTCCCATCCCGGAGCAGCAGCTCCACGCAGCCGGTGTCCATGTTGAATTTGCAGGCTCTTGCATCGTACTTCATAATCATACCCTCCAAATCTTGTTATTGGCTTACGGTCTATGACAAGGCATCAGAGTTTTGCGCCGTCCACGGGAGCCTTCGTTGTTGTACCCGAAGAAAACGAAAAATCCGAACCCTTCTCCAATCGGAAACAGGTTCGGATTTTTCTTGTTTGGTGGGCGCGGGTGGATTCGAACCACCGAAGCTGAAAAGCAGCAGATTTACAGTCTGTCCCCATTGGCCACTCGGGAACACGCCCAGATACAGTTTTCTGCAGTCACGGACTGCCTGTATATATTACCACTTGGGGGCGTATTTGTCAACTGCTTTTTACAGCTTTTTCAGAAAAGAAGCTGACCGCACGGCTCAGTCGCGGGGACGGCCATAGCGGTGGACTTTTTTGGAGGAATGGCGGGTGCGGGGGGAGTTGAGCAGGACCCACGCCACATAGATGATGGCGCAGATGGCGCTGACGACGAGCACCACCTTGAGGTAGAGGCTGCCGAAGAACTCCTGCAGCTTCGAGAAAGAGTAGAGCAGGCTGCTCCGGCTCACGTCCTGCCCGGCGATGAGGTTGACCATGCCGATGGTCTCGCCGGCCAGCTTCAGCTCCACGGTGCCGACAACATCGCCCTGCTGGACGGGGGCGCAGACATAGTCGGGCAGATGGAAGTATTTCTGGGTCACGGTGCCGTCGCCCGAAGAGGGCAGCAGGGTCATCATGCTGTTGTCAGGGTAGAGCTTGAGGGTGTCGGTGTCGGAGGAATACTTCACGGGGAGCTCTGCCAGAGCGAGGTCGGTATCCAGCGCAGGCTGGATGGAAAAGCTCTGGAACACCCAGTCGATGAGGCGGGTCGTCTCATAGAGGGCCGGGCGGCGGTTGGCGTAGCCGTAGGTGTCACAGGTGTCGGGGCTCTGCATGATGCAGAAGATATAGGTGGAGCCGTCCTGATTGGCCCACGAAACATAGCTCTGGTCGCCGTGGTCGTTTTTGTAGGCCATCACATCGCACATGCCGCCCTGCATAGATTTGCGGTAGAAGCTGCCGCCGCTGGTCTTGTTGAGGGCGACGTTCTGGTTCAGCAGCACGAAACTCTTGGTGTGCTTTTCCTTGGCGGGCATGGTGAAGGCGGGGGCCGACGAGATGTCCACGAAGGCGTCGAAGCTCATCAGATACCGCAGGATGAGGTACATATCCACGGCGGTGGTCACGTTGCCGCTGTCGAGGCCGCAGGCGTCCGTCCAGGTGCTGCCGGTGGTGCCGATGCGCTGGGAGAGGGTGTTCATCTGGCTCACCCAGCCTGCAAGGTCGCCGCCCGAAAGGCTGTAGGCAAGGCCCATCGCGGCCTCGTTGGCGTTGCGCAGAAGCATGGCGTAGACAGCTTCCCGGTAGGTGAAGGTCTCATTGGAGCGCATATCGGCATTGTCACTGTTGTGGACGTAATCCGAGATGGCGAAGGGCATCTGGAAGGTGTTGTCGAGCTGGTCGGCGTAATTCGTCAGCAGCAGCGCGATGGTCATATATTTGGTCAGGCCCCCGGCAGGCACCTGACGGGAGCTGTCCTTGTCGTAGACGATGATGTTGGTGTCGGTGTTGACGATGTAGGCGCTCCTGGCCTGCACCTCGTAGAAGAGGCTGGGGTCGAACATGGCCGAAGCCGGCGCGCACAGGCAGCTCAGCAGCAGGATAAGGCTCAGAAATAGGGTGACGATACGTTTCATGTGGACATTTTCCTCAAAAAGCGATAATATATTATAGCAATTCAACTTTTTAATGCAACAGCAACAGCGTTGAATTGCATATCGCAAATATGCTGTTTGGATGTTGCACGAATTTCTTGACTTGCGATAGAGTATCGGACAAAATGTGCTGTCCGTTCTTACGGAACAAAAACAGGCTCAGAAGAGGGCCTTATACTTTATAATAACAGGTTTGGCGGGGCGTGACAAGGCTTTTGGGACGATTTCACACTCCGCAAAAGGAGGCAGAGGATGGTATATCTTACGGGCGACACCCACGGCGAGCTGGACCGCTTCAAAGACGGGGAGCTGCGCCGGGCCGGCAAGGGCGATTTCGTCGTTGTACTGGGCGATTTCGGCTTTGTATGGGACGGCAGCAAGGCCGAGCAGAAGAATCTGGACTGGCTGCGCAGGCGGCCTTATACCATCCTTTTCCTCGATGGCAGCCACGAGAACTATGACCTGCTGGAACAGTACCCCACCGAGGAGCGGTTCGGCGGGCTGGTGCAGCCGCTGGGCGGCAATGTGTACCACGTCTGCCGGGGCAGCGTACTGGAGCTGGAAGGGAAGAAGTACCTCTGCTTCGGCGGAGCGGAAAGCCCGGACAAGGAAGAGCGGGAAGCCCACGTCAACTGGTGGCCGCAGGAGATGCCCTCGGATGAGGAATACGCCCGCTGCGAGGCCGCGCTGGAAGCGAACGGCTGGCAGGTAGATTATGTGCTGACCCACGACGCGCCAAGCAAGTTTCTGGATTTTAGTGTGCTGGCAGAGGGCGAGAATAACCGGCTGCACCTCTTCCTCGACAAGATCGTCATGAAAACGACTTACGAGAAATGGCTCTTCGGCTGCCATCACAAGGATGTGCAGCTCTCTACCAAGAGCCGCTGCCTCTTCTGCGATGTAGTGAGCATCGGCGAGAAGAAGCCGTGGTGGAAGAGAAGATAACGAAAAAGGACTGCCGCGGGCAGTCCTTTTTCGTTACTCAATTCATTGTTCCGGCTTTGTCGAACATCTGCTCCACCTGACGGGCCAGCAGGGCGTGTTCGGGCCGCTCGAGAAGCGGGTCTTCGGCCAGCAGGGCCGCAGCCTCGCTCTGGGCCGCGTGGAGGGTGCGGGTGTCGTTCATCAAATCGGCGATCTGCAAGGTCGGCAGACCGTGCTGGCGGCTCCCGAAGAAGTCGCCGGGGCCGCGGGTCTCGAGGTCGTACTGCGCCACGGCGAAGCCGTCTGAGGTGGAGCAGAGGAACTTGAGCCGCTTCTGCACCGACTCCGATGCATTGTCGCTGACGAGGAAGCACCAGCTCTCCGCCGCGCCGCGTCCCACACGCCCGCGCAGCTGGTGCAGTGCGCTCAGGCCGTACCGCTCGGCGTTTTCGATGACCATGACCGTCGCATTCGGCACGTCCACGCCGACTTCGATGACGGTGGTGGACACGAGGGCGTCCAGACGTCCGGATTTGAAGTCGTCCATCACCTCGGCCTTTTCCTTCGGCTTGAGCTTGCCGTGCATCAGGCCCACCCGGCGGTCCGGCAGATAGGCTTTTGCGATGTCCTCATAGTAGCTCTTGACGGCGTTCAGGCCGCTGCCGCCCGCATCCTCAATGGCAGGGCAGACGATATACACCTGTCGTCCGGAATCGATTTCTCTATCAAGGAAGCCGTAGAGGTCGGCCCGCTTTTTGCCGGTGATGCAGCGGGTCTTGACGGGCTTGCGGCCCGGCGGCAGCTCGTCGAGGATGGAGATGTCAAGGTCGCCGTACATCAGCAGCCCCAGCGTCCGGGGGATGGGGGTGGCACTCATGACCAGCAGGTGGGGATTCGCGGCCTTTTCGGCCAGCAGGCCCCGCTGGCGCACACCGAAGCGGTGCTGTTCGTCCACGACGGCCAGACCCAGCCGGGCGAACTCCACGCCCTCGCTGAGGATGGCGTGGGTGCCTACGATGAGGTCGGCCTCGTCGTCCCGGATGGCGGCGAGGGTGGTGCGCCGTGCGGCGGCCTTCATGCCGCCGGTGAGCAGGGCCACCCGCATCCCGAAGGGGGAGAGCAGGCGGTTCAGGTTCTCGGCGTGCTGGCTGGCCAGGATCTCGGTGGGGGCCAGCAGTGCGGCCTGATACCCGGCCCGGATGCAGGCCCAGATGGCCGCGGCGGCCACCAGCGTTTTGCCGCTGCCCACGTCGCCCTGCAAAAGGCGGTTCATGGACGTTTCGCCCGACATGTCGGTCAGGATCTCTTCCACGGCCCGCCGCTGTGCGCCGGTGGGGGAGAAGGGCAGCGACTCCCAGAAAGGGGAGGCGTCGGCCTTCTTCATGGGCGCGCCGGTGGAGGCCGCGCCGTGGTTCTTCATCCGGCCGATGCCCAGCTGTAAGACCAGAAGCTCTTCGTAGATGAGCCGCCGCCGCGCCGCAAAGGCTTCCTCCTCGGTGGCGGGGCAGTGGATGGCCCGGACGGCGTCGGCCTTGGAGAGCAGGCGGTATTTTTTCAGCATCTCGGGGGGCAGCGGGTCGGGCAGAAGCTCCGCGTGGGGGAGGAGCTGGCGGACGCACTTGGCGATGGCGCTGCTGGTCAGACCCTCGGTCTGGGGGTAGACGGCCTCGAAAGGCGACGACTTCACCTGCGCGTCGGTGCGCACCTGCGGGTTGACCATCTGGCGGCGGAGCATCCCGCCCGTCACGATGCCCTGAAAATAGTATTCCTGCCCCAGCTCCAGCTTCTGGGCGGCGTATAGATTATTGAACCACGTGATCTCGAGGCTGGATACATCGTCCCCGGCGGTGATGCGCTCCATCCGCCGCCCGCCCGGCAGGATGCGCCCGCCGGGCTTTGCAAACACTTCGGCCTTCACGACGCACTCGGTGTCGGCGGGGGCCTCGGCGATGGAGTAGGGCTTTGAAAAATCCAGATACCGGCGGGGATAGTGGCAGAGCAGGTCGCTGAGGGTCAGGATGCCCAGCTTCTCGAACCGCTCGGCAGTCTTGGGGCCGACGCCCTTGAGATAGCGTACCGGGGTGTCCGGCGTGAGGGTGGTGTGAAGTTCGGCAGGCATGGCGCGGCCTCCTTTCAGGGGAAATGATAGTATGCCCATTGTATCACGGCAGAGGGCAAAAGAAAAGCGCCCCGCCGGAGCAGGGCGCATGAATCAGATTGCAAATCGTCGAAAAGTGTGTTATTCTATATTCATGGATGGGTTATTCTGTCCTGAAAGGTGCTGTCTGCAAATGCAGGTGGTCAGACTTCCTCCTGACATCGTCCGGAGGAGGCCAACTTTGTCGTCCTCCGGACATTTTGAGTGATAGTTCATGATGAATGTTTAAGGAGGAGTCTTTATGACGGATCTGAATCTTGTACTTGTACTTCTGGGCCTTCTGGCTACAGTGATCATTGGTGTCATTCAGGTGACATGGATGATCGCGAGGGATGTCTTTCGGGACAAGCCGAGCACAAAACATAATTCCGATGACCGACAAAGAAAATGACCGCCCCAGACTTCCCAACCTGAGCGGTCATTTCTTTGATTTGCTAGGAGGGAGCTGACCATTTTGCAGGACAGCACCTTTCTTACTTTCATTATATACGTTTTATCGAGGATTGTCAAGCATTCAGACCTTACTGCCTTTCTTGAACGAGCCTTTGAACCCTTCCCAGAGGGAAACGACCCGGGGCCGGGGCAGAAAGTAGTTGACCAGCAGCGCTGTGATGACGCCCATGGCGGTGTCGAAGATGCGGTTGAGAGCGTAGCTCATATAGCTCTCAATGGGGGTGCTGAACAAAACGATGCAGAGCACCACGATGGACAGCGCTGACTCTTTTAGCATAGCACAGAGCGAAGAGGGGAGACAAGCTTTTCCGCATAAGTAGATTATTTAACGAGCAAAACGACAAAAAATCCCGGATGCCTCAGCACCCGGGAATCTTTTGGAGGTGACGACCAGATTTGAACTGGTGGATGAGGGTTTTGCAGACCCTTGCCTTACCACTTGGCCACGTCACCATATTCGGAGCAACTGCTGCTGCTCCATTTGGAGCGGCCGACGAGGCTCGAACTCGCTACCTCCACCTTGGCAAGGTGGCGCTCTACCAGATGAGCTACGGCCGCATATTCGGTGCATTTATCCTTGCACCCTCCCGAGCGATTCTCTCGAATTTCGGGGTCCCCGCGAAAGCTTGCGAAGCAAAATTTTGTGGGGAAGAGGAGAAAGTCTGGCGTTCATCACAGCAGTTTTGCTTGCAAGACTGCACGATGAACAGCAGAACTTTCGACGAAGCGACCCGGATCGGGCTCGAACCGACGACCCCCAGCGTGACAGGCTGGTGCTCTAACCAACTGAGCTACCGGGCCATACTGGAACAACGATTGCTGCTCCATTATGGAGCGGCCGACGAGGCTCGAACTCGCTACCTCCACCTTGGCAAGGTGGCGCTCTACCAGATGAGCTACGGCCGCATATTGGAAACCCTGCTGGGTCTCCTGACTGGTGCCTCCGATCGGAATCGAACCAATGACACGGGGATTTTCAGTCCCCTGCTCTACCGACTGAGCTACAGAGGCGCACCGGACGATGATTATTATACCTGAAATTTCGATTTTGTAAAGGGGTAAATGCAAAATTTTTTGAGAATTTTTGAACTTTCTATATTTTGCCCGTGTTATCGTCTAAAATAAGACTGACTTTTCTGACGCTTTTGCGGGCGGCAGACAGGGAAAGACTATTTGACATCTTCAACAACCTATGGTTTAATAAATAAGAATGAAAAGAATCGCTTTTCTCCCGCTGTGGGAATCTATACCTATATATAGCAAAAGCGTTTGAGACGGCTCCACTGCAAGAACATTCCGGGGCCGGGAGGAGCAGCATGGCAAGAAAACAGGAATATGGCAACGAAAGCATCACTTCGCTGAAGGGGGCCGACCGTGTGCGCAAGCGCCCGGCCGTCATCTTCGGCTCGGACGGCGTGGAGGGCTGCGCCCACTCCATCTTTGAGATCGTCTCCAACTCCATCGACGAGGCCCGCGACGGCCACGGCGACACCATCAATGTCACCCGCTGCAAGGATGGCAGCGTCATCGTCGAGGACTTTGGCCGCGGTATGCCCGTGGACTGGAACAAGGGGGAAGAGCGCTACAACTGGGAGCTGCTGTTCTGTGAGATGTACGCAGGCGGCAAGTACGGCGAGGGCGAGGACAACTATGAATTCAGCCTCGGCCTGAACGGTCTGGGCCTCTGCGCCACCCAGTACGCCTCGGCATGGATGACCGCCGACATCTACCGCGACGGCTTCCACTACCACCTCGACTTCCAGAAGGGCGAGAATGTGGGCGGCCTGCACAAAGAGCCCTACAAGGGCCGCCGCACCGGCAGCATCATCCACTGGAAGCCGGACGATGAGGTCTTTACCGACATCGACGTCCCCGGCAGCTACTATAAAGATGTCCTCCGCCGTCAGGCTGTCGTCAACGCGGGCCTGACCCTCAACTTCACCGACGAAAAGGAGAAAGACCCCGCCACCGGCAAGCCGTGGAAGGAGAGCTGGTGCTATGAGCACGGCATCGCCGACTATGTAGCTGAGACGGCGGGCGAGGACAGCCTGACCCCGGTGTTCAGCTGCGAGAGCGAAGCCACCGGCCGTGACCGCGAAGACCAGCCTGACTATAAGGTAAAGATGAGCGCGGCGTTCTGCTTCTCCAACAAGGTGCAGCTGCTGGAATACTACCACAACTCGTCCTGGCTGGAGCATGGCGGCAGCCCGGAGCACGCCGTCCGCACGGCCTTCGTCTACCAGATCAACAAGTATCTGAAGGACAAGAACCTCTACAAAAAGGGCGAGAGTGCCATCAGCTTTCAGGATGTGCAGGACTGTCTGGTCTACGTTTCGTCCAGCTTCTCCACCCGCACCAGCTACGAGAACCAGACCAAAAAGGCCATCACCAACAAGTTCGTCTCTCAGGCAATGACCGACTTCCTCAAGCACTATCTGGAAGTCTACTTCCTCGAAAAGCCCGACGAGGCCCAGAAGATCTGTCAGCAGGTGCTGGTGAACAAGCAGAGCCGTGAGCACGCCGAAAAAACGCGCCAGAGCATCAAAAAGACGCTCTCGACCCAGATCGACCTCGCGAACCGGGTGCAGAAGTTCGTGGACTGCCGCACCAAGGACGCCTCCCGCCGTGAGCTGTATATCGTCGAGGGCGATTCGGCTATGGGCGCCGTCAAGACCAGCCGCGACAGTGAATATCAGGCCATCATGCCCATCCGCGGCAAGATCCTGAACTGCCTCAAGGCCGACTATGCCCGCATCTTCAAGTCGGACGTCATTGTGGACCTCATCAAGGTCATGGGCTGCGGCGTGGAGCTGGGCGGCAAGCACAACAAGGAGCTTGCTACCTTCAACCTCGACAATCTCCGCTTCAATAAGATCGTCATCTGTACCGATGCCGACGTGGACGGCTACCAGATCCGCACACTGGTGCTGACCATGCTCTACCGCCTGACCCCCACCCTCATCAACGAGGGTTATGTCTATATCGCGGAGTCGCCGCTGTACGAGATCACCACGAAAGACCGCACCTATTTCGCCTACACCGAGCCCGAGAAGGCTACCTTCCTCGAGGAGATCGGCGATAAGAAATACACCATCCAGCGCTCGAAAGGTCTGGGCGAGAACGACCCCGAGATGATGTGGCTGACCACCATGAACCCCGAGAGCCGCCGCCTCATCAAGGTGATGCTCACCGACGTGGAGCGCACCGCGCAGGTGTTCGACATCCTGCTGGGCGACAACCTCGCAGGCCGCAAGGAGCATATCGCCCAGCACGGCGCAGAGTATCTGGACGATCTGGATGTGAGCTGAGAACGGACTCCCCCAGTCTGCTTCGCAGACAGCCCCCTCGGAGAGGGAGCCTCTGGCGAAGAGATGAAGCTTTATGCCCTGCCAAAGCCTCCCTCATGGAGGGAGGTGGCATTGCGTCAGCAATGACGGAAGGAGTTTGTTCCCGATAAAGAGGATTTACAATGGCAAAAAAATCGAGCAAAAAAACCGCAAAGCCTGTCCGCCCCCAGCTGGGCGAGGGCGTTGAGATACTGAACGCCGGCAGTGTGCTGGAAGACCCCATCACCCGCACGCTGGAAACGAACTATATGCCCTACGCCATGAGCGTCATCGTCAGCCGCGCCCTGCCGGAGATCGACGGCTTCAAGCCCGCCCACCGGAAGCTGCTGTATACGATGTATGAGATGGGCCTTATCAAGGGCGCGCGCACCAAGTCGGCGAACATCGTGGGCAGCACCATGCACCTGAACCCCCACGGCGACGCCGCCATCTATGACACCATGGTCCGCATGGGCCGGGGCAACGAGAGCCTGCTGGTGCCGTTCGTGGACAGCAAGGGCAACTTCGGCAAAGCCTACAGCCGCGATATGTCCTGCGCCGCGGCCCGCTACACCGAAGCAAAGCTGGAAAGTGTCTGCGAAGAGCTGTTCCGGGACATCGACAAGGAGACGGTGGACTTCCTCCCCAACTACGACGGCACCACCACCGAGCCGACCCTTCTGCCCGTGACCTTCCCCACCATTCTGGCCAACAACACGCTGGGCATCGCCGTCGGTATGGCCTGCAACATCTGCTCCTTCAATCTGGCAGAGCTGTGCAGCACCACCATCGCCCTCATGAAGGATGCAAAGCACGACATCTCCACCACCATGCCGGCCCCGGACTTCGTGGGCGGCGGCCAGATCCTCTACGACGAAGCCCAGATGCGGGACATCTTCGAGAATGGCCGCGGCAGCGTGAAGGTGCGCGCCCGCTACGCCGCCGTGCCGGGCGAGAACATGATCGAGATCACCCAGATACCGCCCACCACCACGGTGGAGGCCATCATGGACAAGATCGCGGAGCTGGTCAAGGCGGGCAAGATCAAAGAGATCAGCGATATGCGGGACGAGACCGATTTGAACGGCCTCAAGCTCACCCTCGACCTCAAGCGCGGCGTGGACGCCGACAAGCTGATGGCCAAGCTCTTCAAGGCCACCCCGCTGGAAGACAGCTTCAGCTGCAACTTCAACATCCTTGTCTCGGGCCAGCCCCGGGTCATGGGCGTGCGGGAGATTTTGCAGGAGTGGACGGCCTTCCGGATGGAATGCGTCCGCCGCCGCACTTACTATGACCTCCACGGCAAGGAAAAGCGCCTCCACCTGCTCAAGGGTCTGGCGGCGATTTTGATGGACATCGACAAGGCCATCCACATCATCCGCACCACGGAGGAGGAGACGGAGGTCGTCCCCAACCTGATGATCGGCTTCGGCATCGACGAGGTGCAGGCCGACTATGTGGCCGAGATCAAGCTGCGCCACCTCAACCGGGAATATATCCTCAAGCGCACCGGCGAGATCGAGCAGCTGGAAGCCGACATCGCCGATTTGAACGACATCCTCGCAAAGCCTGCCCGCATCCGCAAAATTATCATGAAGGAATTGGCCGACGTGGCAAAGAAGTACGGCCAGCCCCGCCGCAGCGAGATCCTCTACGACCTGCCCGAGGAAGAGAGCGGCGCCGAGGAAGAGGCCGTGCCGGACTACCCCGTCACTGTGTTCTTCACCCGCGAGGGCTATCTGAAGAAGATCCCGCCCCAGAGCCTGCGCACGGCCGGTGCGCACAAGCTCAAGGAGGGCGACGAGATCGTCCGGCAGGTGGAGACGCGGAACAACGTAGAAGCGCTCTTCTTCACCGACAAACAGCAGGTGTATAAGGTGCGTCTGGCCGAGCTGGAAGACGGCAAGGTGGCCCAGATGGGCATCTATCTGCCGGGCCGTCTGGGCATGGACGAGGGCGAGAACATCCTCGACATGGTCATCACCTCCGACTACGGCGGCTATATGCTCTTCTTCTTTGCCAGCGGCAGGTGCGCAAAGATCCCGCTCAGCTCCTACGCCACCAAGCAGAACCGCCGCAAGCTGCTGAAAGCCTACTGCGACAAAGAGCCGCTGGCGACCATGTTCTTCCTGCCCGAGGAGACGGAGCTGGCCATCCGCACCAGCGCGGGACGGATGCTCCTGGTCGGCACGGCGCAGATTGCCGCAAAGACCACCCGCGACAGTCAGGGCGTGGCGGTCGTGACCCTGAAAAAGAACCAGACCATCGCCTCCGTCGTCCCGGCGGATACGCTGGAACTGGCGAACCCCCACCGCTACCGCGTCCGCAGCCTGCCGGCGACCGGTGCGCTCGTCCGCGCGGAGGATGAAGGGGAGCAGATGACGATGCTGTGATTTTATAAGATAAGCGGGTTCTCGCGCCGGTGGCGCGGGTTAGAGCGCTTTTGCATTAAGGCTAATTGTTCTCTTTTGATGTCAAAAGAGAACCAGAAAACCACCAGCGATTTCGACGCGCTGGACCCACGAGAAAGGGGCTGCTCGCCCCTTTCAGACCCCAAAGGGGTTGTCGAAGCCCAAAAATGCTAGCCGCTTCGCTAAACGCATTTTTTGGGCTTCTCCGGTTTACGGCTCCGCCGATGGTGTTACG
>OJKK01000356.1_pt1 | contig 15687 bp, 12 predicted proteins | sample 1596551 | NCBI WGS metagenome assembly OJKK01 (sample SAMEA4350131, study PRJEB24818) | metagenome | biome: human; feature: gut; material: faeces | place: Denmark | collected 2013-09 | reverse complement strand
CTGTGTAGCTGGCCTGACGGCAGCGTCGCCGGCGACGCCGGCCCGGGCAGCATGCTCAACGTCCCCGACGGCCTCGTGGTCTACTCGAAGGTCGTGCGCAGCCGCCGGATGGCGGAGCTGCCATTCATGGCCAGCGAGAACCTCATGATGCAGGCCGTGGAGAAGGGCGGCAATCGTCAGGAGCTCCACGAGCGTCTGCGCCAGCACGCCATCGCCGCCGGCAAGCAGGTCAAGGAAGAGGGTCTGCCCAACGATATGGTGGACCGCATCGCCGCCGACCCGGCCTTTGGTCTGACCAAGGAGGAGATCGCGGCGGGCCTTGTGCCGGAGAACTTTGTGGGCCGCGCTCCCCAGCAGGTGGAGGAGTTCATTGCTCACATCCTCAAGCCCATCTTTGACGCCAACCCGGACGCTGTGGAACAGCACGCAAACCTGAGCGTCTAAACGTGATTTTACAGGAAAAGAGGCTGTTGCCGCAGGCAACGGCCTCTTTTCTGCACACAGAAGGAGTTTTCATGCGACTCGATAAATATTTAGCCGAGACGGCCCAATGCACCCGGAGCGAGGCAAAGGCACTGCTGGCGAAAGGCCGCGTCACGGTCAACGGCGCGGTCTGCAGGAAAGGGGACACCCAGCTGAAAGAGGCGGACGCTGTGGCGGTGGACGGCAAGGCGCTGGCCTACCGGCAGTTCGTCTACCTCATGCTCAACAAGCCCGAGGGCGTCGTCAGCGCCTCCACCGACAAGCGGGACACGACGGTCGTGGATCTGGTGGGGAATGCCTATCCCCGGCGGGAGCTGTTCCCGGCGGGGCGGCTGGACAAGACCAGCACCGGTTTTGTTCTGCTGACGGACGACGGCGGCTTTGCCCACGACATCCTCGCGCCTAAACGCCACGTCTCCAAGACCTACACCGTCGTCATCGACACCCCGCTGACGGAAGAGATGAAGGCCGGCTTTGCCGCAGGCGTCACCCTTGCCGACGGCACGGCCCTTTCGCCGGCGGAAGTGTCCGCCCTCACCCCCGACGGTCTGACGGTCCGCGTCCTGCTCAGGCAGGGCGTGTATCATCAAATCAAGCGGATGTTCGGTGTCTACGGTGCGGGCGTCAACGCCCTGCACCGGGACGCCATCGGCGGGCTTGCGCTGGACGAGAGCCTTGCTGCGGGCCAGTGGCGGGGGCTGACAGCCGACGAGGTGGCGAAAAATACCACGGGGTAAAGGACTGCGTTACACCCGGTATACAAAAAAGTGTCACATGTGGCCGGTAAAATAGCCCGCAGAAGCACGCAGAAAGGCCCATTTGGGCTCGAAAATGGCCCCGAAAGATAATTTCAACAAGAAAGAAGAATTTTTTTTGGTGAAATATGTTGCAAAAGTAAATTCTTTTGTGTAAAATATAAAATGTAATGCGGCGAAATTGTTAAAAATCACAATCCAGCCCACCTGCGGTTTGCACAAGAGAGGAAAAGGGGTATCCATTTATGGCCAATAGAGTATTTCAGAGCGTGATCTACCAGATGAAGGACGCGATCGACCGCGTGGTCGGCGTGGTGGATGAGACCGGCGCTGTCATCTCCTGCTCGGAGCTGAATCTGATCGGCGAGGTGCGCGAGGGCTTTATGGCAGAGCGTCTGACGGCCGGTGACCGCTTCGTGCGGGATGGCTACACCTACCAGCAGTTCTCCAGCGCAAAGCATAACGATTATGCCGTTTTTGTGGAAGGTGCGGACGAGACTGCGGGCCAGTTTGCCGCTGTGCTGTCCATCAGCCTGCAGAGCATCAAGCAGTATCACGACGAGAAGTTCGACAAGGCCAACTTTATCAAGAACGTGGTGCTGGACAACATCCTGCCCGGCGACATCTACGCCAAGGCCCGTGAGCTCCACTTTGCCACCGACGTCTCCCGCGTGGTGTTCATCGTCCGCGTCACCAGCGGCGGCGACATCTCCGCTTACGACGTGGTGAGCAGCCTGTTCCCCGACAAGCAGAAGGACTTCGTCTTCAACATCAGCGAGACGGATACCGTCCTGGTCAAGGAGATCCGCAAGGGCATCGACCGCACCGATATGGAGAAGCTGGCCGCCAGCATCGTGGACACCCTGTCCGGCGAGCATTACATCAAGGCTGTCGTGGGCATCGGCACTCCCATCGCCAACGTGAAGGACCTGGCTACTTCCTTTAAGGAAGCACAGATCGCCATGGAGGTCAGCAAGGTGTTCGACACCGAGAAGCAGATCATCCGCTACGACAATCTGGGCATCGCACGTCTTATCTACCAGCTGCCCACCACGGTCTGCGAGATGTTCCTGCGCGAGGTGTTCAAGCAGGGCAGCATCGAGAGCCTGGACCAGGAGACTCTGTTCACCATCCAGCGCTTCTTCGAGAACAACCTGAACGTCTCCGAGACCAGCCGCGGCCTGTTCGTCCACCGCAACACGCTGGTGTATCGTCTGGAAAAGATCAAAAAGCTGACCGGTCTGGATCTGCGTGAGTTCGACGACGCTATCGTGTTCAAGGTAGCGCTCATGGTCAAGAAGTACCTGTCCAACAACCCGGCCAAATATTGATATTTCGTCTCAGCCGCTCCGGCTGCGGACGCCGAAACCGGCCGCTCGACCCCGATGCTGGCCGGTTTCTTTTTAGCCCTCTCAGTCGCTGACGCGACAGCTCCCCCAAAGGGGGAGCCGTTGGCAGGTCGGAAAACTCTGAGCGGCCCGCAGAAGCTTATTGTGGCGTAAAATTGCGGGCCTTGCTACAGAGGATAACAGGGCACTGTCGTGTCCGAAATAAAAAAGCTCTTTCATCTGGCGTGGACTTGACCGACACGCCAGTGGCTCTCCCTTTGGGAGAGCTGGCATCGCGCAGCGATGACTGAGAGGGTAATAACTTTTCAGGAGCAAGATACTCATGATAGATTTTGAACATGTCACCAAGATATACAGACGGAGTGATACTCCCGCTCTGGAGGACATCGACTTCCATGTGGACGACGGCGAGTTCGTCTTTCTGGTGGGCCACTCCGGCGCCGGCAAGTCCACTCTGCTCAAGCTCATCCTCCGCGAAGAGCTGCCCACCGAGGGCCGCGTCATGGTGGACGGCAAGGACGTCGCCCGGCTGCGCCGGGGCAAAGTGCCTTTCCTCCGCCGCCAGATGGGCATCATCTTCCAGGATTTCCGCCTCATCCCCACCATGACGGTCTATGAGAATGTGGCGTTTGCCATGCATGTCACCAATATCGGCAGAAAAGACATCAAAGAGCGCGTCAACTACATGCTGGAGCTGGTGCATCTGGAAGATAAGGCAAAGGTCTACCCCGAGTTCCTCTCCGGCGGTGAGCAGCAGCGCGTGGCCGTGGCCCGCGCTCTGGCCCACAGCCCCCGCCTCGTCATCGCGGACGAGCCCACCGGCAACATCGACCCCGAGATGAGCCTTGAGATGATGGAACTGCTGGAACGTGTCAGCGAGATGGGCATCACGGTGCTTGTCGTCACCCACGAGCATGAACTGGTGCGCCGCTTCAACCGCCGCACCATCACCCTGAAGCAGGGCCGCATCATCTCCGATGTTCCGGCCAGCTTCGGCGAGGAGGTACACGCATGAAAATCTCTACGTTTGGGTTCCTCACCCGGCGCGGCGTGCTCAACCTCGGCAAGCACTGGGCCATGACCATCGCCTGCATCGCCTCCCTCAGCGTCTGCATGACCCTGAACGCCTTCGCCAGCCTCATTGAAGTCAATGTGGACAGCATGGTGAGCTATCTGGGCAGCCAGAACGAGATGGTGGTCTATGTGGACCCCGAGGCCGATGACGCCACCATCCAGTCTGTGGGCAATGCCCTCAGCGGCACCGCAGGTGTGAGCCGGGTGCAGTATATGTCCAAAGAAGACGTCCTCAACCAGTACAAGGGCTATATGTCTGACTATGCCGCCCTGCTGAACGAGTTCGAGAACGACAACCCCTTTAAGGCCAATTACCGCGTCTCCCTGTCTGATCTGAGCCAGATGGAGACCATCAGCAAGCAGTTCGAGAACATCAGCGGCGTCTACAGCGTCACGGCTCCCATCGAGATGACCAAGACCTTTGTGAAGGTCCAGCAGGCTGTCACCAAGGTCGGGCGCGGTCTGGTGCTGGTGCTGATGGCCGTCAGCATCATCACGGTGGGTACCACCATCCGGCTGAGCGTCTTTGCCCGCCGCCGTGAAATCGAGATCATGAAGTATGTCGGCGCTACCAACGCCCTCGTCACCCTGCCTTTCGTCATCGAGGGCCTGACGATGGGCCTGCTCTCCGGCATCCTGACGGCAGCTGCCACCATCGGCGGCTATGCCTACATCGTTCAGCTGTCGCCCACGCTGGGCGGCCTGTGGCAGATGCTCATGGGTACGGCTCTGGTGCCGCTGGAGAATGTCTGGCCCACCATCCTGATCTACAGCCTCGCGGGCGGCGCTCTGGTGGGCGGTCTGGGCAGTATGTTCTCCATCCGAAAGCACCTGAACGTATAAGGAGGGCCTACTGTGTACCACGACAAGCATTCCGCAGGCTTTGTCCTGCACCATCTGCCCCGCCACGCAAAGCCGTCGGGCCATTCGGCCATGATGCGCGCCGCCTGTGCCTTTCTGGCCGCCGCCTGCCTTGTGCTGAGCGTGACGGTCTACCCGGCCAGTGCGGCCACCAGCATGAGCTCGCTGCAGAACAAGCTGGACAAGATCTCTGCGTCCATCAAGCAGCATAAGACGGAGCTGAACGACGCCAAAAAGAAGGAAGCTGCTGCCAAGGCCCTCGAGTCTGAGCTGAAGGAAAAAGTCTCGGTGCTCCAGAGCCAGATCGGCGTCCTCAAGAGCCAGATCTCCGAGGTGCAGAACAGCATCGGCGTCAAAGAGCAGGAGATCACCGCCAAGCAGAACGAGATCGCCCGGAAAGAGCAGGAGATCGCCGACCAGTGGGACGATTTCAAGAGCCACATGGCCGCCATGCAGGAGCTGCGGGACGGCGGCAGCGTCGCCATGCTCCGGTCCGTGAACGATCTGTACGAGCTTCTGACCTTCAATGAGGTCATGCAGGACATCTCGGTGAAGGACACCGAGATACTCGACAACATGAAGGCTGCGAAGGAAGCCCTTGTGGCCGACCGAACCCAGCTCGTGGAGGAGCGCACCCAGCTGCAGAACAAAAAGTCTGAGCTGGACGCCCAGAACAAGCAGATGCAGTCCAAGCAGAGCGAGCTCAACAACAGCGTCAAGGAGGCCCGTCTGAGCGCCGCTGAGGCCCAGCAGGCCCAGAAGAACGCCCAGGCGGCCATCGAGTCGGACGAGATGAACTACGAGGCCGTCAAGAAGGAGATCCAGAAGCTCATCGCAGCGGCAGCGGCCAGCAAGCCCCAGCTGAGCTTCAGCGGCTTTATCTGCCCGCTCAAGAGCTATACCCGCATCTCCAGCGAGTACGGCTGGCGCAAGAACCCGGTCTCCGGCGTCAACAAGCTCCACGCCGGCATCGACCTTGCCGCCCCCGCAGGCACGCCCATCTACGCAGCCGCCAGCGGCTATGTGCAGGTGGCCGGCTGGTCCAGCGGCGGCTATGGCAACTATGTCATCATCTATCACGGCAAAATGACAGACGGCAACGCCTACTCCACCCTCTACGGCCATATGCGCTCGGTGGCAACGTCGGCGGGCAGGTATGTCAACCAGGGCGACCTCATCGGCTATGTGGGCTCCACCGGCAACTCTACCGGCAACCACCTCCATCTCGAGGTGTGGAAGGGCGGCTCCAAGGCCAATGCGGTCAATCCCCGCGGTTATATTCCGATAAGATAATACAACTGTAATTGAAGTCGAGGGGTCAAAGGAGGCCACAAGGCGAAATGAACGAGCAAAAACGCAAGCGTATCCTTCGGGTGGGCTGTCTGATTCTGGCAGGAGTGTTCCTGCTGTCGGTACTGGGCAGTGTCATTCTGATGCTTTTGGTCTGAACTGGGGAGGATATTGAATGAACCGCAAAATTTCCGTAGGGATGACCGTGACCATCGTCATTCTGGCAATGACGGTCACCTTTTCCATCACGATGCTGATGGCGATGCGGCTGTTTGACCACACCGTCACCAGCGTGAAGGAAAAGGAGAGCATGTACAACAAGGTGGCCGAGGTAGACCGCTATGTGCGCGCCAACGACTACTACGACATCGACGAGACCATGCTGTACGACCGTCTGACTGCCGGTTATCTGCTGGGTACCGGCGATAAGTACGCCCGCTACTACACCGCCTCGGCCTATACCGACCTGCTCAACGCCCAGAGCGGCAAGCTGATGGGCATCGGCGTGGAGCTGGCCATCGACCAGTCCGGCTACGCCAAGGTCATCAAAGTGTATGACGAGTCTCCTGCCAAGGAGGCCGGCCTCCAGCGGGGCGATTACATCACCACCATCGACGGCGCAGACATCAAAAGTCTGGGCGGCGTGGAGGCTGTCCAGAACAAACTCCGGGGCGAGAGCGGCACGAGCGTCAATGTAAGCTGGCTGGACAGCGAGAATGCCCAGCACACCGCCGACCTGACCCACTTCGGCTTTACGGCCAACAGCGTCGATTCCGCGCTGGTGCAGGGCAATGTGGGCTACATCAAGATCTGGCAGTTCGACAACTCCACCCCCAGTGAGCTGGATTTTGCGCTCCGCAGCCTGACCGCCAGCGGCGCCCAGAGCTTCATCTTCGACCTGCGCGACAACGGCGGCGGCATCCTTGACGACGCCATCAGCTCCATCAAACTCGTCGCGCCGGAAGGCGTGCTGGCCTACGCGGAGGATAAGGCAGGCAACCGCACCCTGCTGGGCAGCAGCACCGGCGACTCGGTCATCAGCCAGCCCACCGTCTGCCTCGTGAACGAGAACACCGCCAGCGCGGCAGAACTCTTTGCGTCCAGCCTGCGCACCCTGTGCGGCACCCGCCTCGTGGGCAGCACCACGATGGGCAAAGGCACCATCCAGAGCAGCCCCCAGCGCCTCTCGGACGGCAGCGCCGTCGTGGTCACGGTGGCAAAACTCATCTGCGGCGACGGCTCCTGCTTCGACGGCACCGGCCTGACCGTGGACGTGGAGCGCCCGCTGACTGCCGACGAGCAGGCCAGCTACTATGACTACACCCTCGACACGGACCCGCAGATACAGCGCGCCGTCAGCTGCGCACAGCAGCTCACCGGCGTCACCACCGTGGGCGGCGTGAACGACGCTGACATCGCCGCCGACTCCGCCGCAGCCTCTTCGGAGGCCGCAGCCCAGAGCACCGCTTCCTCCGAGGCCGGTGCGGAAGGGGAGCAGGAGGCTGCAAGTGCGCAGTGACCCTCTCCGTCTGCTGCGCAGACACCTCTCCCAAAGGGAGAGGCTTTGGCATACCGGGCCACTTTCTACTGGATGCCTGAGGCCCGATATGGCGCAAAAGAGCGGGCCTTGCTTCCGGGGGCAGGCGCTTCTGAACAAGCGCACCTTGTCAAGCTGCCGTGAATCCAGACAGCGGAGCACTACTGTTTCCGATACATCGTACTTTATTCGTCCCGCGTTGGCCCGACCGACACGCCAGTGGCTCCCCCTTTGGGGGAGCTGCCGCGCGAGCGGCTGAGAGGGCTGCAACAGAAAGGAAAACCACTATGCCGGAGCTGACCGACCTCTCCGTTATCCGCAGCCTGTGCGAAAAATACGATTTCGCGCTCTCCAAGGGCTTTGGACAGAACTTCATCATCAATCCCGGCCTGCCGCCCAAGATTGTGGACGCCAGCGGCGTCGATAAGAGCTGGGGCGTGCTGGAGATCGGCCCCGGCATCGGCGTGCTGACCAAAGAGCTGGCCCGGCGCGCCGCCAAGGTGGTGTCCATCGAGGTGGACGAGCGCCTGCCGCCCCTGCTGGCCGAGACCATGGCGGGCGTGGAGAACTTCAAGCTGGTATTGCAGGATGTTCTGAAGGCAGACCTCCGCGCCCTCATCGAGGAGGAGTTCCCCGGGATGCCGGTGGCTGTCTGCGCCAACCTGCCCTACTACATCACCAGCCCCATCGTCATGAAGCTGCTGGGCGACCGCCTGCCCATCCGGAACCTCACCGTCATGGTGCAGAAGGAGGCCGCCGACCGTCTGGCCGCCGCCCCCGGCACCCGGGCGTCCAGCGCCATCAGCTGCGCCGTGAGCTACTACGCCACCTCGAAGCTGATGTTCACCGCCGCGCCGGGCAGCTTCTACCCGGCCCCGAAGGTCACCAGCGCTGTGGTGCGGATGGACATCCGCACCACTCCCGCCGTACAGGTGGAGGACGAGGACGGCTACTTCGCCCTCATCCGTGCCGCTTTCGGCCAGCGCCGCAAGACCGCCGCCAACGCCATCGCCAGCGGCCTCGGCCTGCCGAAGGATAAGGTCATCGCGGCCATCGAGGCGGCGGGCTTCGACGCCCGCATCCGCCCCGAGGCCCTGACCCTCGAGGACTTTGCTGCCGTACAGCGGGAGCTGAAGTAAAAGTTTATCAGAATAAAACGCCAAGGCCCCCGCAGTCCGGAACAGAACTGCGGGGGCCTTGGTCGTTATGTGGAAAGAATGGAGGATGGAGATCTGCTTACCTCAGCAGCGCGCTGTGGTCTGCGCCGCCCACGGTGAAGGTGGCGGTGGAGCCGCTGTGGCGGAGGGTGAAAGGCGTATCGCCCGCACCGAGGGCTGCAACATCGGAGAGGGAGAGGGTGGAAGTGCAGCGTTCGGTGGAGAAGACAACGGTCCCGATGCGCTCAGAGCGGAGGCCGGTCAAATCGGAAAGGACGCCCTGCAGGGACGCCGTCTCATGGGAGACATCGATGTAGAGAACATCGCTGATCTGGTTCAGCCGGACCAGCTGGGCGTTCTGGAGGATGTCGGCCTGAGCCGGGTCGAGGACACGCAGGCCGGTGGAGATGGTGCTGTCGCTGATGCCGCTGTTGTGGGAGACATCGCGGTACTCCACCGCACCGCAGACCGCGCAGATGCGGTACTCGCGGCTGCTGTCGCCTTGGACAGGCATCCAGCCGCTCCACTGATGGCCGAGGGCGGGCAGCTCCTCCGTCTCAGTGACGACACAGTGTTCGACCTTGCAGCTGCGCTGTTTTTCGCCCGGCTCGGTGCAGGTAGGCTTTTTGGTGATGACCCAATCGCCGAGGGGGTGGGTCTCGCTGCCGGCGGGATAGATGCTCTTCGTGTAGACACCGTTGTGGAAGAGCCGCGTTACGCCGTTCTCTACGAGCTTCACGAGGCCCCGCTTGCCGTTTTCCTCGAGATGGATGATCTCGTCCAGCTTCTTGCCGTCGCGGCCTCGGATGGCATTGTCGGCGTCGGGTGCGGTTGCAGTGAAGTCCAGCGGGGTGTCGGAATTGCCGATGGAGACGATGCCGCTTTCAGTGGACACGCCCGCGCCGCCGCTCTTGCCGCTGCCGCCGGTGGTGTTGATGGTGCCGCCCACAATATTCACAAAGCTGCCGCCGATGCCGTTGCCGCCGGTGCTGTTCTCGCCGGTGGCGTTGCCGCCGGTGGCCTTCGTGATGGTATCGCCCGAAATCTTCACAACGCTGCCGCTGTGGATGCCGTCGCCGCCGGTGCCATTGGTAGAAGCGCCGCCCTGCGCGGTTCCGATGTTGGCGCTGCCCTCGATGGTGAGGATGCCGCCGCTGGAAATGCCGCTGCCACCGGTGCCATTGGTAGAATCGCCGCCCTGCGCGGTTTCGATTTTGGCGCTGCCGGAGATGGTGAGGGCGCCGTAACTGCCGATGCCGTCGCCGCCGCTCTTGCCGCTGCCGCCGGTGGCCTTCGTGATGGTGCCGCCCCAAATTTTCACACTGCCGCCACTGCGGATGCCGCTGCCGCCGGTGCCGCCTTTGCCGGTGGCGTCGCCGCCGGAAGTCTGCTGTATCTCGCCGCCCCTGATGGTGAGTGTACCGTTGCTGTGGATGCCGCTGCCGCCGGTGCCATCGGTGCCGGTGGCACTGCCGCCGGCAGCCTGCTCTATCTTGCCGTCGGAGATGGAGACGGTGCCGCTGCTGGCAATGCCCGCGCCGCCGCTCTTGCCGCTGCCGCCGGCGGCGCTGATGGTGCCGCCGGAGATGGAGAGGCTGCCGCTGCGGCTGTCGGCGTTGCCGCCGACAGCCTGCACTGTCGTGCCGCCCTGGATGGTGAGCTCGCCGTAACTGCTGATGCCAGCGCCGCCAGTATGGTAGGATTCCTTGCCGGTGGACCTGCCACCGGTGGCTTTTTTGATGGTGCTGGTAAGGATTTCCATGGTCTTGCCAAGGATGCCGCTGCCGCCGGTGCCGTTGTCGGCGTTGCCGCCGGTGGCGTTCGTGATGGTGGCCTTCTCGATGGAAAGCTTACCGTCGCTGAAGATGCCGCTGCCGCCGGTGCCATCGATGCTGGTGGCATTGCCGCCGGTGGCGTTCGTGATGGCGGCGTTGTCGGAGATGGTGAGCTTGCCAACGCCGTAGATGCCATTGCCGCCGGAAGTTTTGCCTTCGCCGCCCTTTGCGGTTCCGATGGTACTGGAAAGGATTTTCATGACAGAGCCAAAGAGGCCGTGGCCGCCGCTCCTGCCGCTGCCGCCGGTGGCATTCGTGATGGTGGCGTTGTCGGAGATGGTGAGCATGCTGCCGCTGCGGATGCCGCTGCCGCCGGTGCCATTGGCAGAAGTGCCGCCCTGTGCGGTTTCGATGTTGCCGTTCTGGATGGTGAGCGCCTCGTCACTGGAGATGCCGTGGCCGCCGTCGCCGGAGTTGGTGTCGGTGGCGTTGCCGCCCTTGGCCTTCGTGATGATACCGCCCAAAATTTTCACAAAGCTGCTGTAGATGCCGTGGCCGCCGGTGCCGGTGCTGCCGGTGGCCTCACCGCCGGTGGCCTGTTTTATCTCGCCGCCGGAGATGGTGAGCATATCGTTGCTGCGGATGCCGCTGCCGCCGGTGCCGCTCTCGCCGGTGGCGCCGCCGCCGGTAGCCTCCTGTATCCCGCCGCCGGAGATGGTGAGGACGTCGCCGACGTAAATGCCGCTGCCGCCGGTGCCGTGGCTGCCGGTGGCGTCGCCGCCCTTGGCCTTCGTGATGTGACCGCTCGCCACAATATACACATCTTTGCCGCCGATGCCGCTGCCGCCGGTGCCGTAGCTGCCAGTGGCAGCGCCGCCGGCAGCCTGCTCTATCCTGCCGCCCTCGATGGTGAGCTCTTGGTTGCTGCGGATGCCATAGCCGCCGCTTATGCCGCTGCCGCCCTGCGCGGTCCCGATGGTGCCGCCCTCGATGGTGAGCTCACCGACGCTGTAGATGCCGTCGCCGGCGTTCTTATTGCGGTCAGTTGCATTGCCGCCCTGTGCGGTTCCGATGGTGCCGCCGGAGATGGTGAGCTTGCCGCCGCTGTAGATGCCGTGGCCGGCATTACGGTCGCTGGCGTCACTGCCGCAGCTGCCGCCGATGGCGCTGTCAATGGTGGCATTGCCGGAAATGGTGAGGTCGCCGTCGCTGTGGATGCCGTCGCCGGCGTCGTGGTAGCGGCCATAGCCTTGGCCGCCCTGCGCTTTTTCGATGGTGCCGCCCTCGATCTTGACGGTAATATTCTTGCTATCGAGACCGCCGCCGATGCCGTCGCCGGTGTTGCCACCCACGGCTTCCTTGATGGTGCCGCTCTTGATGGTGACTGTGGTCTGGCCGGTGCTGTTCTGACCGCCGCCGATGCCGGCACCACCGGAGCCGCCCTGCGCGTTTTCGATGGTGCCGCCGGAGATGGTGATATTGGTGTTGCCAGTAGCCCCTGAACCGCTGCCGATGCCGGCACCGCCCTGCTTGGTCTGCGCATTGATTTTGGCAGTGCCGCTGATGGTGATATTGGTGTTGCCGGTAGCCCCGTAACCGCTGCCAATGCCGGCGCCATCGGAGGAACCGATGGCTGTGATGTCGCCGCCTGTTATCTCAATGGTGCCGGCACCGCTGCCGAAAGAAAACGTGCCGCTGCCGATGCCAGCAGAGGCACCGCTGCCTGTGGCAGTCAGGCTGCCGGTGTTGCTGCCATTGTCATCTGTTCCGGATGTGATGGTCAGTTTGCCGGTGGTACCCATGCTCTCTTCGTTGTGCTCGAGACCGGCGCATTGGTTGCCGCTGGTGAGGGTATTTTTGCCCTCGAGCGTGATTTTCGTGTCGCCCGCGCCCTCGACGCTGAGGGCGGCGTTGTTGGTCTTGCTACTGCTGACATCGATGTTGACATTGTCCAGCGTCACGTTGAGGGTGTTGTCGTTGCCCGTGGCCTTGTTGATGATTCGGATGACGTAGTTGGTGACGTTTTCGGCTGTGTTCTTGAAGTTTTCCGCAGCACGCTTCAAGACCGTGGTCGATTCGTTCCGGGTCTCTTCGTCGTCATTGGCGCTGGCGACCTTGAGGGATGCACCGGTGTACGTGAACTGGCTTTCGGGCGCAGAGCGGTTGCTCTCTGCGCTTTCCGTGCCTTCGGCAGGGGTGGGAGTGCCGCCGGGCTTGGGGTCGTTTTCCTCGCCGCCGGTGGTGTCGTCAGAGCCGGTGGTGCTCCCCGTGCTTTCCGCGCCTTCGGCAGGAGTCCCGCTGCCGGTGGTGGGAGTGTCGTCCGCTTTGGTGTCGCTGCCCCCAGAGCCGGAGGTGCCGTCGGAGCCGGAGTTGCCGCTCTCAGAGCCGGAGTTGCCGCCCTCAGAGCCTTTACTCTCAGGGTCAGAGCTTCCCGCACCGGTGTTCTTGCCGTCGGTGGTGTCGCCGGTCTGGTTCTTTTCCGTGGACTGGTTCTCGTTTTCCTCGCCGCTGCCGTCAGAAGAGTCGCTGCCCTTGGTGTCGCCGGGGTAGACCATGTCTTTGCCTTCGTTTTCGCTGTCTTCTACTTTGAGCGTGGCCGACGCGGATTGGACGGGAGAGTTTGCGGGGGAGCCGGTTCCGGAGGAGCCGCCCTCAGACGAGTTGCCGCCCTCAGAGCCGGTGCCGGTGGTATCCTCTGAGCGCTTGCCGCCCTTGATGACGATGTCGGTGTTGTCTAAATCACCCTTGCCGTTATTTGAGCTGTTGTTGCCTTGCTTGACATACCGAGCTGGGACCGGAGGGCGTTTACCGCTATTATTCCACCCAGCGGCCCGTGGACATAGGAACTTACCCGAAGCCGCCGGATAACCAGCCTCTTTCCATCGTCAACTACGATGATGACAGGCGGCGTCCTGTGGCAGACGGCAGGCTGATGGCATGGGGCGAACTGACCTACGCAAAGCCGCTGACCGAAAAGCAGATGGAGGATTATGAGCTGAAACCAGCACCGGGCAATCCTGACCGGGTGCGCCCATCCATTACTGCCCGGCTCAAAGATGAAACCAGAGGGCAGGAACCCCCGAAGGAACCCGGCCAGAAGCGAAACCATAAAAACCATGAGGAACGATAAAGGAGGATCGCCATGCACGAAAAAGACAACTATCTGAAAACCGCCGAGCTCTCCACAGAGCAGAACTGCAACATGATCGACGGCGTACCCAACAACACGCCCATCCCGCCCACGCCCCCGGAGTTGGACGCAAAACCGCTGGATAAGGTAAAGGAGCCCAAAGAACGCCGGAAAGGCCGGGAGCTGGAACGCTGATGGAGAACCGCAAGCGGAATGTCCATCTGCACGTCATGGTAACACCGGACGAGCTGGCGGCCATCCATGAGCGGATGGCCGAGGCGGGCATTTCCAACGCCGGGGCTTATGTACGGAAAATGGCTCTGAATGGGTATATCCTGCACATCGACCTTGCGCCCGTAAAAGAGCTGATCTCTCTGCAACGGCGCTGTTCTAACAATCTCAATCAGGTTGCCATACACGCACATACCTATGGCGTGTACCCGGAGGAAATCGACGGATTGAAGCGGGACTATGAAAAGCTGTGGGGCGAGGTGTCAAAGGTGCTGCGGGAGCTTTCCGAGCTGGTGGCAAAGTAAGACGAGGGCGGCAGGCTTCCGTTGCGGGGCTTGCCGCCCTGTTCTTTTTTTACCACTTCGGGCCAGCATGCCCCGAAGTTTTAGGACAGGATTTACTAATCTTTCGCAACATTTATGTCCCCGGGCAGGCATGATAAAATAGAGGTAGGAAGGATAGATAAAGGAGGTTTTGAAGATGAAGATACTGCTGAAAATATTGGTTGCTCCCTTTGCTTTAGCGCTGTCCCTTCTGGCGGCTCTGCTGGTGTTCCTGTTTGATATTTGTGCCGTCCTGCTGACGATTGCCTCTGTGATCCTGGCGGTGCTGGGTGTCGCTCTTTTTTTCACGCCGACGCCCATAGGCGCGATTGTATTTCTGTTTCTTGCCTTCCTTCTTTCGCCGTATGGACTGCAAGCGGCGGCGGGCTCCCTTCTTTGGGCGCTGGACGGAGGCAAATCAGCTCTGTACCGGTTTCTGGCAAGTTAAGCAGCCTCGGGCCATACTGGCCCGAAGTCGGGGCGGTCTGGATGGGCCGCCCCTTTCTCATGGAAAGGAGGAATGATTTTTGGCTACCACAACTTTGTTACAGCGCCATGCGGGCGAAGGCGAAACGATTGCTGAGGCTATCCGGGATTGTCTGGACTATGGCAAGGACCCGGAGAAAACAGAAAGCGGAAAGTATATCTCCGCTTATGAATGTGATCCGGCCACCGTGGCAGACGAGTTCCTTTTGGCAAAGGCCAGCTATGCCGCTATGACGGGCCGGGAACAGAAGAAAGAAAATAATGTGCTGTGCTATCAGATACGACAATCCTTCTATCCGGGCGAGATTACCCCGAAGGAGGCGAACCGTATCGGCTATGAGCTGGCTATGCGCTGGACAAAGGGGCGGCACGCTTTTATCGTTACCACGCACACCGATAAGCAGCACATCCATTGTCACATTTATTACAACTCCACCACCCTTGACTGCACCCGGAAATTCCGAAATTTTTGGGGCTCCAGCTTCGCCCTTCGGCGGCTCTCTGACAGGCTGTGCCTTGAAAACGGGCTATCCATCGTGGAGAACCCGAAGCCCCGGAGCAAGGGCAAGTATCGGAACTATGGAGAGTGGCAGAAAGACCGGAAAGGGCCGCTTTCCTATCAGGACAGGCTGCGCCTTGCCATTGATACTGCGTTGGCGGAACGCCCCGCTGATTTGGACGAATTTCTCAATTTGATGAAGCGGGCCGGGTATGAGGTCAAGACGGTTCGGGGCGGCGGTATCAGCTTCCGGCTGACCGGGCAGGGACAGGAACGCTTCACCCGTCTGCGTGCCTCCACGCTGGGGGACGGCTACGACTTGCAAGATGTTCTGTCCGTCATTGAGGGCAAAGAAAAACGCCCCGGGCGCTCGGAGCGGAAAATCAGTCTGGCGGTGGATATTCAAGCAAAGCTGGCTGCCGGTAAGGGGCCGGGATATGAACGCTGGGCGAAGGTATTTAACATTAAGCAGATGGCCGCCGCTCTTGCCTATATACAGGACAATAACCTGACCGATTATGAGCAGTTGGCGAAGAAAGCCACCGAGGCGGCAGACCGTTTCCATGTTATTTCCGAACAGGTCAAGCAGACGGAACAGGCCATGAAAACCAATGCCGGGCTAAAGGCCGCAACGGTTCAGTATGCCAAAACCCGCCCAGTCTTTGAGCAGTATAAGGCGACGAAGTACAGCCGGAAATTCCTTGCGGAGCATGAGGCCGACCTTGAACTGTACCGGG
>OJKK01000350.1_pt1 | contig 16120 bp, 10 predicted proteins | sample 1596551 | NCBI WGS metagenome assembly OJKK01 (sample SAMEA4350131, study PRJEB24818) | metagenome | biome: human; feature: gut; material: faeces | place: Denmark | collected 2013-09 | reverse complement strand
CTCCTCCCACTGTTGCCTTTATCAAAGGAGACGGTGAACGTGAGGTGTCCAAATCCGGTGACCGCGATTATAGCAACTTCTCCATTGAGAAATATTCTAGAGCCGCCTTAATTAATCAAGGCTTTGATGTCTGCGAGATCGACATTTCTCACGGAGACACCATTTCTTCCCTAATCAATATCGTGGTCCTTGCAGAAATGAGAACCCCGCTTACAGAAAAAGGAGAAAATCAACTGGAGGCTTACCTGGCTCGTGGAGGTAATTTATTTATTCTCACCGATACAGGCAGGCAAGAAGTTATGAATCCTTTTTTAAGCAAATTCGGTATCAAAATGGAAGAATACCAACTGGCACAATCTTCCGTTGATTTCTCTCCTAATCTGATTCTAGCCAAAGCAACCCGTGAATCGGAAAAACTTACATTCGGATTCAAAGAAGATTTTCTCCAATATGATTTACGCGTCTCTATGCCCGGATGTGTAGCCCTTACATCCTCCGACAACGATTACGGCTTCCAATATACTCCGATTCTTGAAACAAACGCCAAAGGTGTATGGATTGAAAAAGAACAAACAGATTTACAGGAATTGCCAGTAGAATGTAATGCTTCGGCAGGAGAGAAAGAACAAACCTATATCACAGCCTATGCCCTTTCACGCCAACTGAAAGATAAAGAGCAGCGTATTATCATCTCTGGTGATGCAGATTGCATAAGCAACACCGAACTGACTCTTTCACGCGAAGGATATAGATCAGGAAACTTTAATCTGATTATCGAAAGCTTCCGCTGGCTTTCCGGAGGAGAATTTCCGATCGACGTACGCCGTCCCCATTGTACCGATAACAAACTTTCGATCGGAGTGAAAGATATTGGTACAATGAAAACTATTTTCATAATCATTATACCAGCTATCCTCTTACTTATAGGAGTTGGCATCTGGTTTTTCCGCAGAAGAAATTAATAAGAGAAAAAGATGAACTTAAAACTTATACTTAGAATAGCCCGTACCGAACTAGCGGTACTCTTTTACTCACCGGTCGCATGGTTGCTACTGATTGCATTTACATGCCAGGTAGGATTCGATTTTATGAATATCCTGACGGAAATAGTAAAAATAAAAGCATTGGGCAACACGATCACTTTCAGTGTCACAGCCGGTTTTGTCCTTGGTCTCAAAGGAATATATGAAGTAATTCAGGAAACGATCTATCTGTATATTCCTTTATTAACCATGAACTTGATGAGTCGTGAATATTCATCAGGCTCTATCAAACTACTTTATTCATCACCGATAAATAGTATCCAAATCATTACCGGCAAGTTTGTATCAATGGTGGTATTCGCCCTGATCTTTGTCATCATCCTTGCCCTACCGACAATCGTAATGTTTATCTCCGTGCCGCATGTCGATATTACACTTATCTTGGCGGGATTGTTATCCATGTTTCTGTTGATACTGACCTATTGTTCTATCGGTCTCTTTATGACCACACTCACATCTTACCAGGTTGTGGCAGCTGTCGCCACCCTTTCCGCATTAGCATTTCTCAATTATGTGGGAGGAATTGGGCAGGAGTCCATATTCTTTAGAGAAATTACTTATTGGCTATCCATTAAAGGACGTGCCAGTGAGATGGTTGGAGGATTGATATGTAGCGATGACGTTATCTATTTCCTTGCCGTAATTTTATTATTCCTCTGGCTATCGGTCATTAAACTGAACAATGAAAAAACACACCGTTCACTCCTTTCAAAAACAATGCGCTATGCCTTAGCTGTATGTACCATTATAGTTATCGGCTTTGTCAGTTCCCGTCCGGCAATGATGGGCTTTTATGATGCTACCCGCAGCAAACAACGTACACTTTCGGAAGAAAGTCAGAAAGTGATGAAGCAATTATCCGGACCTATGACAATCACAACTTACGTCAATATTTTCGATAAAGAATTTGATGTCGCTTCTCCAAAAGAGCAAAAAGAGGATATGGCACGCTTCAAAATGTACACACGTTTCAAACCGGAGATAAAGATGGAGTATGTTTACTATTACTCCACACCGAAAGACAGTGCCCTTTATCGCCAATATCCGAATAAGAACATTCGTGAGATAGCTTATGAAGTTGCCAAGAAAAAGAACTTCAATCCCCAAAAGCTGAAAAGTGCCGAAGAACTGAAAGAAAAAATAGACTTGGCAAAAGAAAACTACCGATTTGTGCGTGTTGTTGAGCGTGGATCCGGTGAACAAGCCCGCCTTCGCTTGTTCGACGATATGGAATATCACCCTTCTGAAACAGAAATCTCCGCAGCATTGAAGAAAATGCTTGTTACTCCTGTGAAGGTAGGCGCCATCACAGGACATCAGGAACGTTCCACCACTAAAAAGGGAGATCAGGATTACTCACTTTTTGCCACACATGGACGCTTTCGTTATTCCATGATTAATCAAGGTTTTGATTTGGTGGAACTGAATCTGAAGGATATGAATGATATACCAAGTAATATCAATATATTACTTATCGCTGAAATGCGTTCTTCCATGAGTTCCAAAGAACAAGAAATCATAGATCGTTTTCTTGAACGCGGAGGTAATATGATGATTATGGGAGACGTCGGACGTCAGGAAGTAATGAATCCTTTACTCCGGAAAGTTGGTTTAAAACTGTTGCCGGGAATCATTGCACAACCTTCTGATGTTAATCCCGGAGACCTCGTTCTCGCGAAAGCTACCCAGATAGCCGCCGACAGTATAGGAGGCTTCTACAAACGTATGGTTGACAGGCAGACGCATAGCGCAGTCACCATGCCATCGGCTGTTGCTCTGGAAGTTGTCGATACAACAAAATTCCATCCAATAGTTTTATTACAAAGCAACGCTCAACAAACATGGATTGAGTATCAAACAAAAGATTTTGTGAATGATTCCCTTTCTTTGGACTCTCTTCAAGGTGAAAAGCTAGGAGCCTATCCCACGGCAATAGCGTTAACCCGCAAGATAAAAGGCAAAGATAAAAAACAACGGATCATTGTGTTGGGTGATGCAGACTGTTTCAGCAATGCCGAACTACAAAAAAGCTCAAGACCGGGTATCTATTCATTCAACTTCAATATGATTCCCGGTTCATTCCGTTGGCTATGCTATAATGAATTTCCGGTATCTTCTTCCAGAGCCCCTTATCTCGACAAAGATATCAGCCTGACTCCTATGGATCTATCCACTATCAAAATTATCTATTGCTATGGCATTCCATTTATTATTGGTCTGTGTGGCATTTGGATATGCTGGAGAAGAAGAAAACGATAAAAAGAAAGAATAGAGAAACTTCCGGCAAGCAGATTTTGTGCCTGTCGGAAGTCTAATTCTTTCATAAACTCCTTCAAAACTATGCCTTCAACCGCATCACAAACCGACTTCCCTTCCCCAATTCACTCTCTACCGTCAGCGTACCACCATGAGCTTCCACAAAATCCTTCGAAATAGATAATCCCAAGCCACTGCCTTGTACTTTCGTTCCGGGTACACGGAAATAACGGTCGAAGATGCTTTTGTGATAACGCGGGTCGATACCCTTTCCAAAATCCTGAACATAGAGTTCGATCATATTTTCATCCTGTTTGGCACCGATAATCACACGCCCGTTTTCTTTAGAATAACGGATAGCATTACTTAGCAGATTTGTCAATACCCAGGCAATCTTTTCACTGTCGACAAAGAGTTTGCCGATTTTCTCTTCCGGATATTCCACTTCTATCTGGATATTAAACTTATCCGCTTGCACCTGATTAGCTTTGATCGCATATTCGATCAACTCAATCGGTTTGGTGATCTTCGGCATAAACTGTAGTTTTCCGGCTTCCACCTGGGTCATGTTAAGCAATTCTCCGGTGATACTCAACAAACGCTCGCTATTCTCCTTGATACTCTTAGACAGTTGCTCCTGTTCATCATTCAATGCACCGACACGCTTATCTTCCAACAGCTGGAGGCTCATCATAATAGCAGCAATCGGAGTCTTCAGTTCATGAGATATCGTCGAGATAAATGTAGTCTTGGCAGAATCCAGTTCCTTAAATTCCGTGATATTCTTTAATAAAATAACATCACCCAGTTTGCGAGGTTCCCCTTTTTCAGCCTCCGTATTAATGATAGGGACATAAGAGGCCTTAAAGTAACTCTCTTTGTCGTCAGCATATATCTTCAATGGTTCCTTCTGCTCGCTTGGCGTCACCAGTTCACGGATCAACCGCCGCAACAGGTCATTCTTCAAAGCCAGTTCCTCCGCCGATTGACGAATCACATTCTCCCGTTTCAGATTCAAGACATTGAGTGCTTTCTCATTGATAAACAGAATTTCACGCTCCATATTCAAGCCGATCACCGGATCATCTATACTGTTTACAATTGCTTCAATAAATTTCTTTGCAGAAAGAATATCCGACAAAGTACTGGCACGATATTCGGTCAAACGCTCCGCCATCCGGTTAAAACTATCCGCCACATCCCGGAATTCTTCATTATTATTCATCTGCAGACGCTTCTCATAATTATGATTGGCTATTTCAAGAATTCCCTCTTTCAGTTCTTTAATAGGCTTACTGATAGTACGGGGCAACCAATAAAGCAATATCAGTCCGGTCAAGATACAGATTCCTCCCGTTACGGAAATCCATAACAAAGCACGTTCCAATCCGGGCGTAGCAGCAGGACTATCAGGTTCTGTCGCTGTCAGAATTTGAAGATTCACAACTGAAAGTGTTACCAGCAAAATAATCATTCCGGCCAGCATTCCGATACCGAGAATCAGTTTCGTTTTAATATTCATAACGTTCATACGATTAATATTATGCAAGTATAATCAAATCTACATTAGCTTGTGACAAATTATTTAAAAACTTTCTATATCCCAGTATAGAACAAATAGCGTATGGCAACCTTAAATTAGGAGTTCCCATGCAAACAGTCGATATCTGTTTCTCTTTACAAACCTTGACGATGCTCCCCAAAATATCCTTCGACTGCACCTGCACCACCTCTCCCCCAAGTTCCGCCACAAGCTTAAAATGGTTCAACAGATACCGTTGACTGGCTAGATCAATTCTATCCATACTCTCTTTCGGAGTCTGAACATACAGGGCTATAAAAGTAGTATTATACCGGGTTGCCAACTTTGCCGCCTTTCTGATAATTCGCCGAGGTGTTTTCTCATGACTACTGATACAAGCCATAAATTTCTCGTGCCGAAGTCCGACGGCTACTCCCATCACCACCTCATTCTCCACCTTTTTTTCTACCCGCAACGCTACTTCCTTCAAAGCCAACTCACGTAACTGAAGAATATTCTCTGTCCGAAAGAAATTGTCCAATGCCGTCTGAATCTTTTCCGGACGATAGATCTTTCCCGCTTTCAAACGTGCAATCAGTTCCTCTGCCGTCAAGTCAATATTCACCACCTCATCCGCTTCCTGAAGCACACTGTCGGGCACTCGTTCTTTCACTTCAATACCCGTAATCTCCTGCACTTCTTCATTCACGCTTTCGATGTGCTGAATATTGATTGCCGAGATCACATTGATTCCCTCATCCAGCAAAGTTATCACATCCTGCCAACATTTCTCGTTCAAGCTACCTTCTACATTCGTATGAGCCAGTTCATCCACAATTACAATTTCTGGATGGACACGGATAATCGTATCCAGATCCATTTCTTCCAATTCTTTCCCCTTATAGAAGATTTTGCGACGCGGAATGACAGGGAGCCCTTGCAGCAATGCTTCCGTCCCGGCACGTCCATGAGTTTCGATATAGCCGATTTGCACGTTCACACCGTTCTCCAGCAGTTCATGCGCCTCCTGAAGCATACGATATGACTTTCCCACACCGGCTATCATACCGATATAGACCTTGAATTTGCCCCGGTGGGACTTCTTTATCAGATCCAAAAAATACTGTACACTATGTTCTCTATCATCCATTACGTCAATCTGTTATTTTAAACATCCTAACCCGTAGTAATCATCACGATCACCACGGGTTTCACAAAAATTCATGAGTTTATTTTATGGCCTTAAAGTTACGCCAAATACTAAATGGGCGTCCTCCAAACGTGGATTCCATATAGCCTGTACAAATATAGGCAATGAAAACTTATCATTAAAATTTATTGCTTTCGTTGCTTTCAAAGCTAGGTTCGTCACTGCAAACCCATTCACATTATACTGCGGAGTCTTATAAGGAACCACTCCACAAGTAGCATTCAGATCAACTCCTTTCACACTGAACGGATAATTCAGTTCTACGTAAGAAGAGTATGCCTGCTTTTCCTCCCCCTCATCAGTCGTTTTTCTGTCAGCACCGGCAAACATGGTATACCATGCGATAGATAACGGGAACTTTTCAATAGGAAGCGTATAAGCTAACCCTGCTTCAAAATGATGTCCGGTGTCTCCACTTTTAAAATGGAAATAATTATTGGTAAGTTCTCCATTAGCCACATCAGCTTGTCCGTCCCACCAAAGAGTGGCTACAGAAAGTGTCGGTCCCGCTTCACCAAACTTATAAGCTGCGGTTAGGTCAATTTCTTTATTACTCTCACTCAAACTGGTTGAGCCCCATGCAGTAAGCGAGAAATTACCTACGCTAAATCCCAAAGTCGGCTGAAAGGAAGCGGCTCCCCCCTGATAAATACCACGCCATACATACGAACTTACCAAATCACCTTGTATAGTAAACTCTTGTGCTTGTGCATTGCTAGTTCCCAACATACATACGGCTGCTACAGCCATTGTTCCTAAAATACTCTTTTTACTAAAAAAACTTTTCATACTTCTTATCTAATTCTATTTTATGTTCCTGTAAAAAAGCAGCGCCCCATCCAACCCTGTTAATTTGAACCGCGGCATAACCCAAACGGTCCGGACAGGAACGCTGCTCAATCTTCATCTACTTATTGCTTTCCTCTAAAGCGATATTCAATTTCAAGACATTCACCTTTTCTGTTCCCAACAACCCCAAAAACGGTTTTTCTATGCTTTTATCAACAATCGCTCTTACTTGTTTTTCTGTTAATCCACGTGCTTGTGCTACTCTCTTCACTTGTACATACGCACATTGAGGAGTGATATTAGGATCCAGTCCCGAACCACTGGCCGTAACCATTTCGGCAGGCACATCCGCACGATTCAAATAAGGATGATGTACAAGGAAAGTATCAATACGCGCTTTCACTTCATCCAGATATTCTTGATTCGTAGACCCTTTATTACTACCTGCGGAACTCGTCGCATCATACCCGTCACCGGCAGAAGAAGGACGTCCCCAGAAATAAATATCTTTTGTAAACATCTGACCCACATTGGCTGCTCCCACTACTTTCCCATCCAGCGTAGCCACCTCGGCATTTCCTTTATTAGGACCTGCTACCTGTGCGAACACCCACAGGATAAGGATATAGAACACGGAGAAAAAGACACAAAAAGCAAGTGTTATTTTTAATGACTTCAATAAAGTTTTCATTGCTATTGTTTTTTAATTAAAAGAATAAACCTACTATTAAATCTATCAATTTGATTCCCACGAAAGGAGCAATCACACCACCCACACCATAGATCAGCAGATTACGGCGAAGCAAAGCACTTGCACCTATCGGTTTGTATTGCACACCACGCAAAGCCAGCGGAATCAGAATCGGAATAATAATCGCATTAAAAATGACTGCCGAAAGAATAGCACTTTCAGGACTATGCAGATGCATGATATTCAGAGCAGCCAGTTCGGGAATAGCGATCATAAACAAGGCCGGAACGATAGCAAAATACTTCGCTACGTCATTGGCGATAGAGAAAGTAGTCAGCGTACCACGTGTCATCAGTAATTGTTTACCGATTTCCACAATCTCGATCAACTTCGTCGGGTCGTTATCCAAATCGACCATATTACCAGCTTCTTTCGCTGCCTGTGTACCGCTATTCATGGCTACACCTACATTGGCCTGTGCCAGAGCAGGAGCATCGTTCGTTCCGTCTCCCATCATTGCAACCAATTTACCAGCCTGCTGTTCCTTCTTGATATATTCCATCTTATCTTCCGGTTTCGCTTCGGCGATAAAATCATCCACACCGGCTTTTTCAGCAATATATTTTGCAGTTAACGGGTTGTCACCTGTCACCATTACCGTCTTCACTCCCATCTTACGCAGACGTTCGAAACGTTCCTGAATACCCGGTTTGATAATATCCTGCAGTTCAATAACACCAGTCACCTTTCTGTTTACACATACTACCAGCGGTGTACCACCATTGCTTGAGATAGAAGAAATAGTCTCTTCCACTTCTTTCGGAAATTCATTCCCGTCACCTTCCACCATCTTACGGATGGCATCAAAAGCACCTTTACGAATCTGCGTTCCATCTGCCAGGTCTACTCCCGAACATTTGGTTTCAGCCGTAAACTTAATCATACGTGCTCCTGTTGTATTCAGATTACGCATACGAATGCCCGACTCACGTCCCAATTCTACGATAGACTTACCTTCCGGCGTTTCATCGGATAAGGAAGACAACAGACAAGTTTCCACAAAATCGTGCAGATCGACACCCGGAGCTGTATGGAAATGAGTTGCTTTACGATTACCAATGGTGATAGTACCCGTTTTATCCAGCAGTAATGTATCAATATCGCCCGCAGTTTCAACCGCTTTACCGGATTTAGTAATCACGTTGGCGCGAAGTGCACGGTCCATACCGGCAATACCGATGGCAGAGAGAAGTCCACCGATAGTTGTCGGGATCAGACACACAAACAAAGAAATAAGCGAAGCAATAGTGATGACCGTATTACTATAATCGGCAAACGGTTTCAAAGTCACACACACAATGACGAAAACAAGCGTAAAACCTGCCAGCAAAATAGTCAACGCAATCTCATTCGGGGTTTTCTGGCGGGAAGCACCTTCCACCAATGCGATCATCTTATCAAGAAAACTTTCTCCCGGTTGGGTAGTCACCATCACCTTTATATGATCGGACAGTACTTTCGTGCCTCCTGTTACCGAACTCTTGTCGCCACCTGCCTCACGAATGACCGGAGCAGACTCACCGGTAATGGCACTTTCATCAATAGAAGCCAACCCTTCAATAATCTCACCGTCGGAAGGAATCACATCTCCTGCCTCGCAGACAAACACATCCCCTTTCTTCAACTGTGAAGAACTGACAGTAACGATTTTATTGCCTTCCACTTTCTTTGCCGGTGTCTCTTCACGAGTCTTACGCAAACTGTCGGCCTGTGCTTTACCACGTGCCTCTGCAATAGCTTCGGCAAAATTGGCAAACAGCAAAGTGATAAACAGAATGATAAACACGGCAATGTTGTAAGCAAACGAACCCTGTGAAGAATTAACAATGGAGTAGAGCGTCACAAGCAGCATGACTACCGTAGCCACCTCTACCGTAAACATAATCGGATTCTTTATCATCATTCGTGGGTTCAGTTTCACGAATGATTGTTTCAAACTTTCTATAACTTGCTCCTTTGGAAACAAAGAAGCTGATTTATTATCTTTCATATCTTCTCTAATTCAGTATTACAAACTTAAATGTTCAGCAATCGTGCTCAATGCATGTACCGGGAAGAATGACAGAGCGGCAATAATGAAGATAACTACAAATGTCATTACTCCGAAAGTCAATGTATCCGTCTTCAACGTACCGGCACTTTCCGGTATGAATTTCTTCTGCGCCAGTAGCCCGGCAATGGCAACCTGTCCGATAATAGGAAGGAAGCGACTCAGAATTAAAACGATACCACATGTCCAGTTCCAGAAATAAGTATTATCACCCAAGCCTTCGAAACCGGAACCGTTATTGGCAGCACAAGAGGTGTACTCGTAAAGCTGTTCACTCAAACCGTGGAATCCTAAGTTGTTCAACCATCCACCTTCACTTTCCACAAAATCTGGATGGTGTACATAAATATAACTTGAGATTGCCGTAAACACCAAGATTACAAACGGATGAAGCAGAGCTACAATCGTAGCGATTTTCATTTCGCGGGCTTCTACTTTCTTACCGAGGAATTCCGGTGTACGTCCCACCATCAAACCGCTGATAAACACTGCAATGATAATGAATGTATAGTAGTTCATCCACCCTACACCTACACCGCCAAACCAGGTATTAATCTGCATATTCAACATTTCCATCATACCGGACAGAGGCATGGTAGAATCATGCATACCATTCACAGAACCATTGGAAGTTACGGTCGTTACAATACTCCACAACGCGGTTGCTCCGGCTCCCAAACGCACTTCCTTACCTTCCATCGCACCATTGTCCTGTGCAATTCCCAGCTCATCGATGCGCGGATTACCCCCCATTTCCTGACTGACATTAATGCACACACCGACCAGAAAAGCGAAAAGCATTACTCCGAATATACTGTAAGCCAACTTCTTTCTGCGGGTATAGAAACCCAGTGCAAATACCATCGCCATCGGGATAATCAAGATAGACCAACATTCTACCATGTTAGAAAGATAAGTCGGATTTTCCAATGGATGAGAGGAGTTCACGCCAAAATATCCACCGCCATTCGTACCCAACTGTTTAATAGGAACAATTGCGGCCGTAGGACCTTGAGAAACCATCTGTTCCTGACCTTCAAGAGTAGTGACTTTCATCTTACCGTCAAATCCCATCGGAGTTCCCTGAAGAATCAGGATAAAACCTACAATCAGAGAAAGAGGTAATAAGATACGCGTACAACTTATTACCAGAAATTGCCAGAAGTTACCAATCGTTTTGGTTGTTTTTGCAGCAATACTCTTCATAATACCTGCCATAGCAGCCATACCTGTTGCTGCGGTAATAAACTGGAAAAGCATGATGACGAACAATTGAGTAAAATAAGTCAGTCCGCTTTCACCGCTATAGTGCTGTAAGTTACAGTTCACCATAAAACTAATACAAGTATTGAATGCCTGATCCGGAGTCTGCGGTCCGTTGCCGTCCGGGTTTAAAGGCAACCATCCTTGTGAAACCAAGAGTACCATTCCCCAGAAAAACCAGAAAGCATTCAAAATCAACAATGCTTTCAGGAATTGTTTCCAGTTCATTTCTTCATTGGGGTCGATTCCACAAACTTTATAAATGACTCTTTCGATAGGAGCCATAAAATCAGACCAGGTCTTTTCTCCTCTGTAGACCTTGGCAATGTATTTTCCCAGTGGATAAGCCAGAATCACCATCAAGGCTATCTGAACAACCACGCCTAAAATTTCTGTATTCATATACTTTTTACCTTAAACTGTGTGTGTTACTTTAAAACTTCTCGGGTTTGATGAGCACATACATCAAATAACCGAAGATTGCAATACCTAATACGAATAATGCTGTGTACATAATCAATTCTCCTTTTTTCTTTAAATATTCTCAAACCAGTCTACACATTTCCAGAACAGCCAGAAACAAGCGAAACCGCTCAACAGGCAGAAAATAAATGATAGTGTTATTCCCATGTTTTTACCTTTTAAATGATTACTATAAATTTTTACTTGCCATTCTTCATGCCAAATGCGTGCCACAAAAAACAAAGAATACATAATAAGCTAACATTCAAACAGATACAGACAGGCAGTTACTTTCTTACCATCCGACACACCCTTCCATTTTGAAAAAAGGATTCTATTTTGAAAGACTTTCTGTTTTTTCGTGATTTCAGAAGAGAAAAAATAAACAAATTATCATTTTGAAAGGGGATTTTCATTTTGAAAAGACAAAAGGAGGATACTACATCTTTATAATCTGTTGATAATAAACGGTTAAGCATCAACATAAGTCAATTGGTACATGCTTTGCGAAGAAATAGATATGAAACTTTATATTATTGCAAACAGATTACCTGTCAAAGTAGCCGACACAAACGGCACATTCGTATTTTCGCGTAGCGAAGGCGGACTGGCAACAGGTTTGGATTCTCTCCAGACTTCTTATGAGAAGCACTGGATAGGTTGGCCCGGAATATGTACAAATGAAGAGAAGGACCAGCAAGAGATTAACGAGAAACTACAGGAAATGAATTTTCATCCGGTCTTCTTGTCGGAAAAGCAAATTGAAAACTATTACGAAGGATACAGTAACAGTACTATCTGGCCTTTGTGTCATTACTTTTATGCTTATACCTTATATAAGAACTGTTTCTGGCAATCCTATCAACAAGTCAACCGACTCTTCTGTGAGGAGATTTGCCGGCTGATACGTCCCGGCGATAAGGTATGGATACAGGATCATCAACTGATGCTACTTCCCGGAATGTTGAGGAAAATATATCCGGAACTAAGTATCGGTTATTTCCATCATATCCCGTTCCCTTCTTACGAACTCTTCCGTATTCTTCCGGAGCGTGCCGAGATTCTGAAGGGTTTGCTGGGAGCAGACTTCATTGCTTTCCATACTCATGACTATATGCGTCACTTCATCAGTGCCGTAGAGCGTGTGCTGCATCTCGACTTCAAACTGGATGAAGTACAGATCAACAACCGGATGGTCAGAGTAGAAGCATTGCCGATGGGAATCAACTATGAATCCTATCATCAGGCTTCAGAAAATAAAGAAGTACATCAGGCCATTGAACGAACCCGGAAACTTTTCGGCGAGCATAAACTGATCCTGTCAGTAGACAGACTGGATTACAGCAAAGGCATATTGCACCGTCTTCGTGGCTTTGCCACCTTCCTCGAACATCATGCCGAATATCACGGTAAAGTTACATTGGCAATGGTCATTGTCCCTTCACGCGACCATGTAGGCAGCTATGCGGAACTAAAAACAAAAATTGACGAAGAAATCGGCTCTATCAACGGACGTTACTCCACAATGAACTGGACTCCCGTATGTTATTTCTATCATGGCTTTTCACTGGAAGAACTGACTGCCATGTACTATGTGGCCGACATAGCCCTCGTCACTCCACTTCGGGACGGAATGAATCTGGTAGCCAAAGAATACGTAGCTACCAAATGCGACAATCCCGGTGTACTTATCCTTAGCGAAATGGCAGGTGCCGCCGTAGAATTGACGGACGCTATCCAAATCAACCCGAACGATACGGAACAAATAGAAAATGCTATTTGCCAGGCACTTGAAATGCCCGAAGAGGAACAAAAACAACGCCTGCAACGTATGCAAAGCATTCTGTCCGTACAGACAGTCAACAAATGGGCAGCCGACTTTGTCAATGAACTGAACGCGACATGTATGAAAAACGATATGCTACGAAAAAAACGTATCGTAGCCGCTAGCATTGCACAAATCAAACTCAAGTATAACCAAGCCAAACAACGCCTGATTCTGCTGGACTATGATGGTACACTGACGGCTCTCAAACCACGTCCCGAGGATGCACAACCTACACCGGAACTCATTTCTATTCTACAACAACTGGCTAGCGATCCCGCCAATCATATTGTTATCAATAGCGGGCGGGATCACTTTACATTAGAAAAATGGCTTGGCACCCTTCCTATTTCTATGGCTGCCGAACATGGGGCTTTCTACAAAGAGAACGGAGTCTGGCATAAAAACATAAAGAAGATAGAATGGGGAGCAGGTATTCTCTCTATTCTTCAAATGTTTGTAGACCGTACTCCCCGTTCCCATCTGGAAGTGAAGGAAACTGCCCTGGCCTGGCATTATCGTGAAAGTGACGCATGGCTCGGCACATTAAGAGCCCAACAACTCGTCAACACGCTGATTTCGCTCTGTACCCGGCAGAAACTACAAATTCTGCAAGGAAATAAAGTGATCGAAATCAAATCACCGGATTGCAATAAAGGTTCGGAGGTGGGGCGTCTGCTAGCCAACAGACGTTATGATTTTGTTATAGCGATGGGAGACGACACTACAGATGAAGATATGTTTCAGGCATTGCCGATGAGCGCTATCACCATTAAAATAGGTAGCGTATCCGAAGCCGCCAACTATCACCTGTCTGCCCAATCTGACGTACTTCCTTTCTTACGGTCTTTACTAGGCAAACAAAAAACTGCCACAAAAGAAGGAAGTATTAAGAATCGCCTGACTTTCGCTTTCGACTTTCTCAAAGATCTATTAAAAACTCAATAAAAAGCAATCAATATGAATAATTTAAATTATGGAGTGATAGGTAACTGCCGAACGGCAGCTCTCATTTCGCAGAACGGAAATATCGAATGGCTCTGTTTTCCCGATTTCGATTCTCCTTCTATTTTTGCCAGTATGCTCGACCGGGAGAAAGGAGGAGCTTTCGGATTCGAAGTTTCCGGAGACTATCGCATCACACAAAATTATGTCCCCCACACCAATATTCTTTCTACCCAATTCTCCTCCGATGAAGGAGAATTCGTAGTGCTCGACTATATGCCCTGCTATCGTTCACAAGACGAAACAGGGCATTATTTACCTGCCGAATTATACCGCTACATACATTGGATAAAAGGGAAACCGCGTTTCAAGATCAACTATCATCCGGCCCCGAACTATGCGCAGGGACAAGTGATCCTTAATATCACTCCACAGTATATCGAATCCTACTGCTCCTTTGACAACAAGGACAGACAATATTTATATGCTTCCCTGTCTCTTCAGGACATCAAAGAGAAAAAAGAAATCATTCTTGAGAAAGACGAATTTCTCCTGCTCTCCTATAACGAGAAAGTGATCCCAATCGACATAGAAAGGGAGAAAATAGAATATTGCCGTACGCTGGTATATTGGCTGAACTGGACAGACAGAAGCAAGAAATACACTCTATATAATGACGTAATCGAACGGAGTTTATTGGTTCTGAAACTAATGTCCTACCACAACGGAGCTGTGCTGGCAGCACTAACGACAAGCCTTCCGGAAGCTGTAGGAGAAGTGCGCAACTGGGATTATCGTTTCTGCTGGCTTCGGGATGCTTCCATGTCCATCGAAACCATGTTTCAAATCGGACATACCGGTGCAGCCAAACGCTTTATGAAATTTATCCAATCCACATTCGTTTCCAAACATGATTATCAAATTATGTATGGCATCCGGGGCGAGCACCAACTAACCGAAGTGATACTCGACCATCTATCCGGTTATAAGAACTCCAAACCTGTACGAATAGGAAATGATGCATACCATCAGAAACAAAACGACTCTTTTGGTTACCTGATGGACCTGATTTACCAATATTATCGCCTCATGCCCGGCACACTGGATGAAATTGAAGACATGTGGGAAATGGTAAAGACCATTTTAGCAAAAGTAGTAGAAAACTGGAGAAAGCCCGATAAGGGAATCTGGGAGATCCGGGGAGAAGGACAACACTTTGTTTCTTCCAAAGTGATGTGTTGGGTAGCTTTAGATCGCGGAGCTAAAATCGCTCAAATGCTTAACAAATATAATTATAGCGAACGTTGGCAACTGGAAGCCGAAAAAATAAAGAAAGACGTGATGAAATATGGCTGGAATAAGGAACTTCAAAGCTTCACACAGACATATAATAATCAAGCAATGGATTCTTCATTACTATTGATGGAACCCTATGGATTTATAGAAGCAGATGATATACGCTATCATAAAACAGTGGAAGCTGTCAAGAAAGCCCTTTTCCATAAAGGACTTATGTATCGCTATAACAGCAAAGACGATTTCGGGTTGCCTACTTCTGCTTTTACGATTTGTACATTCTGGCTTATACGGGCATTGTTTGTAACCGGCCATAAAGAAGAAGCACGCTGCCTGTTTGACGAAGTTCTGAAATACTCCAATCATCTCGGATTGTTTAGTGAAGATATTGATTTCGAAACCAAAGAACAGTTGGGCAACTTCCCGCAGGCATATTCACATCTGGCATTAGTAAATACAGCTATCTTATTTGCAGAAGAAGAGAAGAGGTTATCTTTTATCCGACCTTAGAGAACGCCCTGATTCAGAAGTGATAAAACACAGAAAGCCCCTTGATTCAAAATGAATCAAGGGGCTTCTTTAAAACGGCGGCTACCTACTCTCCCACTGTTACGCAGTACCATCGGCGTGACGAGGCTTAACTTCTCTGTTCGGAATGGGAAGAGGTGGAACCCTCGTGCTATAACCACCTGAAGAAGGTTATGACAT
>OJKK01000342.1_pt1 | contig 16574 bp, 14 predicted proteins | sample 1596551 | NCBI WGS metagenome assembly OJKK01 (sample SAMEA4350131, study PRJEB24818) | metagenome | biome: human; feature: gut; material: faeces | place: Denmark | collected 2013-09 | reverse complement strand
GAATTATCGAATATAATTCACTACATTTGCACTATAAAATCATATTAAAGAATGAAACTGAATAGAATAAAGACTGTTTTATCCGAAAAAGGTATTTCTCAAACGTGGTTAGCTAAACAGCTAGATAAGAGTTTCAGTATGGTCAATGCCTATGCCTGTAATCGGATTCAGCCTAATTTGGAAACCTTGCAACGGATTGCGGAGATATTACAAGTTGATTTGAAGGATTTGATAACTGATAAAAAAGAAAGGTTACAATAAATTATTTAATACGGTTAGGAGGTTCTGGTTCCTTTTGTAACTTGTTGCAGATGTGCCTATGAACTTCTGATAATATATATTATCAAGAACATGACTCCTGAAGAAAAAGCAAGAATAAAGATAGACCAGTGGTTTGCCGATGCTGGTTGGAAAGTAGTCAACAGGGAGGATTATGAACCTACTTGTACGGCTGTAGCCATAAGAGAAGGTTTATTGAAAGGAAATCTTGAGGCAGATTATTTCCTTTTCATTAATGGAAAAGCAGTAGGGGTACTTGAAGCTAAGCGTGAAGAAACAGACGCTTTTGCCTCCAAAGTATGCGAGCAAGCAGCCTTATACGCAAGAAGTGTTCCGAATATCTATCAGGCATATCAAAAGCCATTGCCTTTTATCTTCACCTCGAATGGTAAGGAACTATATTGCTGTGATTTTCGTGAACAAGATTTTTGTTTCAAGCAGATCATGAATATCCCTACACCACATGAATTGGTAAAGAGGCTGGGAATTGAAGATGCATTTGCCGGACTCCCTACATTGAAAAAGAAAGGGCTGCGTGATTGCCAATATGAGGCGGTAACAGAACTTGAAAAGAGTTTCCGCAGTGGACAAAATCGGGCATTGATGGTTCTTGCTACCGGAGCTGGCAAAACATATGCTGCTTGTCTTGCTACCTACCGGATGCTTTCTTATACACCAATGCGTAGAGTGTTGTTTCTTGTAGACCGAAATAATCTTGGAAAACAAGTAGAAGGAGAATTTGGGACTTTCCGTCTGACAGAGAACGGGGATGCTTTCAATACTATCTTTACGGTCAATCGCCTTCGCTCGTCTTCTATTCCTTCTGATAGCAATGTCGTTATTTCTACAATACAACGTCTATTCTCATTCTTGAAAGGAGAAACGATTGAGGATAATGATGATGACGAGAACGAACCTATAGAGGAAGTAACCTTGCCTCCTAATCCCAACTTACCGCACGACTATTTTGATATGATTATCATAGACGAGTGCCATCGCTCCATTTATGGGAACTGGCGCAAGGTGCTGGAGTATTTCGATACGGCAAGATTGGTTGGTCTGACCGCAACTCCTATCCCTGAAACAATGGCATTCTTCAATAATAACTGCATTGTTAACTATACATTGGAAAAGAGTATTGTTGATGGCGTGAATGTGGATTGTCGGGTATATAGAATAAAAACGCAAGTCACAGAAACGGGTGGGGCTATATTAGAGGGTGAGAAATTTAAAGAAGAAACAAGATATACAGGTGAGGTTAAGATTGTAAGTAGTAAGGAAACCAAAATCTATACAAATAAAGAACTTAATCGGAGTATTATCAATCCGGCACAGATAAAGTTAGTCCTTTCGACCTATCGGGATGTGGTTTATACAGAGTTGTTTAATGACCCGCAACGTGAACCAAATATGGACTATTTGCCCAAAACATTGATTTTTGCTCTCAATGAAGCTCACGCTACAAATATCGTACAAATAGCTAAAGAGGTGTTTGGACGGACTGATGGCCGCTTTGTTCAGAAAATTACCTATTCGGCAGGCGACAGTAACGAACTGATACGCCAATTCCGTAACGACAAGGATTTCCGTATTGCAGTGACCTGCACATTAGTTGCCACAGGAACAGACGTAAAGCCGCTGGAAGTGGTGATGTTCATGCGTGATGTGGAATCATTACCTTTGTATATTCAGATGAAAGGGCGTGGAGTGCGTACTATTGGTGATGAGCAACTTCGCAATGTTACCCCGAACGCATTCAGTAAGGATTGTTTTTATTTGGTTGATGCGGTAGGTGTGACGGAACATGTGCAAACAGTGGCACCTATAGATGATGGTCCTATAACAAAGACGATTACTCTAAAGGAGCTGTTAGAACGTATGAGTCATGGCTATATTCCAGACGAGTATCTCAAACGGCTTGCGGCAACGCTTGCTCGAATATACAACAAGGCGGATGATTCGCAACGGAAAGAGTTTGTCCGTTTGTCTCATGATGACATGAAGGAGCTTTCTGTCAGAATATACGATGCGTTGGAGAAAGGCATTCTTCCACTGTTTGTAAGCACTGATGAGCCTAACAATGAACGTAAGGGGCTAGTCGCTCCGCTTGCCAATCATGCGGATGCTCGGAAATTCCTTCTTATACTTGCAGCCGGATTCGTCAATACATTGATGCCGGGTGAAGATACGCTTATCTCCAAGGGATTTTCCATTGAGGAAGCAAAAAGTACGATAGAAGCTTTCGAGGAATTTTGCAAAGAACGCAGCGATGAAATAGAAGCACTACGCATTATATATAATAATGAAGGAACACCTATCACCTATTCTATGTTGAAGGATTTGGAGAACAAACTCAAAATGGCAAACAACCATTTCACTTCCAAACAACTTTGGAACTCTTATGCCATAGTTAATCTTAAAGCGGTAAGGCGTTCCACAACCAAAGAAGAAAGCGATGCATTGACCAATATCATACAACTTGTGCGCTTTGCTTTCCACCAAATCGAACGATTGGATAGTGTAGTTACTACCTCTAAACAGTTTTTCAATCTTTGGTTAGGACAAACCCAGCGTGAAATAACTGACAAACAGCGAGAGGTTATCAGTCGTATTGTGGATTACATCGCTTCTAACGGAGCTTGTACTATCAGAGATATTCGTGAAGATGATGCTACCCATGCAGCCCAAATGATTAGAGCGTTTGGCAATATGCAGAAGGCAGACGAGGCACTTCATTCCCTTTACACATTTGTAGTTTTAAGAAAAGCAGCATAAAGAAATGGCAACAAATAATACAACAGAGCAATCGCTCACCAAAAAAGTATGGAATCTGGCAACCACTCTTGCCGGACAAGGAATTGGATTCACTGATTATATTACCCAACTGACCTATCTTTTATTCTTGAAGATGGATGCCGAAAATGTAGAAATGTTTGGAGAAGAGTCGGCTATTCCAACTGGTTATCAGTGGGCAGATTTGATAGTACTTGATGGCTTGGATTTGGTAAAACAATATGAAGAGACCCTTAAATTGCTTAGTGAGCAGGATAATCTGATAGGTACGATTTATACGAAGGCGCAAAACAAGATAGACAAGCCTGTTTATCTGAAAAAGGTCATCACCATGATTGATGAGGAGCAATGGCTTATTATGGACGGTGATGTGAAAGGAGCTATCTACGAAAGCATTCTTGAAAAGAATGGACAAGACAAGAAAAGCGGGGCAGGACAGTATTTTACTCCTCGTCCACTTATTCAGGCAATGGTAGATTGTATCAATCCGCAAATGGGGGAAACGGTTTGTGACCCGGCTTGTGGAACGGGTGGATTCTTGCTTACAGCTTACGATTATATGAAAGGTCAGTCAGCAAGTAAAGAAAAACGTGATTTCTTGCGTGACAAAGCTTTGCATGGTGTGGATAATACGCCTTTAGTGGTGACGCTTGCTTCCATGAATCTTTATTTGCATGGTATTGGTACAGACCGTAGTCCGATTGTTTGTGAGGATTCTTTGGAAAAAGAACCGTCAACTCTTGTAGATGTGATTCTTGCCAATCCTCCTTTTGGAACTCGTCCGGCTGGATCGGTGGATATTAACCGCCCGGATTTTTATGTAGAGACCAAGAATAACCAGTTAAATTTCCTCCAGCACATGATGCTTATGCTCAAAACGGGAGGACGTGCAGCAGTTGTACTTCCTGATAATGTTCTCTTTGAGGCTGGAGCAGGTGAGACTATTCGTAAACGCTTATTGCAGGATTTTAATTTGCATACTATATTGCGTTTACCTACAGGTATTTTCTATGCCCAAGGCGTAAAAGCCAACGTGTTGTTTTTCAGCAAAGGACAACCGACCAAGGAAATATGGTTTTACGACTACCGTACAGATATAAAGCATACGCTTGCCACCAATAAACTGGAACGGCATCATTTGGATGATTTTGTTTCTTGCTATAATAATCGAGTAGAGACATACGATGCAGAAAATAATCCGCAAGGTCGTTGGCGTAAATACCCTGTAGATGAAATTATTGCCAGAGACAAAACAAGTCTTGACATTACTTGGATAAAGCAAGGTGGTGAGGTGGACAACCGTTCATTGGCAGAACTGATGGCTGATATAAAGGATAAAAGCCAAACGATAAGTGCTGCTGTGGTTGAACTTGAAAAGCTACTTGCGAATATTGAAGAAAATTGAGTTATGGGAAAAGAGATTATCACAAATGATAAAGATATAAACGACCTGTTCTTGAAGGTTGTTGACCTTGTCACGCAGGCAAGGGAACGTGTGGCAACAGCCGTCAATATAGCTGAGGTTTATACTAAGTTCCATATCGGACAATATATAGTAGAATATGAGCAAAAGGGGGAGACAAGAGCCGAATATGGAAAGGCGGTGCTGAAAGAACTCTCCAAACGTCTGACTGATAGGTTGGGAGACGGATGGTCATATTCAACGCTTAAGAATATACGGCAGTTTTATATTGTTTTTTCTAAAGGGCTAACCAGTGGTTGTCCAAAGCCGAGTCAAAAGGCTAACCAGTGGTTAGCCGATTATCCGAAGTCAGAGGAATGTATCTCTGAGCCGACATTCGCTCTCTCATGGTCTCATTATCTTATACTGATGAGGGTGGAAAATCCGGATGCCCGCAGTTTCTATGAAATAGAATGTACTCAACAACAATGGTCTAAAAGACAACTCAGCCGTCAAGTAGGAAGCTGTCTTTATGAGAGATTGGCTTTGAGCCGTAACAAAGATGAAGTAATGCGGCTGGCTAAGGAAGGACAATCTATTGGGAAACCATCAGACATTATCAAGAATCCCATCACATTAGAGTTTCTTGGTCTAAAACCCGATGCAGTTTATTCAGAGTCTAAATTAGAGAATGCCATTATCAACAAGATGCAGCAATTCCTATTAGAACTTGGCAAAGGATTTCTATTTGAAGCAAGGCAGAAAAGGTTCACATTTGATGAGCAGCATTTCTTTGTTGACTTGGTGTTTTACAATCGTTTGCTACAATGCTATGTGCTTATAGATTTGAAGATAGACAAACTAACTCACCAAGACCTTGGGCAGATGCAGATGTATGTCAACTATTACGACCGCTATGTCAAACAAGACTTTGAAAAGCCGACAATTGGTATTCTACTGTGTAAGGAGAAGAACGATGCACTAGTGGAACTTACCTTGCCTAAGGATGCTAACATCTATGCTTCTGCTTATCAACTCTATCTCCCCAACAAGGCTTTATTGCAAGCTAAGGTGAAGGAATGGATTGAAGAGTTTGAAGAAAATGAGGAATTAAAGAGACTGGAAGAACATGAATAGTAATTGTGCAGCCAAAACTGCACAATTACAAACAGAAATATAACGATGGATACAAAAGCGTTACGTCAAAAGATACTCGACCTTGCGATACATGGAAAACTTGTACCCCAAGATCCCAACGATGAACCAGCATCAGTTCTGCTCGAACGAATCAAGGCTGAAAAAGAACGACTGATAAAAGAAGGCAAAATCAAACGGAGTAAGAAGTCTGCAAAGTCTTCCGATACGCCCCATTATGAGAACGTATTACCAGATGGATGGTGTTTGACAGATATAGGAGAACTTCTGATTAATCGTGACGGTGAAAGGAAACCTGTCTCGTCAGTGATACGTAGCAAGCAAACGAGTAAAATTTATGATTATTACGGTGCAGCAGGGGTAATAGATAAAGTGGATAGTTATCTTTTTGATGAAAGATTGCTTCTTATAGGAGAAGATGGTGCTAATTTATTATCAAGAAGTAAAAATAATGCATTCTTCGCAGAAGGAAGATATTGGGTCAATAATCATGCTCATGTGTTGGATGCTACAGATAAAAACTTACTTGACTTTATCGCAATTGTTATCAACTCAATGAAACTGGACGATTATATTACGGGGTCAGCCCAACCCAAGTTGTCACAAGATAATTTGAATAAGATTCCAATTGTTTTACCTCCATTAGCTGAACAACAACGTATAATTGCAGAAATAAAAAAGTGGTTTACTTTAATTGACCAAATAGAACAAGGCAAAGCCGATTTACAGACCACCATTGAACTAACAAAAAGCAAAATTCTCGACCTTGCCATTCACGGAAAGCTCATACCGCAAGATCCGAATGACGAACCAGCCATTGAACTATTGAAGCGCATAAATCCCGACTTCACACCTTGTGATAAGGGGCATTATACACAGTTGCCTGAAGGATGGGCTATTTGTAAAATGAAACAGATTACAAGTATAACGAATGGGAAGTCTCAAAAAAATGTTGAAACACTTAACGGTATATATCCAATTTATGGTAGTGGCGGTGTTATAGGTAGAGCTAATCAGTATCTTTGCATCGCAGGTTCTACAATAATTGGAAGAAAAGGTACAATTAATAATCCTATATTCGTAGAGGAACATTTTTGGAACGTTGATACAGCTTTTGGCTTGAAGGCTAATGATGCTATACTTGATAAATATCTGTATTATTTCTGCTTATCATTTGATTTTAGCAAATTAGATAAAAGTACGGCTATGCCCAGTTTAACAAAAACATCTATTGGTAATGTTTTAATACCCATACCGCCATATAAAGAGCAAGAACGAATTGTGGCTAAAATAGATATGGTGCTTGATACGATGAATGAAATATTACGGGCTGTATAAACAATCCGTTTTTGTTCTGCCTTCGGTGGTATAGGTATCTCTTATTTTGAGTATTCAGAAATCCAATATCGTTTATGAGTGTCACCTATCAATCTGGTTACACTCATAAACATTGCCACATAATCAATCTCAATATCACTGTGTATTTTTAGAATCTTCATTACTGATGATTTTACCTTGAAAGGAAAAACAACTAGTTTTGAATCTGTTGTAAAATCATCAAAGATTATACAAGGAAGATTTGAGCATATCCCTGTCGTTTCATTGGTATAACCAATTATAAAAGACTTACCTGCGGTTAAGACTGGTATTGAGTAGGAATCATCATAAGCCGTTGAATTTATAATATAAGCAGTAGGTTGTTCATAATCTACAACTTATTCAAGCCTGCACATAGCCCATCCTTCAGGCAACTTCTTATCATGTTCGATATATTCTCTTATATTGTTACTGTATTCATTATAAATCAATGTAGTATGGTAACAAAATTCAAAAATCATTTGGCAAAGACTAATCTCGCCAAGAACACCGTTACATCGTATGTGTGGACGGTACAGTATTTCCTCAATCATTATGGAGAAGTAAACAAGAAGAACCTTTTGGCATACAAGGGGTATTTGGTGGAGAACTTCAAACCACAGACGGTTAACCTGCGATTGCAAGGAATTAACAAGTATCTGGAGTTTACGAAACAAGAAAAACTAAAAGTGAAGTTCGTAAAAGTACAGCAAAAGAACTTCTTGGAAAATGTAATCAGCGATGCTGATTATAAATTTCTTAAAGCCCAACTTAAAGTAGATGGTTATGAGGAGTGGTATTTTATTGTGTGGTTTATGGCGGCTACCGGAGCACGTGTTAGTGAATTACTCCACATCAAAGCGGAACACATTAAAGTGGGCTATCTTGATTTATATAGTAAAGGCGGAAAGATTCGACGACTATACATCCCCAAGAATCTACGGACAGAATCTGAAAAATGGTTGAAAAACCAAGGCTTGACATCCGGTTACATCTTCCTGAATCGTTTCGGACAGCGTATTACTACTCGCGGAATCGCTTCCCAACTCAAGCATTTTGCAGAAAAATACGGAATGAACAAGGAGGTAGTTTATCCTCATTCGTTCCGTCACCGTTTTGCCAAAAACTTCCTTGACCGCTTTAATGACCTTGCTCTACTAGCCGACCTAATGGGGCATGAAAGCATAGAAACTACACGCATCTATCTACGTCGCACTGCCAGCGAACAGCAGAAGATTGTGGATAAAGTGGTTAACTGGTAAAGTCGCATCAGCCTTTAGAAGTGTATTCATTTACACTTCTAAGGCATTTTGAATGTTATCAAGAACAGAGAATAGTTCTTCTATCTTTTGAACAATGCGTTGTTGTTCGGCAAGTGGAGGAAGTGGCATTTCAATTTTATGTAAAGCATTGGAAGATAGTCCAAGTAATCCAATACCTTTCCCTCCTATCAGATTGTTTTCCTTTAAATATGCAAATGTGTAGTAATAAAATGGCACACATAAATCTATCTTTGGACGAAGTCTATGAATATGATTTTGAATGCAAATATCGTAATCATAATTCCATATTGCAGAGCGTCCAATATCTCCACCTTCGCATACAAGTAAATCACCCTTCGTAACAGTGCATTTATTCAATTCGCTTTCTTTGAATGGCATTTGTTTTATTGCTGTAAAATCAAACTTATTCCAGTACACATTGGATGTGGTTAAATAATCCTTGAATATACCTTCTTTGTTTGACGAATTGAGTGCTTTGCCTGTATTGTGGCTAAAAAGTTCTCCTAGAATAGTTTCTATCCATCCAACGGGATAATGCCCCTTATCACAAGGTGTGAAGTCGGGATTTATGCGCTTCAACAGTTCAATGGCTGGCTCGTCATTCGGATCTTGCGGCACGAGTTTGCCGTGAATAGCAAGATTGAGGATTTTACTTTTTGCCTGCTTGATAGTTGTTTGTAAATCTTCCTTGCTATTCTTGATAGTATCAATTAAAGAAATCCACTTGGCCACCTCTACAACAATTCTTTCTTGTTCCTTTAAGGGTGGGATAGGTATCATTAATTGCGAAAGCTTTTGAGCATTGATATTAGACTGATTAACAGCATCCGTTTTTACATTATAGCACCAATTACGATAATAGCTGCTATTCATTACAGTATTAAGGTAGTCTGAAAAAATCAATATCGGTCTAATGCGAATAAGATAGCCAGCATATATGGCTGGTTGTTCTTTCTTATAGATTGCCGTTTTCCCTACCCATTCACTACTGTTTGTGCGATTGAACAGTAAATCGTCTTTTTCAAGTGAGTACAGCTTAATATCTTCATTATTTGACGAATACACTAAATTAGAATAATCGATTGTACCGACATTAGTAATATTCCCCATTCGCAAGACAGCTATTTTTCCCACACTTAAAGACTTCTCTGAAGTTCCGTATTTCAATTCGCACACAATATCTTCTAAATTGCACCATTCCCACCCATTTGGTAACAAATAGGGATAATGGGGCGTATCGGAAGGAAAAAAGGAGAGGAAAAATCCTCTCCTTAATCTAAACCATGTATTAGACATTTAAGTTTTTCATCGGCAATCCATAATTGTTTTGGTTGAAAATTTATATGCAGCATATTCACATTCATACTAATCAGCCTTCTTCATTCTAATGGTACAAGTTACATTTGATAAATAGAATAAGAAACAAAGCACTTATTCTTCATTTATCCGATAAATAACCATCGGAAACAATGCTGTCATTGCAGCAGGTTTGATCGTGACAAGAGAGGTTCCGGCAAATACAGTTGTGGGCGGTGTTCCTGTCAGACATATCCGTAATATCAAGGAATAAAGAAAGGAGAAAACAATAGAAAGTTATAAGCAAATATGCCCTCATGCTCTCATTATGTATATAATCCATTGATAATGAGTGTTAAATGAATTATGGTAGCATGTTTTTGAAGAAACAATTTGCCCTCATGCTCTCACTGTTTAATTATACTGATTATTATTTAATATGTTTATATTCAATGTGATATAGCTGAATTCATTTCAAAATCACTCAGATGAGAAAAGAGTCTATTTTGCCGTTTTAGGTGAAGAAAAATGGCATAATGCCTACAAGATCCCTTTTATATACACGAATCTTATCATATTTTGCTAGGAGAAACAACGGTAACTACTGCATTTTAGGGAGTTCTTGATAGTTTATATAGAGATCATTATATGATAATCGGTCATTCATATTGCAGTTCTTTACTATGGGAAATTGCTTAATCACGTTTGTGATTAGACTTAATCACACTAGTGAGTAAGCAATTGCGAATAATAGAAAGAACAAATAGCAAAGTACGATGAGTAGAACTTGTCAGCATGAAAATGTAATCGGATGCTTATAAAATAGAGTACACTGTGATGAAAAAGCTCAAAATGCGATGATTGATAAACTTTTGAATTAAGACTTTGTATGTGTTCATATTGTTGATTATCAGATAGATATACTCTTTTTGTTTGTTCTGTAGAATGAGGGCATGAGGGCAAAGATACTTTTTGAAATATGCTATCATCATTCATTCAGTATTTCATTATCAATATGTTAACTTCTTAGTGAGAGCATGAGGGTATATTTGCTTATAACTTTCTATTAATATTGGTGTTATGTTGAGTCGATTTATTGTGAAATACAGAAGTGTTTTTAATGCTTGTTGTAGCAATTATTAAAAATAATCGCTAAGAAACGTTTTTCCTATTTAAGAAATTATTATATTTGTACCGACTATTCTACTATGGCGTAGTAGAACGTTATATATTTTAAGAAGCGTTATTGAAATTATCTTCTATCATCAAACTTCGCAACTTTGATAAAGGTCTGAAGATGATAACAACAACGCTCACGTCTGTGTTATATACCTGCCATTACTGTGGCATCTATATACCTAATGGCGTGGGTGGCTGTTGTTTATCTAGACCAAGGCAATGCGAAGGCCCGATGATAAGATAAACAAGATACAGCCCTCACGCTTTTTTTTATTAACCGCCGAACAGAGGAGGGGGAGTTAGGCAAAGTCTTTTGACAAGATAGACTGATCTAACATTTACAGACGTATGAAAACAACACTGCAAGCGGGAATGCGTATCCTTATTTCCCGTTATCTGTCAAGTCGAGGTTGCGGAGACACAGTATATGTCACCGGACCGCCAGGAATCTTCTGCCCACAGACGGCAATTATAGCATCTTTTTATAAAAAATATTCTATGTTACATAATTGGGGCGCATAATGTCTGAACAGAATCATTGAAAAATTATAATCTAAATTTATTGTACGGAAATTATGGAAACAAACAATATGGAAATGTATGAGGCTCCTAAAGTGGAGGTTATCGAAGTAGAAGTGGAAAAAGGATTTGCAGTAAGTGGTGGAACAGAAGACTATGACCAACATCCTTGGTAATTGAAATAAATAATTTAAAAACATACACGTATGAAAAAGATATTGTTCACATCTTTGGCTGTTCTTGGATTAGGAATAACCGGTTGTTCCAATGAAGATTTGGGCGTGGCGAAAAGTGGCGTTGATGAAGTATGTGCCACTATGGGAGATGCTGAATCGCGTACTGCTATGAATGGCAATTCTGTTGTTTGGAGTACAGGTGACGAGATTGGCATTTTTGTAACGAATGGAAGTTCTTCTACATATACTAACACTAATTATTCATTATCCAGTGGAGCCGGGACCAAGAACGCAGGGTTCTCAGGAGTACTGGAAGGTGAGAATCCTGTAAAGAAAGCTGCTTTTTATCCTTATGGCAGCGATGCTTCTTATGATGGAAGTAAAATATCATTAACGTTGAAGGATACCTATAATTATAAGGAAGGAGAAAACAGCAGTGCTCTTATGGCTTGCCAAATAAATGAGAGCGCACAGAATGTCCTGGCATTTAAAAATGCAGGTGCCCTGATGAGCATAACTGTCAATAATATCCCGAAGGACTATACTTGGGCGAAATTGACTTCTATGACCGCTCAAGGAAAAACTACTGTTCCAACCATTGCTGGAAATGCACAAATAGCATTCGTCGAAGGTATCCCTACATTGACAATCACAGAAACGTCAAATTCCTCATCCATAACTATAAATTTTACTGCTGGCAATGACGTGACCAGTAAAACATTCTATTTCCCGTTGCCTGTAGCCGAGTATCCTGCCTTGGAACTTTCCATTGGTAATGGCTCTACAAGCCAAGTTTTAAAGACAAAAGCTTTAGATGCTAAACGTAACGAACGTTATACCACAACTATAACGTTGGACGAAGTATCCGGAAGTGTACCGACAACAGTTGAAAGTGTATCAGCGGTAGCCGATGCTTTAGCAACAACTAATTCGGTTTCTGTGACTGATGTGGCTCCAACTGAAACCAGTCCTACAGTTTCAATACCGAAAAAAAATACACCGGCAGAAAATGTCAGCATATCCTTTGAAAAGATTTCTACTACTGCTACTGTTGCTATAAAAGAAGCGAGCACTGGCGCTAGTGGTAATTCAGCACCTGAAAACGTGTTGGTATCTGTACCGCAATTAGATACTGCGCCTAAATTTGAGATAGAGCTGCCTTCTTCTACCGTAACTTTGGCTGCCAATGGCGAAACAGCTACTTATGATGAAGTAACGGCAACTACTGCTGCAAATACATTGGTTCTTGATAAAGGGATTACGGTTAATACATTGAAGGTAAAAGCCGGTAATGTAAGAGTGAAGAGTGGTGCCAAAGTAACAGCCATCAGTCGTGAAAGCGGTAACACTTCAACTGTCATTATTTATAAAGAAGAGGGGGCTGAATTACCCAATCTGTCCGGTAATGACGCATTTGAAGTAGTTGATGCTGCCGTAGCCGACTTGCAAAATGTCGCAAAAAATGGTGGAACTTATACTCTTGCCACAGACTTGACGGGAGATTTTACTATTTCCGCAACAAAGGAAGTTATCATCAATTTGAACGGTCATAAAATTACCAACAAATCTGGTGATACATTTACCGTAAACAAGGATAGTAAACTGACAATCAACGGAAATGGTACAGTGGATAATGTAAGTCATGGGAAGACTTGTATCTATAATAACGGTACAGTAATTCTTAATGACGGAACCTATATTAGAAGTAAGGAAAACGGTCAGAATTCAGAAAGTTCAGGTGGTAACAGCTATTATAATATTCTGAATCATGGCGAGATGACGATTAATCCAAATGTGGAGATATCGCAAAACGGGCATTATTCTTCGATGATAGCCAATGGGTATTATGATTATACCAATACGAATCCGCGAAATGGATATGTAAGTGGTACCAATCATCAGAATCCTTCACTTATCATAAACGGTGGTACATTTGCCGGAGGTCTTAATACCATTAAAAATGATGATGGAGCCCAGCTTGTCATCAACGACGGTACGTTCACCAATATGTCTCAGGCAACCGTACAGAATCATCATGTGGCTGAAATCAAAGGAGGTACATTCAATACGACTGGTTCCGCTCAGTATGTGGTGGATAATGAAGGTCATAATGGTGCAGCCAATGACTTGGGACAGATGACTATCAGTGGTGGTACACTGAATGGCAAGATTTATGTGGTTGGTGCAGGTGCATCGCTGGCTGTTACCGGTGGTACTTTTTCCGATCCGTCCGCACTTTTATACTTAAGCGGTAATGCTAACGTGAAGATACGTTTGAATGGAGACGCTACTTGTAATGGCTTTAAAACGCAAAGTGGACAATCTGTAGAATTGGACTTGAACAACCATGTGCTTACACTTGCTAAACCGACCGTTGGCTCGGCTGGCACAGAAACGAACAGTTGTCAATTGTTGAAAGGTTCTACCGTTACTATGAAAAACGGAACACTGGCAAGTGATAATGATAAAATTATGATTCAGAACTACTGTAATTTGACGTTGGATGCTATGACAGTGAAGGGGCTAAATGCCTTATATGTATTGAGTAACAATTGTGGTAATATTTTGATTAGCAATACTACGATTAATGCCGGAACTGGTGCATATGCATTTGATGTTTGCGGCTATTCAACCTACACTGACGGAGTTAAAGTAACTGTTAAAGGTACTAGTATTATTAATGGTAACGTGGAATTATCAAAAAGTACCGGAAACACCGAACCTATGGAATTGAATATTGAGGGTGGTACTTTTAACGGCAATTTGGTTGTTGATTCATCGATAACAAATGCTTCTTCTATCATTAACGTGACTGGTACTCCTTCTTTTAAAGGAACCGGTTGGGATAGTTATAAAAAATAAGAGAATTATTTGCTATCATGTTATTAGTCATGGCAGAAAGTGATTTGTAATAAAAGAAGGTCGTCCTGTTTCGAAAGGTCGGGCGGCTTTCTTTTTTTAAGATTAGAAGATTATGAAACTTAATCCCCATTTCAAACTCCGCTCCATAGCCGGAGAAACAATAATTGTGAACCAAGGTGTTCCCGATACTGATTTGACCCGTATTATTTCCTTTAATTTTTCCGCTTGCTTACTTTGGAAACGACTTTCGGGAAAGGATTTCACTTTACAAGAGGCAGCCTTGGTGTTGGTGGAATCTTATCATATTCCTCAAGAGCAGGCCGAAAGAGATGTGGTGATTTGGGCAGATGCACTAAAAAAATGTTCAGCCTTACTTGATTGATATAACAATGGATATAATACTCGATAAACCGGAGCAAATGCTATTTGCCTTGCTCCGATCCGCGTTGAACAGCACAAAGCCGGTTAGTGAAATCCTTTTTACCGATATATCTCCTGCCCTTTGGCAGGCGTGTTACAAACTAGCTTGCACTCAGGGAGTGATGGCCTTGGCATGGGACGGAATACAGACCCTGCCGGCCTGTTTGCAACCCCCGAAGGCTTTGAAATTAAACTGGGCGATGGCGGTAGAGAACTATGAAAAACGCTACCGGCGGTACTGCCATACCATAGCCGAACTTTCAGCTTTTTATAAAATACATGGCATTACCACGGTCCAGTTGAAAGGAGTGGGCCTCTCCACCTATTATCCCATTCCTTCGCACAGGGAAGGGGGAGATATAGACATCTTCACTTATTCGGCAGACCATTCCCGGAAAAGTGATGCCGAGGCCAACCGGCTGGCAGACCGGTTAATGGAAGAAAAAGGAATAGAGGTAGACCTTGAACACTCCGAAAAGCATAGTATGTTTTACTATAAAGGTATTCCGATAGAAAATCATAAAACCTTCATTAATTCGGAAACATACCATATAGCGGTGAAGATGGATAAGCTCCTTCAAGAACTGCTACAACCCGTATCGGCGGAATTGGACGGAAAATACCCCATTTTCATTCCATCTTCCACTTTTAATACTGTATTTCTCGCTTTTCATGCCGCCCAGCATTACGCACGCGGCCTGGCGCTTCATCATCTTTGCGACTGGGCTTGCCTGCTGAATAGATACGGCCTGCATATTCCTGAGGAAGTGACGGATATTCGTTTTAGAAATATGATGCTGGCAATGACTCACCTTTGTAATGATTATTTAGGAACTTCCGTTCCTGTATATGGAGGAGAAGGGTTGGCGGAGGAAATCTTGCGGGAAATCATCCGGCCACCCTATACTAAGTTTGTTCCGGCGAAGAATAAATGGAGCATTCTGGTTTATAAAACCAAACGTATGCTGCATACTCATCGTGCGTGTAACAGCGTGTTGCGCATTTCACTGTGCAAATGGGTTGGAATTTCTATTCTGTTGCATCTGCGTTCTCCCCATACCATCTTCCAAACGGAACGAAAATAAGTGGTTTATGTTGAAAAGAATCTGCCGTTTGTTGTTGCCTGATGAAAGGAAAATGGGGATAAGGGTGGTTTGTGCCGTATTTCTTTGCGCATTACTTGACTTTGCCGGACTCGCTGCCCTGTTGCCTGTCTTGTTTTTTCTGTTGGATGACGGGAGGGATAAAGATGCCGCCCTGTTATTTTGTCTGGTGGCAATAGTCTTTATTTTGGTGAAAAACGCTTTGGTAGCGGGGCTTTCACGTTTTCAAAACCATTTTCTGATGTCTCTTTACCGTCGGCTCAGCTTTTCTCTCTTTACTTCTTACTATCAACGGGGATTATTGTTTATACGCAGCAGGGGGAGTATCCGGCTGGGCTATGAGGTAAACTATATTTGTTATGCTTTTTCTTTAAATCTTCTTTCCCCCTTGCTTCGCATGACAGGAGAACTGCTGCTTATTTTATGGGTGACGGCAGCTTTGTTGGTTTACGCTCCGTTGACGGTACTGATGCTGTATATTGCCTTTCTGCCTTTTATGTTGATTTACGGATGGGGGATCAGGAAACCGATGCGCCGTTATGGTGAGCAGGAGCAGCAGGCTCGTCGTGAGCAGTCCCGGCTGGTCACGGAAACGATGAAAGGGTATGCCGAATTGGAACTGAATGTAAGTATTCGATAAACTCCCTCGTATATTGGGTAACGTATGTTCATAATGTCGTTTATTCATTTTATCGTTCTATGATTTATTGTTACATCAATTCAACCCAAAGATGTGCGGGTTCTATAGTAA
>OJKK01000319.1_pt1 | contig 18008 bp, 14 predicted proteins | sample 1596551 | NCBI WGS metagenome assembly OJKK01 (sample SAMEA4350131, study PRJEB24818) | metagenome | biome: human; feature: gut; material: faeces | place: Denmark | collected 2013-09 | reverse complement strand
GTACGCGTCCCCCCGTGTGGATTCCTTGATGTCGATGGTCGTCCCTTCCGGGAACAGCCCGTATGACGCGGCCCCCATGTTCCTGAGCAGCCTTTCCAGCCTGTCGTGTTCCTTGGGGTCACGGCTGGTGGTCGTTCCGATACGCAAGGGGATGCCGAATATCTCCCCGAACATGTCCCAGAAGCTGGACATGTTCTTTTTCGGGATGGTATGCAGGGCGCATTTGAGGTACAGTCCCAGGTCATGCGTGCCTCCGGCTTCCGTCACCCACCATGACACGGGACCGCTGCGGTAGTCGTACCCCGACTGCCATGTGTCGTTCTCGCTGGTGATGATCACCCCGTATTCAGGCACGACATGGGTGCGCGGTATCAGGCTGACGCTGCTGAACACCGGCTTGTCCTCCACGGTGATGACGGGTCCCAGCTCGATGAGGGAGTTCCCGTAATATATGCTCTCAAGGCTGAGCCGCATCCACTGCTTGAACCACGGCGTTTCGAACAGCTCCCTGAGATCCTCGTTCTCGGCGCCTGACCTGTCGACGATCCTAAACCCCTTGTTCATGACGAACCCGGTACGCTGTTCCACGCATCCGGCAAGGTGCCCGTCCACATCCACGTCCGTATAGATGTTGTACAGCCGGTTCCGCCTGGGCTGCTCCACATTGATGGCCTGCTGCCATGCGTACCGCCATGACCTCAGGTCGTTGCGCGTGAGGTTCTCCGTCTGCAGCTGGAGGCTGACCGTGATGTCTCGGACCTTTTTCCGGTCCGCCCGGCGCGCAAGGTCCATATTGCCGATGCGCACCCCCTTGTCTCTTCCTTTTCCCATAATTACCAGATATAGTTGTTCCTGATCCCCTCACCTGTGCGGATCGGGTTGTAGTAGTCTTCCTGTCCGTCGGGCCCGGTGACGGTGGGGAGGTCAAGCATCACATCGGAGGCCTGCACCGCCTCCAGCCATTCCACCTGTTTGTCATACTGCGTGCTGTACTTCTCAAGGCTCATGCGGGCCGGCAGGCCCAGCGCCATCCTGTACAGCGCGATATCCGTCAGGCACCCCACCAGCGCCATGTTCCTTTCGTCACCCTCTCTGGAGAATGCGGCATCCACGTCGTACCGTCCTCTCAAGTACCCGGCGGCAAAATCCATGGCGAACCTTTCGGCAAGCAGGCGGTTCTCCTCCTTGCTCTGCTGCACGATCTTCAGGGCTTCCTCCCCGATATTGATATAGTCCTCTTCCGTTATATACATAATGGTATGTTTTGTTTGGTTGTCACCATCCTTCCTTGGGCGCCTGCCTCATTCCGATACGGGGCGGCATGGTATCCTGGCGCACCTGTTTCTGCAGCTTGTATATCGCCCCCTCGTCCGCGTCCGGGGAGTCGTCATGCGCCCGGCTTCCCTGCTCGAAGGAGAGCGTCTGGTCAATGGAGGTCCGCATGTCGGCGTCGTCCTTCAGCCTGATGTTGTACCAGACGAGCCCTCTTTCCCACAAGGGTGATATGGCCTCGATCCGTGCGAACTTGTCGGGTTTCTTGCGCGTGTCCGGCATGATGGGAAGCTGGTATCCCCTTATGTCCCCCTCCCTCTGGAACTCGTCAAGTATGGTGTCCTGCATGAAGTTCGCCTCCATATAGAAGATGGCGGCGCAGTCCTCCGGCAGGGATTCGTACAGGTCATAGAGCCAGCGTACCATCTCGCCTACGCCGCACTGCCGGCAGAACGCGCGTATGCAGTGCAGCTCCCTGTGTGATGCCGTTTTCAGCCCCCTTTTGGGCCGCCCCCACATCTTGCACGCCTTGTAGTCGTTCTTTCCGCCGCTCTTCCATGATGGGTCGACGTATACCACGATGCTTTCGTAATATTTCAGCCTGAGCATCGGCTTGTACCTTATCCACCTTTCCTGGAATACCGCCCCTTCGGTGACGGGGTTGTTCATGTATTCTTTCTGGAAGGAGCGGTATCCCATGAACTCCTCCAGTCCGTGGAGGTATTCCGCCGTGTATCTCTCGGGCCATGACGGGTTCCCGTCCCTGTCGAAAGCGTTGACGGAGCTGGTGTGCACGGTCCTGCTGTCAATGATCTTCTGCAGCACGCTGTTCTTTCCGATCAGGTTGCCCACCATGACAAACCGTCCTCCCTTTCCCCCGAAACATCCGAAGAGCGCCTCCTTGATCCACTTGGTCATCTCGCGCACCCGGGCCTCGCTGCGGCACATCTCGTCATCGTCAAGGTCATCCACCACTATGTAGTCGGGACGCATCTCCCGGAAACGAAGGCCTCGCGGCGACTGTCCCCGTCCCCGGCTGAAAAAGGCACACCGGTCCTTTGTCACGAACTCCCCTTCCTGCCAGCATCCGGCGTTGTACTGCTCGCCGAAATCCTCAATGATGTACCGGTTGGACTGCAGTTCCATCTGCAGGTCTCCCAGAAGGGCGTCCGCATTGTCCTCGCTTTTTCCGACCAGCACCATCACATGCAGCTTGCCGTTGAATTTCAGCCACAAGGGTATCCCGATGTCAAGGTGCACGCTCTTGGCATGGCCGCGCGGCCATTTGAACACGGCGCGGCAGTTGTCGTTATTGTACATATACCGGGCCGCATCGTTATGGAACCCGGCATTGGGACATTCGCAGTAGTGCCTGAGGTAACGCTGGCAGAAATAGCCGTAATCCCTGAGCGCCCGCGCGATGTTGCGTTTCCTCTCCTGGGGGGATTCCATACGGTCCTCCGATGTGATCCTGGCCAGCCGTTCGCTCTGCTGCAGCCAGCGTTTGTACGCGTCCTTCCTTTCCTGTTCCGTCATGGCTTCTTTGTGAAAAAGGGGGTTAGAAAATCATCATGCAGGCCGTGGAGCATCGCCACGACCTTGTCGGGGAGCTCCGGATAATCCTTCCGGTGTTCCATCAGCCAGTCCTCGAACCGGATGAAGGCCTCCACATAATGCACCACATTGGTGCTCCTGTCCATCTTCTCGATGGTGGCGGCCAGCTTGACCAGGTCGTCGGCTATCTTCTTTTTTTTCAGATACTCGTCAGGGTCCTCGATGGCGTCATTGATGATGGAGAGGATCTTCTGCGTGACCTCCTCGCGTGTCATTCCGTAACAGGCCTTCAGCTCCCTCCATCCTTCCTGGCTGATCCACCTGCTGAGCGTCTGGCGGGCGATCCCCGTCATCTCGATGATCCTTTCCTGCGGGATTCCCTTGAGGTACAAAGCCTTGGCGGTATCTTTCGACTTATGTCCGGTTCTTGCCATAATGAATTGTTTTTTCTGCAAATATGCACCGCGGAACGTCCCGGAGTCAAGAAAATGCGCGGGCGTTGCACACAATGATGAAAGTGTTGCACGCTTTTTTTGAACGCCTTCCCTCCGGATGTAAGTTTGCGGCAAAATCAGACGGAAATGGGCAAAAGAATAAGAATAAGCAACGAAACGCTGAACTGTTACGGAACATGGGTAAGGACGGACGGGGTGGACCTGTCCCAGTACGAGCGGAACCCGGTATTGCTGTGGATGCACGAGAGAGGGTGCGTCATCGGAATGGTGAAGGATATCAGAAGGGAGAACGGCGAGATTACCGGAGAACCCTGGTTTGACGATGTCCGGGAGGAGAGCAGGATGGCCAGGCAGCAATGGGAAAAAGGCACGCTGCGCATGGGATCGCCCAATTTCGACATACTCGAACTCTCCGAAGATCCGGCGCTCCTGAAACCCGGGCAGACCTGCCCCACGGTGACCAGGTCCAAACTGGTGGAGTACAGCATGGTGGATATCGGGGGGAATGATGACAATATCAGCCTGATTTATGAAGGGAAACCGTTGAAACTCAGCAAGGGGGACGGCTCGCACAGTCTTCCCCTCCTGAAAAAAAACAATAACCAAAAAACTACACCTGAAATGAACAATGAAGAAATGAAAGCAGTCGCCCTGATGCTGGGCCTCACGGATGCCGCGACACTGACAGACGTGCAGAAAAAGATCAATCTCCTGCTGGAGTACCAGAAAGCGAACGGAGTGCTGCAGGCCGAGAAGGAGAAGCTGGAGAAAGAGCTTGACGGACTCAAGCTCTCGGGTATAACCGCCCTTGTGGATTCCGCCATCGGGGAGGGAAAGATCAGCGCCGACAGGAAGGATCATTTCATCTCCCTGGGAAAATCGGTCGGTGCGGAGTCCCTCAAATTGACCTTCGAGGCGATGAACCCCGCCCTGCGCCCTTCCGTCATACTGGCCGGAAAATCCGGAGGGCCCGCACATGCGGGAGGCTACGAGAAATGGACGGATGTGCCGGAGGAGGAGCTCAAGCTGATGCGTTCCGATGACCCGCAGCAGTACAGACGCCTGTACAAGAAGCAGTTCGGAGTGGATTGTCCTGAATTTAATTAACTAAAAATTAAAAGCGAATCATGAAAAAGAAATTTATTCTGAAATTTTTGACCGGAACGGCCTTCAATGTCATAATGGGGGTCATCCTTGCGTCAATGGTGGGGATCAGCCCCGCATACGGTGCGGCCTCGGGAATTGTTGTGCCGATGCTCCTTAAGGGATTCATGCCGGCCGGTGCCGCCATGGAGGGTGTGTACACCGAAGTATGGACGGGGGAGCTGGTCAGACAGCTCGGCGCGGGACTGACGGCATCGTTCCTTGACGGGATACCGGACTATTCCGCAAGAGTGAACAACGAGATCATCCACCTGGTGGATGTGGGCGCCGATCCGGACGTGCTGGTGAACAACACCACCTATCCCATACCCATACAGAATCTGGAGGAGAATGACATCCCCATCGGCCTGGACAAGTTCCAGACAAAGGCCACCCGTGTGACGGATGACCAGCTTTATGCCATCTCCTATGACAAGTTCTCGCTTGATGTCGAGCGTCACAGGAACGCCATCGACCGTATCCGTTACAAGAAGGCGGCGCACGCCCTGGCTCCATACAGCCATACAGGCAAGACTCCGGTGATCCCCACCAGCGGGGAGGCGGACGCCACAGGACGGAAGAAACTGACCTTGAAGGATATCATCGCCTTGAAACGCGCCCTGGACAATGCCGAGGTACCGGAAGACGGGCGCCGTCTCGTGCTATGTCCGGACCATGTGAACGACCTGCTCGAACAGGACCAGTCGTTCAAGGACAAGTTTTACAATTATACCAGCGGCAAACTCCTGAACATGTACGGTTTCCAGATATACACGTTCATCAACTGTCCGTATTACACCAAGGAGGGAGTCAAGGTTCCGTACAACCAGACTCCGGGTGAAACCGACCTGAAAGGATCCTTCGTGTTCTATGTCCCCCGCATGTTCCGTGCGCAGGGCTCGACCAAGATGTATTATTCGGCTGCGGCCACCAGCCCGCAGACCCAGGAAAGCCTGGTCAACTTCCGCCATTACTACATCGTTCTTCCCAAGAAACAGGAGGCGATCGGAGCCATCTATTCGTGGGACGGTACCACTGTCCAGAAAAAGGACCAAGAGGTTCCGACCGAGAAACGGTGGGCCCAGGTGAGACGGGAAGCGGTGGCGGCAGCGAGAGCGAAAGCAGCGTCTGAAAGAACGGATCCGGAAACCGAAGAAATCGAGCCATGACCATGACACCAAGAGGACTACGAAACAATAACCCGGGGAACCTCCGCCTGTCAGGTGACAGGTGGAAGGGACTCCGCCCGGTGCAGACGGACAAGGAGTTCTTCCAGTTCACCGACATGGGATACGGCTACCGTGCCATGCTCATCACCTTGAGGAACTACCGGAAGAAACACGGTTTGAAGACCCTCTCCCTTATGATCGGGCGTTACGCCCCGTCCACGGAGAACGACACCCGCGCCTACCTTTCAAGCGTATGCGGCGAGCTTCAGGTTCCAACCACCTACGAGCCGGACGTGGATGACAAGGGGACGATGTGCCGTCTGGCCGCCGCGATGAGCCGGGTGGAGAACGGCGTGCCTGCCGTCATGGCGGACATAGAGGCCGGCTGGGACATGATCTGAAAAATGATATGCGTATGGACTGGGGCACTGTATTCGAACTTCTCCAGCAGTGGCTGGCCCCCACGGGGTGCATAGCCATGGCAATAGGCTGGTGGCGTGACCGCAGGCTCGTCAAGGTCCGTGCGGTCAAGGAGAACGAGGGCACATACAAGCAGTTGTATGACGACCTCTCCGAGACGACTTTACATTTAAGCGACCAAATACGAAAAGTCAATGAGAAAATTATCGTTCTGGAACAGGCACTGCGTAAATGCTACCAGTGCAAGTATGCTGAGCGCTGTCCTGCTGTTGTCTGGATGCGCAGCAAACAGGGAGAGCCGAACAGCCGTCCGCTCGGGCTCTCTTCAGAGGAGCGTAACCGGGGAAATAATCTTCGGCAAGGCCCCGACGACTCTGACGAGCCTGGCACTGAAACCCGGGCTCCTCCGGACGATAGGCGGCCTTCCGGCCGGCATGGGCGTGACGGAGCAGCATGAGGGTCTGGACCTGAGGGTGGAATCGGACGGGGAAGGCGGCGTGAACGTCACGGCCGTCTCGCATGACCGGCCGGAGATTACCGTAAGGGAGACCTCGGACCTGAGATGGGAGTCAGAGGAGGCTACGGCCGAGGAAAAACAGCCGGTTCCCTCTTTTTGGGAGCGGACAAGGACGAAGGTGTTGTGCTGTTTTGTCCTCCTGCTTCTCTTCTGGGGGCTCCGGCGGTTTAAAAACAAATCAAAGAACAATTAAAACATGAATCATTATGCCAGAAACGAATACCGGCGCCATCTATGGCGTGAAAGCTCTTAAACATAACGGGAAGGCTCTCGGGCTGATATCCGAGGACGGGCTGCAGCCCGGAGGCGACTCGCCTTCCAAGACCCGCATCTGGGCGGCGCAGAAACGCAACGCGCCGTTCGCCGTGCTCAAGTCCACACCGGGAACCAAGACATGGACGTTCACGCTCATCGAGCTGTCCGCGGACAACATGATACAGGTGATGGGCGGAACGAAGGAAAGTACCGGAATCTACGTGCCCCCTACGGAGGACAAGGACGTGCAGGGCGTGTTTGACATCGAAACCGTGACCGGCCACACGATCCGGATCTACAACGGGGTGCTCACCTGCAATTTTGCCAACGGCATCAACTTCAGCAACGTGCTGGGCATCGAGTGCGAGCTGGAGATGCAGGAGGCCGGGGAGAATCCTCCCTACAAGATCTTCGCCCCGGGTGACGTCGTACCGGAATATTCCGCGTCATGACGGAGGACAGGGACACACGGTGCCAGGCGGCGGACATGCTGCTTGACATCGGCATCCGCATTCCGGTGATGCCGCTCAGGCCCTTTAAAAAACGCCCCGGGAAATCCTTCCTTGTCATGCGCCGTCCGCCCGCCGGGGCGGTCATCCGCATAGCAAGGCGGTACCTGGAGCTCGGCGTCACCCCGGAGGAGATCAGGGCGATGGACTATGAAGAAAGGATGCGGTTCGTGGCGGAAAAGGGAAAGGCGGTCAGCCGGATGGTCGCGCTGGCCGTATGCACCGGATGGCTCTCGGGGATGCTGCTCTCCGGCCCTGTGGCATGGTACCTCAGATGGAGGGTGCATCCGGCGATGCTCTCCGCCGCCCTCATCGAGCTGCTCAGGGGCATGGACATACAGCCTTTTTGCAATACTATTCCATTGGCGTCCAGGACAGCGGGGCTGCTGGAGCCGATAGGAAGCCGGGAAAGGAAAACGGGTTAACGGGCCGGCAGGAAGGCCCCCATAGCGTTTTCGGAATCATCGCGCAGGCGATGGAGCGGTTCGGCCGTACAAAACGGCACATCCTGTGGAAGATCAGCTACGCCGAGCTGATGCTGATGAACACGGATGTCAGCCGGTACGTGACCAAGGAGGAGCTCCTGGAAAGGGAGCGCAAACGTAGGCCGGACAAATTCACCACTGAATATTTTCAAACAAAACTCGGAGGATAGGAATGGAACCTGTAAGACTGGAGATACTGCTTGACGACAAGACACTGAAGGGATTGCGCTCGGTGGAGGGCAACCTGGGCAATATGGGCCAATTTGCCAAACTTGTCATCGCACAACTGGAGCAGGAGCTTGCGACCCTGCAGGAACGGTTCAGACAGGCCATGGCCGCAGGTACGAATACCGACGCCCAGATGGCGGACATCCAGGCGCTGCAGGGAGTTGTCAGACAACTGAAGACGGAATTGCAGGGGCTGGAGGAGCAGAAGAAAAAGACAGGCTCCACCCCTCTTGTGAAAGATAATCCCGCCCCGAAACTCAATAATGTGAGGATGAGCATGCAGCAGATCGCCCGGGAGCTCCCCTCGCTGGCAATGGGTCCCCAGATGTTCTTCCTTGCCATTTCCAACAACATTCCCATGTTCACCGACGCCCTGGCATCAGCCCGCAAGGAGTATGAGGCGCTGACCGATGCCGGAAAGAAAGCCACCCCGGTGTGGAAGCAGGTGCTCTCCTCACTGTTCTCGTGGCAGACGGCGATGGCTGCCCTGATCACCCTGTCCGTCGTATACGGGAAGGAGATCGGCGGATGGGTGAAGAGCCTGTTCGGCGTGAAGGATGCCGCCCTGTCCGCGGCGAAAGCCCAGGAAAAGGTGAATGAATCCTTCAGAAGCAGCAGCAGTGATGTGGCGGAACAGGTCACTCTCGTCAGGTCCTTGTCCGAAAGATGGAAGGAACTGGGAGACAACATGGCGGATAAGAAACAGTTCATCACCGAAAACAAGAAAGAGTTCGGGAAACTCGGTGTTGAGGTGGGCAACGTGAATGATGCCGAGAACCTGCTGGTGGACAATACGGACGTGTTCATCGGGGCGATGATCCTCAGGGCAGAGGCGGCCGCAGCGTTCAAACTGGCCACGGAGCAGACGGAGAAGGCCTTGAAAAAGCAGAACGAGATAGAGGAAAGGCGGAAGAAAGGCCCGACTTTCTGGGACAAGTTCAGGGCCAATTTCTTCTCTTCCGCGTCCGGATCAGCCACTTATACCCGTCAGGCGGACGCTCCCACGGCCGAACAGCTCAGCGAAAATGCTGTCTCCGCCCTGGAAGAGGAGCAGAAGGCGGCAGAGGATACGGCCAAATCCTATACGGACCTGTTCCTTGCAAGGACAAAGGAATGGAAGGAGAGGCTTAAATCGGCAGGCATAAAGGAAGATGACGGCAGGGAAACCAAAGATACGGGCAAATCGGCCCGGGATTATCAGGACGAGCTCGCCGACGCCCGTATCAGGGCACAGCAGAAACTTGAGGCGGCACGCATATCGGTCATGCGGGAAGGTATAAGGAAACGCCAGGCCCTTGCAAGGCAGGAGCTTGACGAGTCGCTCGCACAGATCGACAAGGAAGAGCGTGACACCCTCAAGAAAATGGACGAGGCCGAGAAGAAACGGGGTGTGAGGTCCACGCCCGAGGAAAGGCAGGCCGTAAGGGACAATGCGTCCCAGCAACGGGCGATGGCTACCATGGGGTACCTGAAGGAATCCTACGACATCGAGAAGGAGTTCCGCGACAGGAACCTGAGAGAATGGGTGGAATATTACAAGGAATACGGCACCTACCAGGAGAAGCGGGCCGCCCTGGACAAGGAATACAACCATAAGATCGGACAGCTTTATGAGGAGCGCCGCAAGGCCGAAGCGGAAGGGGATGCCGCCGGGGTGGAATCCCTGGACCTGCAGATCGCGCGTGCGACCAAGGACAAGGGGAAGGAACTCATCAAGCTGGACTACAAGCAGCTGACGGAATCACCCGATTACATACGTGCCTTCGAGAACCTGAGGGAAACTTCCACAGGCACCCTGAACTCCCTGCTGGAACAGTTCGAGAAGGCCAAACAGGCCGCCGCACAGGTGCTCTCCCCCGAGGACCTGAGGGAATACACCACGACCATCCGGGAGATCATGGACGAGCTGGACAGCCGGAACCCGTTCCAGGCGCTTGCCGACAGGAAGAGCGAGCTCGCCGAAGCCGAACGCGAACTTGCCGAGGCCCAAAGGAACCTTGAGACCGTGAATGCCGGAGGACGGGTGTCCACGGGGGTGAGGTATAATGACAGGACCGGGAAGATGGAGGAAACCTATCTGACGGCCGCCGCCGCGATGGAGAAATACAACAAGGCGCAGGACAAGGTGGCCAGGTCATCCTCCCGGGTGGAGAAAGCCGAAAAGGAAGCGGCGGACATCGTCGGGGAGCTGGCGCGTGCCGTCGGGGAACTGGGCGGCGCCATCGGCGGGCAGGCCGGGGAGATCATCACCCTGATGGGGGATGTGGCGCTGTTCACCCTCACCACCATCGACTCTCTGGGCAAAGTGGCGCAGACCGGGGTGAATGCCATCTCGGCGGTGGAGAAGGCGTCGGTCATCCTGACCATCATATCCGCGGCGATACAGCTGTTCCAGAAGATAAGCGAACTGGGGAACAACCGGGCCTTCAGGCAATACGAGGCCTACGCCGAGAAGATCAAGGAGATAAACGCCCTGACCGATGCGGTGAACGAATACCGCATCGCCGCCCTGGAGGCGCAGCAGGCCGAGAGTAACTGGTTTTCCGCCGACAACCTCAAGAATCTCCGTGATTACAGGGCATTGCATGACGAAGTGGCCAAGGCTTACGCGGACAAGGCCATGGAGTCACAGGCGATATACCGCAACGAGAGCGGGGGCGGATGGCTGACGGGCGCGCTCAACTGGGTGATGGGCAATTTGTCCGCCCTCTCATGGTGGGACGAATGGAGGAACATCTGGGGCCAGGGGGATTACAAGGAAGGCCAGACGGCGGCTATCAACAACCTGCGTATCGAGACGCGGAAAAAAAGCAGCGGTTTCCTTGGCACCGGTATCGGCGGGAAGTCACAGAAGACCGAGGACCTTGTCACCTGGGCGCGGAACCAGGGCTTAGGCGAGCTGTTTGATGATGAAGGACTGATCAACAAGGAGCTTGCACAATCGCTTATTGACAACTACGGCGACAAACTTGTGGGCCAGACGAAGGAGACGCTCGAGGCCCTTATAGAGCTCCGGGAAAAATACGACGAATACATAGAACAGCTGCACGAGTATGTGAGCTCCCTGTACGAGCCGCTGACGGAGAACTTCGTGGACGGCCTGTGGGACTGGTTCGACAACGGGAAGGACGCGCTGGACAGCTTCAAGGACTATGCCTCGGACACCTTCCGTGACATTGTTTCCGACATGATGCGCACCATCGTGCTTGACAAGGTGGTCGGCTCGTTCGGTGATGACATTGCCGCCCTGTACGAGGAGTACGCCAAAGGAAAGATCGACGAGACGGAGCTGATGAAGAAGGTGGCCGAACGCACCGAAGGCCTGGTAGGCGACTACCAGAGCGCCATACCCGAGCTGCAGAACATCATGGACCTGGTCGGCGGCTACCTGAAGGATGCCGGGATCGACATCAGGCAGCCGGAGGGCTCCTCCCAGTCCGGCCGGGCCGGAACCGTCACCTCCATGACCGAGGAGACGGCCGGAAGGCTGGAGGGGATCGGCAACGCGGCCCTTGACCGTATCATCAGCATTGACAACAACCTTACGAGGCATCTCGAGGGGATGGCGACATCCCTGGGCAAGATAGCGGGGAATTCGGAGTACCTCAGACACCTCGAGACGATAAACGAGAACATCGCGGAGCTCCGGCGCGGTGTGAAACTGAAAACATAGGACTATGGAAGTGGAGGAAGGACTGCTGAAAATAAACGGGACGGACATGGCGTCCCTGGGATGTTTCCTGTACGAGGAAAACGCGGGGGACCATACCAATTACGACTCGCTGATGAAGCCGCCGAAGATGAAGGAGTACACATCCGTCAGCTACCGGGAGCTTGACGGCGAGGAGCTGCCCGAAACCCTGCTTCCCCGCTACGAGGCGAGGGACATCACGCTGAAGATGGCGGTGGTCGCGGATACACGGACCGGGTGGTTCAAGAACTACAACGCCGTGCTTGCCTTGCTGAAGTCGGGATGGCTGACGCTGGAGGTTCCGGAGATAGGCCGGGTGATGAAGGTCTACCTGAAGGAATATACCCGGTACAGCCAGTTCACGACAATCAGGAATACCGGCCAGCAGGTAGCCGGATTCACGGTCACGCTGCGCGAGCCGAAACCTTTTTCAAACAGTGATTAAAAACGATTTAAAAACATCATAAATGGAACTTGCGATCTACAACAGGCAGGGAACCCTGAAAAGGAAGGTCAGTCCCGACTCATCGTCCCGGTGGACCGAGGAAGTGGGGGCGGAATTCGTGGTGACGGTGAACTTCACCACCTGGGAGTTCTTCGTCCTGTCGGTCGGCGACTATGTGGAGATATCGGGAAAACGGTTCTCCATAAGGAAGGAGTACCGGCCGAAAAAGACCGACACACAGAAATACACCTACAATATCAGCTTCTACGGCCGCGAGCACGACATGCAGGACCTGTTGTTCTGCCGTCTGAACCAGGGGGAGGACGACCTGGAGTCCGTCTTCGCCTATGACGGCACGCCGATGGAAATGCTGGAAAAGCTGGTGGCGAACATGAACCGTAACACCGACGGTGTGACGTGGCGTGCAGGCCAGGCCGTCACCGGCGACCGGAAGACCATCAACTTCAACAGCCTGTTCTGCTGGGATGCGGCAGGCGAGATAGCCGGTGCCTGGGAAACCGAGTGGTGGCTGGACGGGGAATACCTGAACATAGGGAAATGCGAACACGGCGAACGGGTCACGCTCGGCTATATGAAGGGATTGAAGACGGGGCTGACCCAGAATGAGAACTCCAATTCGATCAAATGGTTCACACGGCTGATCCCCGTAGGTTCAACCCAAAATATTGACCCGTCAAAATACGGCTACACCCATCTGCAACTGCCGTCACGGGACAAGTATATCGACCTGAACACTCAATTGGGACTGAAGGAGCATCGCGAGGAAGCGGCCTTTCAGGATATATTCCCGCACCGCCTGGGTACGGTATCCTCGGTAAGGTCCGAGGAGCAGACAAATAAGGACGGGAAGAAATATACCGTCTATTATGTCAAGGACAAGGATCTGCCCTTCAATCCGGATGAATACATGATCGGTGGCGAGGTGATACACATCACCTTCGAAAGCGGCGACCTCTCCGGAAGGGAGTTCGAGTGCAACTGGCATAACGACACACAGGAGTTCGAGATCATCAACACCTACCCGGACGAGAACACCCAGATACCGGGAGGCAACATCATACCGAACGTCGGTGACACGTATATCCTGACGAACATCCGCATGCCGGATGAGTATTACCCGATAGCGGAAGAACAGTACAAGCAGGCGGTTGACAGCTTCCTGACAGAATACAGCAAGGACATATCCATCTATTCCGGCGACACGGATTACATCCATGTGGATAAAAACAGTGTGCCGTTATCGCTCGGACAAAGGGTGAGACTGGAGGACGCGCAGTATTTCGAGGCCGGGTATCTTGACACCCGCATCACAAGGATAGAGAGGAAGCTGGGCAATCTTTCCGAGGCTTCCATTGACTGCTCGTCGGCGGTCAGTACCTCATGGAAGTCATCCGTGGACTCGACACTGAACAATCTGGAATACACGCTGGCGCAGGAGATGGCGGACAATGTCCGCCTGCTGAAGACCGGCGATATGGAGAGTCCGAGCGACTATACGGCTTTCTCCTCCCTGAGGGCTATAGGAACCTTCCTGAGAAAGAACATAGCGGATATCGCCAGCGAGATCATCACCTTTCTCAAAGGTCTGAGGGTCGGCAAGTTTGTCACAGGTCTTGTCGGAGGCAGCGGTGCGGCCATCTGGTTTGACAAGAACGGCAAGACAATAGTCGAAGCTGACAAGGCGATGTTCCGTGAGGAGCTGATAGTACCGCAGATCACGTTCAACTGCATCGATGTGATATCCGGCGACAAGGCGAACTCGTTCGCATACGGAAGAATAAAGACCGTTGACACGGAAAACCGAATAGCCACGCTGGAACTGCTTGAGGGGCAGTGGGGAACGTTGAAGGTAAGTGATATCTGCCGTGGTATACTTCACAACATAGCCGGTAGCAACCATACTCAAGATGAATACGGTCCTAACGGATTCATGGAGTATTCCGGATACGCCACCTCATACTTTACCCCCACTAGAATCATCAAGAATGAGGCTGGAAACATGAAGTTTGAATACGCTCTTCAGGCAGGAACGAGCGTGCATCCTCTTCCCGGTATGAACTTCTTCGCATACGGCAACTTCACCGACAAGGACAGGCAGGCCATTACCTATGAGAACAGATATTACTTGCGCAGATTGGTTAACGTGAACACATGGGTAATAGATCCGGATGTGAACATCGTTTATCAGAACGGAAACCTGAGTGGTCTTACAGTCAACGGGCAGGTGATGGGCGGTTATTCTTCATTTCAAGACAAAGTATACATAAGGGGAACGATAGAACGACTCAAACCCAACGGTGAAGTGGCTATGGACTTAAGCTACGAGGGTGTATGGCAATCAGACAGGCATTATGATTACTACGATAGTGTGACGTATAACGGCAGCACATGGGCGTGTCTGAACAAGAACGGTTCGTCCTCTGAACCGGGTACGGATGCTGACTGGCAGGAGATAGCATCCAAGGGTGATACGGGGGCACCGGGAAAGGACGGTGTGAGCGTGACCAATAGCGGTCCGTGGTATTCCGGCTTGGTTGTTCCCAAAATGAGTATCGTTACAATGGGAGGAAGTTCGTTTCTTTCTAAAGTATCCACTACCAATCCTCCCTTGTGGTGCTGGACAGACAATGCCGGTAATCGGTTTACTTACAATGATGGCGGATACTGTCTTACGGGTGAGATAAATACCGATGAATATGAACTTTTGGTTCAAAGCGGAAAGGACGGAAGCGATGGTACCAGTTATGAGAGGGTATTCATCCATACTACAACAGAGAGTAAACCTGCCACTCCTTCCACGTCACAGACGGACGATTATGTGCCTTCCGGCTGGCATGATGATCCTGTAGGTGTTTCCAGCTCTCTGCCTTATGAGTGGATCAGTGAGAGGGAGAAGAAAAACGGTATATGGAGTAAATTCAGTGCTCCTGCCCTTTGGGCGAAGTACGGATTTGATGGTGCTGACGGTGCTGAGGGCGTAGCCGGAACGAGCATCATTTGGAAAGGTGATTTTTCCTCCGCTCCTTCCAATCCTCAGAACGGGTGGGCATACAAGAATACCACTGATAAGAAATCATATGTATATCAGGATGGACAGTGGTATCAGATGACTATTGACGGAATTGATGGGAAGAACGGGAAAGACGGATTGAGTATTGTATGGAAAGGAGATCTCCAAACACCTCCTTCCAATCCTCAGACCAACTGGGCATACCGGGATACCAATAATGGTCGTGTATATATATGGAACGGAACAGCATGGGCATTGATGGTTGTGGACGGATCGGACGGTGCTGATGGTGCAGCCGGTTCTGACGGATTGAGCGTGTTTATAACTTATAATGACAGCACTTCCCAACCTTCTGTACCTACCGGGAACGGTACTACTGGAGGATGGCATACAAATGCGACAAGTGCCGCCATATGGATGTCGCAGAAGGTTGCTGCGTCCGCATCTGACGGAGCATGGGGTACACCGATAAAAATCAAAGGTGACAAGGGTGACGGTTACACCCAGATGGGGCAGTTTAGGACTGGAATGGTTGTACCCAAGATGGGTGTCGTTTCAATGGGTGGCGGCTCTTATGTAGCCAAGGCATCCACTACCAATCCTCCCTTGTGGTGCTGGACAGACAATGCCGGCAACCGGTTTACTTACAACGATGGCGGTTATGTGCTGACGGGTGAGGTGAACACTGCCGAATACGATGTATGGGCAGAGAAAGGTGATACCGGATCAAAAGGTGATAAAGGTGACAAGGGTGATGACGGTGAAAAGGGCGACAAAGGAGATCAGGGCGTACAAGGAATACAGGGCTGTATCTTCCGTGAGTCGGAATGGTCCGCCTCAAGTGTGCAGTACCGTAATGACGAAGCCCTGACAAGCGGTACGAGGTATATTGATTTCGCATTGATAAGGAATGACGCAGCCATTGACGGATGGGATGTGTACAAATGTTTGAAGACGCATGTGTCCTCCGCCTCGAACAAACCGGGCAACACCACATACTGGGAAAAGCTGAGCGGGGTGGGACCTATCTATACCAGCCTGATAATAGCTAAGAATGCCAGCATCAGCCTGTTCCAAGGAAATCAGGTTTTGATAAAGAAGAGCGACAACACTGTTTCCGCAGGCATGTCCGGCTCTACATCCGGTCAGAAGATACGTATATGGGCAGGTTCCGCGACTCCTGACTCCGCACCGTTCCGAGTGAATGAACAGGGTGGGTTTGTGGCAACGAAAGCGAATGTGGCAGGTACGGTCACTGCCACTCTTCTCTACTCACCGGGAAGCGATATGGATAGTCTGGCTGATTCGGAAGGCAATATGACCGTGAATCCGTCTACTCAGGGATCTACGTTCTTCTCTGCTGACGGTTTGGGCGGGACCATAACTCTTCCTCCTGCATCATCATGGAACGGATTGAAACTGGAGTTTGTGGTTGATATGACATCAAGGGCGGCCAAGAACCCAGATAAATACAAGGCTACGAACTATTTCTGCGGGCTGGCGGGCGCTTATAATAATAAAACAGAAATTCAGATGGCAAGGCCTTATGTTTTGGAGATGAAGGCCTTTAACAACCATTGGTATATAACACGTATGGATTTAATTGAGTAAACGATATGATATTACAAGCAGGTTATGATTGCTATCTGACACAGGCCGAAGATATGCCTCTGTCGGAACGAAGATTTGAAAATCAGGTGTTGATAAACAGCCCTGAGGATGTGGCTATGTGGAAAGAAATCACATCAAAGCAGAAGGAGCAGATGATTGCCGAAGCGTCCTTCATCGATACGGAAGCGATAGATGTTGAAGCACTTGATCGTGTGGATACACTATTAAACGATATTGCGGCAAACATTAACAATGCCGGGCTTACTGTAGAGGAAGCATTGGCGAAGAAAGAGTACTTTCCCGTATGGGAGGATCTGATAGGTACAGAGGTTGATGTGCAGTTCCGCTTCCGCTATGGCAGCACGCTCTATGAGGTTATACAGAAACATACACCGCAGGAGGACTGGAAGCCGGGAACGGGTACGGAATCCTTGTACAAGGTTGTGCAGATAGAGCACTCCGGCACACTGGATGATCCTATACCTTGGGTACATAACATGGTGCTGGAAGAAGGCAAGTATTACACCGATAAGGAGGTTCTTTATCTCTGTATCCGTGACAGCGGAATAGGCATGGCATTCGACTTGGAAAATCTTGTTTCGGGCGGATATGTTCAAGTGGTAGAAAATCAAGTAGTAATAAATAATAAAAAAATATGATTATGGCAGACAAAAAATTAAATGAAGTTCCGGTGGTAAGTGACATCGTAACTATTTTCGGAAAGCGATCAAATGGTGAAATTGTTCAAATAGATAAAAGCAACTTAGCAACACTTCTGGAAGAACTGATTGGTGTTGCTACGAGTGAAAAAGATGGATTGATGCCATCAATTCAAAGAATGACCACTTCATATCAAAAAGACCAGCAGAAGTATTGTAAAATTGCCGAATTTAGAAATCGTTTAACAGGAATATCAATGCTTATTTCAGTATTTAAGAACCATGAAAATTCATCTCCGTCTGTTGTTTTATTAACAGGATATAGCGGTGATCTATCCGTTAATTCGATAAAAAGAGGAATCTATTTAACTAATGTTTATTATCAAAAAAAAGAGAACAAAACCATTGTTTATGTAAAATCATCAGCATACGTGTATATCAGTACATTGTGCATTGGCATGAATGGGTCGCTCAAACTAAGCCATGAAAACAATCTAGATTTACCATCCGACGCAATCGAAATTCCTATATCTTGACAAGAATTTAGCAATATTTGAGAGCTGG
>OJKK01000317.1_pt1 | contig 18154 bp, 21 predicted proteins | sample 1596551 | NCBI WGS metagenome assembly OJKK01 (sample SAMEA4350131, study PRJEB24818) | metagenome | biome: human; feature: gut; material: faeces | place: Denmark | collected 2013-09 | reverse complement strand
GATGTAGGCAAGAACATCTTTATATCCCGCAAATGGGTAAGTATCCTCACTATCAGATAGTTCAACAGTTTTGTCATAATCCTCCGCCCATAAATCAAATCCAAGTTTATCTAGCATATGTCCTCCTATAATAATTATAAATCTATAGCCTTATCATCAAGCAAAAAGTCTTCCAAGCCTAGATACAAAATACCGCTTTCATCACGTCTAGGTACTATATTATCTTTAAGTACAACTATCTTTTTAAAAGAATCATCTATCTTTTTTAATGAAGCGGTCTCTTGCTCTCTTTTTGCCTCGCTATCAACGTTATGTGCGGACTGAATATAATAACGCTTGCTGCCTTTATTGACAACAAAATCGACTTCAAGCTGCACTTTTTGTCTCTTGCCATTAATAAGTTTTTCCGTTTCAACTATGCCAACATCTACATTGTAGTCTCGTCTTTTTAAATCATTATAAATAATATTCTCCATAATGTGATTTGTCTCGATTTGCCTAAAGTTTAGTAGTGCGTTTCTTAAGCCAATATCTGAAAAATAATATTTATTTGGTGTAGAAAAATATCTTCCGCCCTTGACATCATACCTTTCTGCTTCTGATATGATATAGGCTTCCTCAAAATACTTTAGATACTTGGCTATGGTTGTCGACGAAATATTTATATGCTTTTCTGAAGCAAATCTATTGGCAAGTTTATATGGATTTGTGAGTGAGCCTATGGACGAAGCGAGAAATTTTAATAAAGTCTCAAGAATTTCATCCGCACTTTGTATAACATTTCTCTCAAGTATATCCTTTATATATGTTTGTGAATATAAATTTTTAAGATAAGTGCTCTTTTCTTCATCTGTTTCTAAAGCAAAGATGCGAGGCATACCGCCATAAACAAGATAAGTCTCTAAGGCAGCGCTTGAGCTGTCATACAAAGGAGCGATTTCTTGAAATGAAAGTGGCTCTACATGTATTTCGTCTGCTCTATCACGGAATTGAGTGAGTATGTCCTTAGAGAGCATCTTTGAATTGCTTCCAGTTACGTAAATGTCAAGGTTCTCTTCCTTAATTAAGCCAAGCAAAACATCGACGAAGCTTATAGTCTTCTCATCGCTCTCTAGGTATGGATTTGCGACCATCTCTGAGAATTGCACCTCGTCTATAAAGATGTAATAGTCTTTAGACTTGTCGCTAGCCATTTCTTTTATATAGTCATTGAGCCTAAAAGGGTTTCTGTACTTGATATTGTTAATGTCATCTAGAGCGATAGCGATGATCTCGTCATCTTTAACGCCATTTTCTAATAAATAGTTTTTGTATAAATTAAAGAGCAAAAATGATTTGCCGCAGCGCCTAATACCTGTAATGATTTTAACTCTGCCACTGTTTTGCTTCTTAATAAGCTTATTAAGGTAGTAATCTCTTTTGATTATCATAGTATCAGCTCCTAACTCGAAGAATTTAGGTGGGTTTCCACCTTTTTTCTTCGTCTTTAACTATATATTAGCACAGATGAGGTCTAAAGTCAATAAATCCATGAAGAATTTAGGTGGGTTTCCACCTTTTTTCTTCGTGTTCATGTCAATTTCGGTCTATTAAGTGTGTATATTTGTTTTGAATGGCATAAATATGTCTCTTACATGTAAAATAAATAAATAATTTAGCAATTATTTACGAAGCGCGAGCATCCATTCTCAAGGCATAAAAAAAGTATGCACCAAAAGGTACATACTTCGTGTAAATATCTTAGTCTTCTAATGCTGCATCGATCTTAGCTTTATCGAAGCCAAGTATCTTTTCATCACCTATAATGATAACTGGAACGCCTGTGAAGCCCATCTTCATCATTTCCATCCTAGCGTCTTTATCTTCTGAGATGTTCTTTTCTGTGTACTTGATGTTCTTTCCATCTAAGTAGTCCTTTGCCATGTGGCAGAATGAACATGTAGTGCTTGTATAAATTGTAATGTCTTTCATTAATATCCCTCCTAAATTTTGTCTATGAATTGTCACTAGATATATACCCAGGCTTAGGTCTTTTAAAACAAAAAGAGCAGAAATTAATCTGCTCTTTGATATATTTCTATTATTTAGAAATTATTGTTCCAGTTTTTCCTTCGATACCTTCACCTGCTTTTTCAAGTGATGTGATTAAGCTGACTCTACCAGGTTTTGACTCTGCAAACATGATTGCTGCTTCAACTTTTGGAAGCATGGATCCTTTTGCAAAGTGTCCTTCTTCTGAGTACTTCTTCATCTCATCTACTGTTACTTTGTTAAGCTCTTCTTGGTTTTCTTTACCGAAGTTTATGGCAACTTTTTCAACTGCTGTTAATATGATTAGTTGATCTGCATCAACTATCTCAGCTAGTTTTTCTGAAGCGAAGTCTTTATCGATAACTGCTGCTACTCCTTCGTAGCCGTCGCCGTCTGCGATAACTGGGATTCCGCCGCCGCCAACTGTGATTACAACGTCTCCTGCTTCGATAAGGTGACTGATTAGATCCTTTTCTACTACGTCGATAGGCTTTGGTGAAGCTATAACTTTTCTGTAGCCTCTACCTGCGTCTTCAACGTATGTGTCGCCTGTTGCGGCCATAAGCTTTTCTGCTTCTTCTTTTGTATAGAATAGGCCGATAGGCTTAGTAGGGTTTTGGAATGCTTTATCATCTTTATCTACTAAAACTTGTGTGATAACTGTAGCTACGTTTTTCTTGATGCCTCTTCTCTTTAGTTCTGCCTTGATGGCATTTTGTAAGTGGTATCCAATGTAGCCTTGGCTCATTGCGCCGCACTCTGCAAATGGCATATCGCCTTTGAATGCGTTATTGATAAGGCCTACTTGAGGGCCATTGCCATGAGCGATGGTAACGTCGTTACCTTGTTCGATTAAGTCGACGATTGGTTTTGCTGTCTTCTTAACTAGTTCTTTTTGTTCTGCACAAGTTTTTCCTAGAGCGTTGCCTCCTAATGCAACTACTACCTTCATTCTATAGTTTTCCTATAGTGGCAACGATAACTGCCTTTATAGTGTGCATTCTGTTTTCAGCTTCGTCAAATACTCTTGAGTACTTGCTTCTGAATACTTCGTCAGTAACTTCCATTTCTTTTAAGCCGTATTTTTCACCAATTTCAGCACCGATCTTAGTGTTAAGGTCGTGGAAGCTTGGTAGGCAGTGTAAGAATATAACATGTTCGTTGCCTGTAGCTTTGATCATGTCCATATTTACTTGATATGGTTTAAGAAGTTTGATTCTTTCTTCGAATTTGTCTTCTTCGCCCATTGATACCCAAACGTCTGTGTAGATAACGTCTGCGTCTTTAACTGCTTTCTTAACGTCTTCTTCGAATTCGATAGTTGCGCCTGTTTCTTTGGAAACTTCTTCCATTTCCTTAACAAGGTCTTCTGATGGCCATAGTTCCTTTGGAGCTAGGGCAACAAAGTGCATACCCATCTTAGCAGCGCCTATCATTAGGGAGTTACCCATGTTGTTTCTAGCGTCGCCTACGTAAACGAATTTGATTTCGTTAAATGGCTTTGGAACATATTCTTTAACTGTCATGAAGTCTGCTAGTATTTGTGTTGGGTGATAAAGGTCTGTTAAACCGTTCCAAACTGGTACGCCTGCGTGTTTAGCAAGTGTATCAACTGTTTCTTGTTTAAATCCTCTAAATTCGATACCATCGTAGAATCTGCCTAATACTTTAGCAGTATCTTCGATTGATTCTTTCTTGCCCATTTGTGAGTCTTGTGAGCCTAAGAATGTAACTTGGCCACCTTCGTCCATACAAGCAACTTCAAATGAACATCTAGTTCTTGTACTAGTTTTTTCAAATAATAGTACGATATTTTTTCTTTCTAGTAAATCTCCTTTAATACCTGCTCTCTTCTTAGCTTTTAAGTCGCTAGCTAGGTTTAATAGGTAATGAATTTCATCTGGTGTAAAATCTTTTAATGTGATGAAATTTCTTCCGTGTAAATTAACTGCCATTAATTTTAACCTCCGTAATTTAGAATTTTATTAATATATAATTTGACTATTTAACGTCTTCTCTGTAAAGTGGCATAGACATACATCTTGGGCCGCCTCTACCTCTTGAAAGTTCATACGATGGCATTCTGTGTAATTTGATTCCTTCTTTTTCAAGTAAATCATTTGTTACTACATTTCTGTCATATACTACAACTTCGCCTGGAGCGATTGCTAATGTGTTTGAACCGTCGTTCCATTGTTCTCTTTGAGCGTCAATTCCTAATCCGCCACCGCATCTGATTAAATCAACTTTGTCTAAGCCTAGGTAGTGAGCTAGAACCTTGTCTAATGAGTTCTTTTCTTCAGTGATTTTAACTTTATCTCCGTCCTTAACCATTGAATAAACTACTAGAGGTCCTTCGATTTCTGGGTGGATAGTGAATTTGTCTTTGTCGATCATTGTGAATACTGTGTCAAGGTGCATGAATGCATGTGATTGAGGGATGTTAATTGCAAGAACTGTCTTGAATTCATCAGCTAGCAATACGTTTTCAGCTAGTTTTTGAAGTGCTGCTGCTTCAGTTCTTTGAGAGATACCAACTGCTAATACATCTTTAGTAAGTATAAGTTGGTCTCCACCTTCAGTGTGGAACTTATCAGTTCTGTCATACCATCTTGGTACGTCTACGTCCTTGAACATTTCGTGATGGTCGTAGATGTATTTACCAAATAATGTTTCTCTTCTTCTAACGTTTGACCACATCTTGTTGATAGCAACACCATGACCGATGTTTGCAAATGGGTCTCTTGTGAAGTAAGCGTTTGGCATTGGTACTGTTAAGAAATATCTGTCAGCGTCAGAGAAGTCTGCAAGTGTTTCTTTGCTTCTCTTAGTAAGCTCAGTCATTCTAGTACCAGCAATCATCTTCATAACGATGTCCTTTTCAGTCTTTTGTTGTAGCAGGATGTCTTTCATGATGTATCTTTCGTTTGGTGTGTGTAGGTCAGCTTCGTCTAAGAATTCTTCGATTAAGCTTTCCTTTAGGTTTTTGTCCTTAATTACATCAGCTACTAAGTCTTCTAGATAATAAACTTCACAGCCACTTTCTTTTAATATGTTTGCAAAGTAATCATGTTCCTTAAGTGCTTGATCCAAATAAGGTACTTCGTCAAAAAGTAGTTCTTGCATAGTATCTGGTGATACGTTATTGATTTCTTCACCAGGTCTATGAAGGATAACTTTTCTAAGTTTACCAATTTCTGAATAAACTCTAACTCCTTTTTCCATAAAATCACTCCTTTTTTATTATTAGCTTACACTTTTATTCTATCACAATGGATATCCTTTTACAAGAACTATTTACCCAATTTATCTTTTAATTAAACTAAACCGATATAGAGATTGTTTATGACAATGGTCTATAGTATAAATATAATTTTAAAGCAATAGTACATATAAAAAGCAATAGTACATATAATATGAAAGAAGTTTTAAGTAAACACTATTGTTACTATTTTGTAAACATTATTTGCTTCAATTGACTTGTAAAGAAAAAATTTATATTGTATAATTGTTTTGTAATTCGAAGAAATCATTTTAATTTTATGGAGGGAAAAATGAAAAATCTAAAAAAACTTTTAATTTTATTAATGATGACAAGCTTATTCTTATTTAGCTGCAATAAGTCATCAGGAAACGATTACGTTGTTGATCAAAGTGAGATCAAATCAAATGAAGAAGACATGGACAAAGGCACTATCGCCATCAAGACTAGCGGTGTTAAGTACACTTTAAACCCTGAAGTTTGGGGCAAGCCTTTCGAAAACATCCACGTTTACAACGAACTACTTGAAAAGAGAGACCACGCTGGCGACATCTACGGCGGCGTTAAATCAAGCTTTGCTAGCACTAAACAAGCAGATGCATATGCAAAACTACTTATGGATCAAACACTTAGTGAAGAAGATAAAAAAGCAGAACTTGATAAAGTAATCAATGAATTCTCTAAAATCTGGGCTATAAATGTTATAGCTGATGACAAGATGCCAAAGGACGACGAAGGCTTAAAGGCACTAACTGGCTTTGACAATAACGAAAAGCTAGCAAGCACTGACGGCTTCAACTATGTTTGGTCATACATGAACAAGGCTGAAGGACTTACAGGCGAAGATCAAGATATCTACGACAAGCTATACGAAGACCTTGACAATGTTAAAAAATCTATCAAAGTAGCTAAACCACTTAGTGTTGACGGCGAATCAGGTGCAGCTGCGAAATTTGATTTTGATACAAAAGACATCTACGACAAAGACTTCTCCGCTAAAGAATACCTAGCTGAACATGAATACACAATCATGAACGTTTGGGGAACATTCTGCGGACCATGTAAAGCTGAAATGCCAGACCTAGCTAAAGTTTATGAAGAATACAAAGACAAAATCGGTTTCTTAGGCGTTGTATCAGACGTATCTCCAGAAGATGACAAGATGAGTGACGCTATGAAGAAAAACCGTGACGATATCATCGCACTAGGAAAGAGAATCATTGAAGATAAAGGATGTAATTATCCAAACCTAATCCCAACACAAGAGATGAACGACAAGTTCCTAGCAGCTGTAACAGGTTACCCAACAACATTCGTTCTTGATAAAGAAGGTAACATCGTTGGCTCACCTATCATCGGTGCTCAAAGCTACGAAGGTTTCAAAGAACTTTGCGAACAATTCGTTCCAAAAGAAATGAAATAAGATGAAGAAGAAAAAAGTCACACAATATGTATTCTTAGCCATGGCCATAGCATTTTTGTTCATTGGCGTGAAGAGACTTGACTACTTGACAGTTTTTAAGAAAGCAGCCAACATCTGCTTTGAATGCATAGGACTAGGTTAGAATTATGAAGATAGTTAAAAAATCAAAAAGATGGATGTCGCAAGTACTATTTTTCTTCGCATCCAACCCGATACTGCCAAATTATTTAAAAGGCAAAATATATCAAGGCGATTTGAAGAAGTACTGTGTACCAACACTGAACTGCTACTCATGCCCTGCTGCGCTTGGAGCCTGCCCCATAGGCTCCTTGCAAGCATCCATCGGCTCACCCGCACACGCAATAGCTTTTTACGTACTAGGATTTTTATTCTTATTCGGAATACTTTTAGGTAGATTCATCTGCGGCTTTTTATGCCCATTTGGACTAGTTCAAGACCTTTTATACAAGATCAAGACAAAGAAGCTTGTGATTAAACCAAAGGTCGCTAAGTACCTAAGCTACATAAAATACGTCGTGCTAGCAGTCTTTGTAATAGGCATGCCACTACTACTAAAGGATGATTATGGATCAAGTAACCCATACTTCTGTAAACTTATCTGCCCACAAGGCATATTAGAAGGAGGCCTTCCATTAATCGCTAAAAATGCAGATCTAAGAAGCATGCTAGGAACACTGTTCTTCTCAAAACTTACTATTTTAATAGTAGTTGTCCTAGTAAGTATATTCTCATACAGAGTCTTCTGCCGCTTCATCTGCCCACTAGGCGCTATATATGGCCTATTCAACAAGATAAGCTTCTACAACTTCTCCATCGACTCATCATGCATACACTGTAAAAAATGCGAGAAAGTTTGTAAGTTTGGCATAAAGACATACGAGAACCCAAATTCACCAGAGTGTATCAGGTGTAACGACTGCGTAAGACATTGCCCAGTAAATGCAATAAAAGTAAACCATCTATTCGGTCAAGTTGGCTGCAAAAACTGCTCGAAGAAAGAAAGTTTGACAAAGTAGCTCCTTTATTGTATAATAATATAATAATACTATTGTAAACACTTGAAGGAGGAAACGATGGACGAGATTATTCGTGATATTGAACTATTCTTAAGGAGAGCCGACTTTGAGGTCAGAGTCGAGGGTAGAAAGATATTATCAGAGATATCAGTAACACCACCGCAATTCTCAGCACTTCAATTTATAGTCAAAGAAAAAGACAATCCAATCAGCATAGGCGACTTAAGTAGATCCATGGGCCTTGCATTTTCAACCGTAACCGACCTTATCGATAGGATGGAAAAGCTAGGCTTTGTTGAGAGACGCAAAGACGAACACGACAGAAGAGTCATACGCATCTACCCACTTGAAAAAGGCATAGACGTCTTGGACCAAGTTGTTGCTCACAGAGTTAGCTTCGTTGAGGGCGTAATCGATGGCCACTACACAGACGAAGAGAAAGAGCACGTTCGTAATGAGCTTAAGAAGCTGTCCGAGCTGCTTAGAGAGAGCAAGAATAAATTAGAAAAGAAAAATTAATATTTACTTGAAGAGTCATACGTGAGTATGGCTCTTTTTTTTCTATGAGAATAGCTGGAGAGCGATTTTACAAAGATGAGTGAATTAGGTAGAGAAAGTGATTTTGATGGCGATAGTGATTTTGTTAGAGCAAACGATTTTGTTAGAGCAAACGATTTTGTTAGAGATGATGATTTTATTAGCTATACTTGTTTTCATAGAGAAAGTGATTTTACTAGCTATAGTGATTTTGCTTATTAAGCAATTTTGCTATGCATAGTAATTTTTGATAAGATAAGAAAAATGATTATCGTGGAAAAATAATTATAGTAGCAATACCATAAGCGCAGGCAAATTAAAAGATCCCGAAATTAATCGAGATCCTATATAGCTATATTAAATTAGATTGAGCAAGGACTATAACCACAGTCTTGGCACTCTCTGCAGCCGCCTGAGTGATTCATCTTGCCGCCACACATTGGGCAAACGTCAGGGTTTTCTGCAAGTGCGTTCTTTGCAAGTGCATTGATCTCGCCTTGTAGCTCGTCTATCTTATCTTTAGTGGATTTTTTATTGTTCGAGATCAATATACCGGCTCTTTGGCAGCCATCTCTATAGATAGTTACGCCCTTAAGGCCCTTTTCCCACGCAAACATGTAAAGCTCTTGAACTTGCTCTACTGTAAACTCATTTGGAACGTTGCATGTTGATGATATTGATGCGTCGATAAACTCTTGCCAAGCTGCTTGAACAAGTATTCTGTCTTTGTAATCAAGGTCTTTACTTGTTACGATAAAGTCTGGAAGGTCCTCTTTGTCTCTGATGCCGTGAGCGTCCATGTACTCGCGAACGATTTCTGTATAAACTTTGTAGTAAGTGTCTTCGTTATTTAAGCTTTCTGTCTTTCTTGTATATGAGATTTGGAATATCGGCTCAACACCATTGGAGCAGCCAAGTAGTGTCGAGATTGAGCCTGTTGGCGCCATTGTTAATAGCTGTGAGTTTCTTACACCATGTTCCTTAATTAATTCGATTACGTCTGGATCAGCGTTCTTTTGAAGGAATTTTGATGCTAAGAACTCTTTTTCTCTATACATTGGGAATGGTCCATCTTTTTTCGCAAGCATAGCTGACTCTCTAAGTGCTTCGTTTATCATGACTTTACCGATCTTCTTGATTAGGTCAATGGATTCGTCTGAGCCGTATCTAATGCCCATCTTGATAAACATGTCAGCGACGCCCATAAGTCCCAAACCAATTTGTCTAAGGTTTTTAGCCACTTCTCTTTGCTCCTTAAGTGGATGAAGCTCTGCGTTTTCGTCAAGAACGCCATTAAGATATCTAACGCCATGTTTAACGGCTACTTTAAAATCTTCAAAATCAAAGTAAGCGTCTTCTTTGAACGGATACTTAACGAAGTTTGAGATATTGATTGAAGAAAGATTACAGCTACCAAAGGCTGGTAGTGGCTCTTCTGCGCATGGATTTACTCCTGCAAATTCAAAATCATCGAACTCGCTCATTAAGTGCCACGAATCAATTCTATCTTTAAATAAAATGCCTGGCTCTGCGTCATTCCAGTTATTGTAGGCTAGTTTTTCGAATAAATCTTTTGCTCTAACTTTTTTGTGTATCTCTTCGCCATTGGCTTCAACAGTGAAGTGTAGGTCGTATTCTGTATCGTTTTTAACTGCTTTCATAAACTCGTCATCAACATTGACAGAGATGTTTGCGTAAGTCACCTTGTCAAGGTCGTTCTTCACGTTGATGAACTCTTCTATATCTGGGTGAGATGAGTCCATGTTTAGCATAAGTGCGCCACGTCTGCCGCGCATACCTATAAGTCCAGTAACTAAACTGAATAGGTCCATAAATGAAACGGATCCAGTCGTAGTAAGCGCTGCGTTATTAACTCTTGCTCCCTTTGGACGAAGCTTTGAGATATTTACACCGCAGCCACCGCCATAACTATAAGTTCTAGCAAGATACTTTGCTGTGTCAAAGATAGATTCGATGCTGTCTTCAACCTTCGGCATTACGTAGCAGTTCGATAGAGTGATCTTTCTGCCAAGCTTGTCAAGTCCGCGTCCTGCAAGTATCCTGCCTGCTGGCATAAACTTTTTGTCCTTGATTGCCTTTTTGATGTACTCGCTGCCGCCGCTAACTCTAGTAAGGAAATCGTTGAAAGTCTCGCTATCGTAGCGATATTTCTTCTCGTAGATGTCCCTTTGAAGAGCACTCATGTCCCAGCCCTTTTCTCTAAGCTTAGTTCTCTCTTGTCTGTAAAGAATGTATTTCTTCGCAACCTCAGGTCTATACTTCATTAGAGCAAGTTCAACTAAGTCTTGAATGTCCTCTATGTTGACAAGGTCCTTGTCCTTGACCTCTTCAAATACTTCACTCGCGATTTTTGATGAAACCTCTTCATCGACCCCTTTTTCAGTTTCTTTCATCGCCTTTTCGATGGCAATCTTGATCTTGTCTTGCTCAAAATCGACAACATTGCCATTACGCTTTTCTACCTTTAACATAAGTCCTCCTATCTATATATTGTTTAAAAATTATAACTACATACTAATTATAGTATAAGCAGCATGATTTTTCAAGATAATAATTATGAAATTATCTTCATAAATTTATAGATAGATCAGCTTTATGCTAATGGTCTTGCTTGTAGAAATTGGAGTAAAATAAAAATAATACTAAAGAATGATTTTTTGATTTTTTACGAAAATGGATTTTCTACTTCCCAAATTCAAATATTTTTAGAGTTTGGGAAATAGGATTACAAAATTGTCATATTTACTTTCTCTCACTAACGTATCCGCATTAAAGGGGCTCAAAAGGGCGGTGGGTTCCCCACCGAGAAAGACTAAGCTCTCGCAATGGCATTCGCTAATACTTTTTTGTGATTATGGTTTTATCGATATGTTTGCGCCACTCCGATATTGAAAAATAATCAAATATTAGCTCCCTATGTATAGCTCATTACTTTTACGAAGCTTTTTAGTGAGAAAAGTGATTTCACGAGCGCAGCCTTCGGAGAAAACTGCAATTAGTGAGAAAAGATATGTTCCAAAAGCAGCGCATTGAGACAAATTGTTTCAATTGCTTGGCGTAGGACGACGGCCATAAATCCATCTAGTGGAGCGTAGCGAAACGAATATGGATTTATAGTCGGACAAGCTTAGCAATTGTCAATTTGGTGAACTAAGCTGCGTGGAACTATCTTTTCGATGTGCAAGCGAAGAAAAATACTTTTCGATGTGCAATTAGCAAAAAATAGCTTGTAACAATCTGTTACAAGCTATTATGCATATAATTAGTTATTAATCAAAATCGGTAACACTATCGACAAAACCATCACAACACAAAGTATCATTGCGAATGTTCTTGCGAGTGACTTACTCTTTCTCCATTTGCGTTTCAATTTACTCATACTCTCCTCTTTCTCTGTTTATTCTAGTCTTTCTTTTATCACAGAGAATATTATACTATGTTTATAAAATTTGTCAAGGCTTTTTACAAAATATTTTCGCAAAGCTAATAATTTTTACAAATAAACAAGTTTTATTAATTTCATGTAATTATAGTCGACGATGACGTTGTAGTAGCCAGCTAGGTACTCGTTTGTCGCGTCGTCGCCTGTGTCTGCAAGCAAATTGCCGCCAGCAATATTATTGATCTTCGACTGTGTCGCAATTACTATAATATTTTCCTTGCCAACTTCTCTTATGACTCTCGAGGAGAATTGCTGATTGCCACGTCCAAAGATGTAGCCTTGTCCGCCAATGATAGTAACGATAATCTTTCTCTTCGGATACTTCATAAGCGCTTCGTAGATGTCTTTTTCGCTCGCATCTTTTTTGATGAGCTCCTTATTATATACAAGGTCGACGCCAAGTAGAGAGTTTTCAAGGCCCAATAGATTCATAACTGGGCGAATGCTTGAGCCACTTCCAACTATATATAAGGTGTCGTCCTTCATCTCATCAACTACGTATTGAGCGATGGACTCAAGATCTGTGTTCTCTGATGCACTTTGAGGGCTCTTACCCACTTGCATCATCCTTCCCTTGTTAACTACATTTAGCGCGCCATATAATTTCACGTTCAAAACTTCGTTTCTAAACGCTTCCTCATCTATATCCATGACTTCTGATTCGATTATCTCGTAGGATTCATCTAGTAAAAAAGCTCTGATGACTTCTGAAGCGGACTTTGGCGAAACACCAAAGACTGAGCTATGCATCTTAGTGCCTGCTGGTATGCCGATCACAGGTTTTGTTAGGCCCACAGCGTCGTAAACGTCACGAGCTGTGCCGTCGCCCCCTGCAAATACAATCAGATCGACGTCCCTCTTAAGTATCTCTTTCAAAGCCTTTTTCGTATCTTCCGCCGTAGTACTAGCCTCTGTCTCGTAAACGACCTCGTAGTTTAGTCCAAGCTTTTTCATCTCGTCCTCGCCGAGCCTGTGATTAGCTGTATAAACCTTGAACTCGTCCTTTATATCAGTGAGGTGACTGAAAGCCTCTTCGCACCTCAAATGCGCCTTTTCACTCGCGCCACGCTTTATCGCTTCTTCGTATATAGCCTCGCCGTCCGAGCCCTTTAGGGCAACCGAGCCGCCAACGCCAGCCTTTGGATTAACAATTAAACCTATCGTCTTCACTGTAAACCACCTTTCCGTCCTTTATTGTGTACTTCACCTTTCCCTTTAACTTTTCACCTATGAATGGCGAATTTTGAGACTTAGATGAAGATTTTTCATATATATACTCTTCGTTTATGTCAAAAATCACTAAATCAGCCCTCGAGCCGACCTCTATCACGCCCTCTTCAAGCCCATAAAGCCTTGCGGGATTGACAGTCAGCATCTTTATAATTTTTACTAGATCAATACCATGCTTATAGTGAAGCTCATCTATTGCAAGTGGTAGAGCTGTTTCAAGACCTATGATGCCGCTCGGAGCGCTGAAGAAGTCCTTCGCCTTTTCCTCAGCCGCATGAGGCGCATGATCAGTCGCAATTATGTCAATGGTGCCGTCCTTGATAGCGCTGATAATTGCCTCTCTATCGGCAGCCGTCCTTAGTGGCGGATTCATCTTTGCTAATGTTCCGTGCTTTTCCACAGCCTCCTCTGTTAATGTAAAGTGATGAGGTGTGACCTCTGCAAATATTTTATCCGTGTATTTTTTATAATTTCTGATAATTTCAAGTGCATCAGCAGATGAAATGTGTTGGAAGTTTAATTTTGAATCTGCTTTTACTGCTAGATACGCATCACGTGCCACCATGACAGCCTCGGCAATGGCTGGAGCTGTTTCATTTTTGCCCGCTTTTTTGATAAAGAAGGGATCTTCCTCGTGTAAACTGATTGGCGCATCATATTTTTTCGCTTCAATCAGAGCATCGTACAAGAGTTTCGCCTTCATTATAGGCTTGCCATCATCAGTAAAGCCGATTGCCCCTTTCTTGTAAAGCGCATCCATATCTACAATCTCTTCGCCCAGCATGCCCTTAGTCACAGTAGCATTTTGATAAATGTTTACGCCTAGGTCCTTTGATCTATTTAATATATCTTCAAGCGTTTCAGTATTATCAACTACCGGCTTGGTGTTTGCCATAAGAAGTCCTGAAGTGAAGCCGCCTCTCTTAGCTGCAGCCGCTCCCGTAGTCAAATCTTCTTTGTAAGTTTGACCGGGGTCCCTAAAGTGCACGTGCGTATCTATTAGCCCGTGTGAGATATATAGGCCCTCGCCATCGATCACGCAGGGATCATCTTTTTCAATACACTCTTCAATGGCACTCACTATGCCATTCTCAATGAGCATATCGACACGTCTTATGCCACCCACAATTGTATCAATAAAATTAATATTTTTAATTAACATAAAAAACCTCCATCAGCATTTTAATATTTATACCCAAAAGGGATGAATTTTGCGCGCCTTTATGTTATAGACTAAAATGTATATACAAATAAAATAAAACCTTGCAAAATACACATTCTTTAAAAAATATTATAAGACGTTTAACGTTTAAAATCAACTAAAATTTGCTTAACTAGTAACAAACTAGTAACAAACTTACTAAGAAGAGAGGATATCAATAACCTCTCTTCTTCTTTCTCTTTGAATACTTAAATCCAGTAGTTTCCTAGTATTCTACACTCTTATAGCAAATTTTGTGTACTACGCATAGTAATTAATGCGTAGTCCGTGTTGATTTACTTATTTTCAGTTGGTCTTTTACTATCTTCTTTTACCCCACTTCTCCTCAGCAAACTCTTTTTCAATCAACCAAGTATTACCGACTTTGAATTTTTTATCATCTGGTATAACTTGACCACGTGCAATATATGACCTTATTGTATCAGGATGCAGCCCATACTTTTTAGCTAGATCATTGATCGTAATAAAATTGTTTAAATCCATAACGTACCTCCTAAATAAAAATTTTGTGGGAGAATAGCGAAACTCCCACTTTGTTATGCTATTTTTTTAGTTGGTCTTTTAAGACCTTGATGTGATAAGTTTGAATAGCTGACGTAATTATTTGTATTGCAATAATTACGTATAATAAAGTTTCTTGCATTTTTTTTATGGACGTGATATAATAAATTCAATCCCCATATAGGGGGAGGGGCTTTTTTATTTGCCCCCGTTTTTAACAGTGGTTATTAGCTTAACAATTTCAGTAACAAGCTTTGTAATTGTTGTGGCTAATACCACTATTTTTATTATATCGTCCATTTCCTCACCTCCTGAATATATTATAACACTTATGTTATACGATGTCGAGTACTTTTTTAAAATTTTTTCAATTTTTTTATTATTTTTTTCTCTATCCAATAAAAAAAGAGGTGCATCACGCACCCCCTTGATTCATCTATTTAATACTATTTTGCACGTTGTGAAGTTCATTCACGGCGCTTTCAATAAGTATCTTTGCTTCTTTTTCATCAATCTTTGGATACCTCTTTACTAATTCATCATATACCCATTTATATTTTTCATCGCCTTTACCTTTACCTACGAATATCTCTTCAGCTGCTGTTACAAGCATATCTACTATCATCTTTGTAATCATCAAGTTGTTTTTATTCTTAGACTTTTTAATATATGGCACTAACACGCCCGTAATTATTGAGCCTAAAAAGGCTATCAACGCTAATATTATATTTACCAATATTTCCTTATTCATCAATATCCTCTCCTTTCAAATTTTCGTCAATTTCAATATCGCAATCGCTGTCTGTATGCTTTATCTCTTTGCCCTTTATAAATGCTAGCCCCCACAATTCAGCAGTCGTAAAGCCAAACCACGCGCCTATTAGTGCATCGCTTACATAAAAGCCTCTATAATTGATATATAGCACCGCTACGCAGAATAACGCGTTCATCGCGATTATCATTGCCACTATCCACTTACTAAATCTCATTTTACTTTTATTTCCTTAAGTGCATTGTCCCAGCCGACTGTGTAACCAAGCTTTTCTAATAGCTCGCGCGCCTGTACATAGTTATGTCCGTCAATCAGCTTTCCGTCTACTGTGAATTTTTTATTCTTAAAGTCAAATTTCACTCTATCTTTATCCATAGCCTTGCCCCCTTTATTCTGCAAATCTTTCATTAGTCTATCCCATGGAAATAGCTTTCCAGGACAGTTCGGCTTCTCTTTAGGCGCTACCTCATAATGACCGATGATGTGCTCACGGTCTACAACTATATCGTGCCCGTATATGCTCTTAACCTCTCGTATGATGTGCCTGTGCAGCCATAGCGTTGCTTGATACTGCTCCTCAGTTAAAGCCCCTCTACCTTCTTTGTAACTATATCCCTCATGCTCTATTGATACTGTAAAAAGGTTTGCATTGACAGCCTTGCCTTTAACTATTGAGTTTGTGCTATTTTTATAATAGTACTTGCCTTTAGAATATATCGACGTGCCATTGCACCAAGCGCCGTTACGTAAATCTACTAGCTGATATATATCTCCATTTCTAGCTACTACATAGTGCGCACTCGCCTTTGATTTTGGATTGCATAACCAACTGACAGCGCCTAGTGCAGCGCCCTCAGTTATGTGATTTACTATCATGATAGGTATTTCTCCCCCGCGTCCATTGAAATGGTTAGGGCTCATTCTCTTTATTATCTTTCTTTCCATATAAGCACCTACTTCGTCATTGCTTGTTGTATTAAAAAGATTATAAGACCTATCCATCCGCCTATAATCAGCCCTGTAAAGTGCTTGACACTTTTTGCTATATCGTCAACTTTTTGTGTGAGGTTACTTATCCTCTCATCAATGGTATATCTATAGTGTTCAAGCTCATCTAGTCTTGACGAGTGAGAATCAAGCCTTTTATCATGCTGTTCAAGCTTTTCGTCTACCCTGTCTCTGTATACTTCGCATTGTTTGTCGTCCATGTTAGTCACCTACTAATCAAAGAAAATGCCTTGCTTCATTTTCTCAATCTCAACAAGTACAGCCTCTCTGTATCTCTTTGGTACTTCATCAATAGTTCTTAGTTCGTTGAAAACTAAATACGCATACACCTTAATTCTCGTTTTCGACATCTTCATCGTCTCCTTTCTCTTTTGGCTCTTCTGCCTCACCATCTGCATCGTGCGCTTCCTGTAATTCTGCAATCGACATCATTATTATGTCAAGTGATGCCTTTATCTTGTCAAGCTTATCAGCATTTTCAGCCGTCATCTCAAGCGCTGCATCGCTTAATTCTTTTAGATTTTCAGCCGATGGTATAAACTCCACCGTACCCTTAACCTCAGCTTCTTTAAGTATTGTTATCATCACATCACCCCTATCTGTAGCTATAACCGATAGCGTTTAAGTAACTATCGCCCGCGTCCTTGCCTCTTACGACCTCGACCTTTAGACCGAATGCCCATTTTGCAGCCGTCTTTTTGTCATTTTTAAGCGTGTATATCTTTTCCATCATGTCCGTTACTTCTTCCCATGTTGGCGCTGCATCATTTGCGTTGTTACATACATACGCCTTAAACGTCGATTTTTCATCAATCTTTCTTGATACCGATACTATCGCTTGACTAGCCTTAGCCGCTGTGTCTTTTTTAAATACATAGCCGCAGCCGTTTATAGTCTTGTTAAATGTTACTAGTTTAGATGATGTTCCATCATTTGCATCAGTCGCTTCAATCTTGATAGATATTTCGCCCGCTGGTATCTTAGCGAAGTCAAGCTTGCTAAATGTATATGTCTGCTCCTTGCCTAGCTCTACATCTTTTTTATAATCTAGCACCTTAGAGCCGAATAAAATCCTTACCGAGCATTTATCATTTTCTGCATCACTCACCTTATATTTAAAGCTAAAAGGTTTGTCTTGTTCGCCGAATATAGCTTTTTCAATAGTTATTTCAGGCGCACTGTTTATTCTTGCAAAAGTGTAACGTCTGTAGCTTGTTGCCTTGCTGTCAGTCGCTGATATTTCTACCTCATTTCTAACATTAAGTGTAAGCGCATTAAATCTTGCCGCATCAATCTCAATCTCGTAGTTAGTATTTAATTTAATATTGTTAATAGTCTTGACTATAGAGCCGTTAAGCTTAGCTACCACGTTTACAGTATCGCTATCTTTATCACTCACGCTTAGATTGATTTTAAATGGCGCTTTCTTGCCGCCTAAATCTTCGTCTCTACCCGATATTTCTGGTGCAGAGTTATTTGTAACAGTGATAATATTTGACGTTCTATAGCTACTTACTTTGCCATAGCTGTCATATGCTCTAACTCTATATTGTACAGTGTTTGAACCCACGACAATGGTATCAGATAGGCTTCTTGATGAGCCTTTGTATATTTGCGAAAAGCCTGCATTGTCAGTCTTTTTCTCTAGTATATAGCCTGCTAAGTTAC
>OJKK01000297.1_pt1 | contig 19174 bp, 16 predicted proteins | sample 1596551 | NCBI WGS metagenome assembly OJKK01 (sample SAMEA4350131, study PRJEB24818) | metagenome | biome: human; feature: gut; material: faeces | place: Denmark | collected 2013-09 | reverse complement strand
CTGGAGCAGCTGCTGCAGACCATTCAGAAAGTGCGCCGGCAAATCAACCCGAAGCCGAAAATCGAGGGCATCCTGCTGACTATGACCGACAGCCGCACCAATTACGGCAGGGAAATCGATGCACTGATTCGGCAGGTGTACGGCAGCAAAATCCGGGTGTTTGAGCAGCCTGTTCCGCACTCTGTCCGTGCGGCGGAAATCAGCGCGGGGGGCAGGAGCATCTTTGCCCATGACCCGAAAGGAAAGGTGGCAGCGGCCTATCAATCTTTGACGAGGGAGGTGCTGGCCGATGCCGAAAAGCAACGCAAACTTGGCACTGAAAGGCCTCGATGAGATGTTTTCCACCGAAGAATCCCGGCGGGAGCAAAAGCGGGAGCAAGTGCAGCAGATTCCCATCGAGGAGCTGTTCCCCTTCAAGGAGCATCCGTTCAAGGTGCTGGACGATGAGGCTATGCAGCGCACGGTGGAAAGCGTGGCACAGTACGGTGTACTGGCCCCGCTGATTGCGAGACCGCAAAGACCATTGAGAACATGAGCCGCAAAATCGACGGCATGGAGCGTGCCGTTTCCGGCTTCTTCAACAAGATGAGCGACATTGCGGAGCGCAAGTACGGTGACCCGCAGGTTTATCTGGCGGCAGTCGGCCCGGCGAGGGACCTGAGCGCCATTCTGCTGGAAGAAGCGCCCGGCATTCTGCCCTGCTTTGACGAGACGGATGACACCTTCGGCATTTCCAAGAAGCTGCCCATGGCGGGCTGCTACAACCCCAAGCAGGTGCTGGAGCTGTCAGGCAAGCGCTACCTGACCGGTCCGGTCGTCTTCGTCCGCTTCAACATGGAAGGCGAGTATGTCTCCCTGACGATGGGCGACCTGCACTGCATTCAGGAGTATCTGGAACAGCACAGCGCGGCGCTTATGGCCGACGGCAAGAACCTAAACTGCATCTGCCTGGACTGAAGAGGCCGCAATGATGAGCTTTTTTGTGGGCTTTGCTTTCTTTGAACTGGGCGTTTTCTGCGGCTTTTTTGCCGCTTCCCTGATGCAGACGGCACGGACCGGAGAAATTGTGATTACGGTAAAGGAGGATACGGATGGAACAGGAAAAGAATACCCTTTCGGTGCTGCAAATCGCACCGGGGCAGCATCCGAAGCCGATTGAGATTGACAATGACCTGAAAGCGCTGCAACAGGCGGTTGGCGGCTCGATTGGTGCAAGCTATCCCTTTGAAGACCCGGTGGCCATCGTTTACAACGATGACGGCAAGCTCATGGGACTGCCGCTGAACCGCGCTCTGCGGGATGAAAGCGGTGAGGCCTATGAGGTCAAGCGCGGAAAATTCACATCGGTCAAAGGTGCACGGCCAAAACGATTCATCCGGTTTCGGACTTTGGGGGCGGGATACAGCGAGGAAGAATTGAAAGCGGTCCTCGCTGGAGAAGCAGAGCATTGTCCGCGGAAAAAACATCCGGTGCAGAAACAAAAATTTCAGATGTTGGTGGATATTCAGGCAAAATTGGCTGAAGGAAAGGGAGACGGCTATGCGCGTTGGGCGAAGCGGTACAACTTGAAGGAGATGTCCAAGACGCTGATTTTTCTGCAGGAAAACAAAATCGGGAGCATGGATGAAATGGAAGAACAGGTGCGTGCTGCAACGATGCGCTATCACAAACTGGGCGACTCCATCAAAGCTGCGGAAGCGCGGATGGCAGAAATTGCGGGAATGAAAACGCACATTATCAACTATGCCAAAACAAGGTCTAGCTATGAGGCCTATCGGAAAGCAGGATACAGCAAGCGATTCTTGGAAGCAAATCGGGAGAGCATTGCGTTGCACAAGGCGGCCAAAGCGGCTTTCGATGAGGCTGGGCTGAAAAAACTTCCGAAGGTAAAAGAACTGAGCATCGAATATGTTGAGCTTCTGAAAAAGAAAAAAGCAGAATATCCGAGCTATCGGAAAGCACGAGAGAGGATGCAGGAGCTGATGAAGGCACAGAAAAACGTAGAAATGTTTTTTGCAGATAACAGGAGCGAACAGGAACAGCAGCAGACCCGATAAAACGAAAGTCACCGAGGATTCGATCCCAATCCGTTTTGGGAAAGAATCCTCGGTGGCTTTTTTAGTTTATATAGCAGCGGTCCTGCGTGACGAGCCAATCCTCACATAACCGCTGCGCTTCGTCCTTTGAGCGGCAGGTGCAGTTGAAAAACCTGCCGTGCAAAGAACAATATGTGTAGTATACCTTTGGGATGCCATCGGAATCTCTGAAATTGACACAGCATTCTTCACCGGGCAGCAGGTAGTTTGAATCCACGTTCGGCAGCTCCCTTTATTCTTGTTTGATGTGCATTGCACAACATTGCTATTGTAGCATGCCCGGTTCAAAAAGGCCATTGATAATTTGAACAAAGAAATGCTCTAAAATTTTCTGTCCGAAACAAACGCTAATAGAGTTAAACAAACGCCAACTGATTATGTATAAAGAAATACACGGCCTTTATTCTAGTGGTGTGTAACTAACGCCAATAGAATGCGAGGATGTTATGAAAACACTTTTAGGCCAATGAATCAGAGAACAACGCAGGAAAAAAGGCTGGACAATGGATAAACTGGCCGAGAAAGCAGATCTGTCTGTAAACTATGTGGGTGATTTGGAGCGTGGGGTGAAGGCGCCAAGTCTGGACACTTTCATCCGGATTGTTGAAGCATTGGATGTTCCCGCAGATGTGCTAATCCGGGACTCCGCAGCGCCAGCATCTTATGTGGCAGATGATGAGCTGAACCGGAAGCTGAGCCGTCTTACACCGGGGCAGAAGAAAGCCGCAACCGATATTTTGAACGCATATATCGATAACATACCGTACATCAAAGAGAAGTAAATAGGTTACAGTGGGTGCTGACAAAATCATTGTCGGCACTTTTTCTTTTAAGCGGTTCTGTGCCCGGCGGATATATCACTGAACCATGAACTCCATCAAAAAAGCGTTCGGAACGAACGCGCAGCCTGCAGCGGTACGATGCAGATCACAAAGGGTTTGGGAATTCCCAATAAGCATTTTGCGAAGCAAAAATGGCGTTTGTATAGACAGACGCCCTGCTTGCACCGGCTATGCGTCCTTTTAGGTTGTTATTCTGAATACTTCTTGAAATTTTCAGCTTGTTCCAAAACTTCTTTGTAGACGTCATCAATAGTTACAGGCGGATAATCAAACTCATCCAGCAGCAAAATCAGGTCAACTTGCAAATTTGCTTTGATATCATCACGAGACCATCCCAATAATTGTGTAAACCTCCGGAGAGGTGTAAAATAGAAGCATCAGGATAGAGGAAAAAGATATGTCCCGAAAGAATCGAAGCCCGGAAGAAAAAGCCCGTAGAGCAAAGATCCGTGAACTGCTGCAGATGGCAAACATCGACAGCATGGATGACATCCAGAACTTGTTCAAGGAAACCATTGCCAAATTCATGGAGAATGGTCTGGAGGCTGAACTGGATGAGAACCTTGGTTACAGCAAATACGACTATAAGAACAAAGCTACGGACAACAGCCGGAACGGCCACAGCAGCAAAAATCTGCGGACCAGTTTCGGCGATGTCGAGGTTTCTGTTCCCCGTGACCGGAAGGGTGAATTTGAACCGCAGCTTCTGAAAAAGAACCAGACCAGCATCAGTCAGGATATCGAAGAAAAGATCCTGTCCATGTATGCGAAAGGCATGACGACCGGCGACATCGAGGCGCATATTCAGGATATCTACGGGTTGTCTGTGTCTGACACTACGGTAAGCCGGATCACGAATAAGATCCTGCCTGTGGCGAAAGAATGGCAGCAGCGGCCTCTGGAATCGATCTATGCCGTAGTTTTTCTGGATGCGATCCACTACCATGTCCGTAGTGAAGGGCAGATCGTAAAGAAAGCAGTGTACATTGCCATCGGCCTTGATCTGGACGGCCGCAAAGATGTTCTGGGCATGTGGGTCGGCGAGAATGAGAGCGCAAAGTTCTGGGCGACCGTACTGAATGGTCTGAGAAATCGGGGCGTAGAGGATATTTTTATCGCATGTACAGACAATTTGACTAGTTTCGATACAGCCATCCATGCAGTGTTCCCGGAAACGGAGATTCAGAACTGCATGATTCACCAGCTGCGGAATTCCAGCAAATACGTTTCTTACAAAGACCTGAAGGCTCTCATGTCCGATCTGAAAGCCGTGTATGCAGCAGTGGACGAGCAGGCCGCTCTGGACGCTTTGGAGACTTTCGCGCAGAACTGGGACAACAAATATCCCAAGATCGCAAAGTCGTGGCGGGAAAACTGGGCTAACCTCAGCACCTACTTCAAATATCCTCAGGAAGTCCGCCGTCTGATCTATACCACGAATACGACTGAAGGTTTTAATCGGCAGCTGCGGAAGGTCACAAAATCCAAGAGCGTTTTCCCGACAGACGACAGTCTGCTGAAAATGCTGTATCTGGCGATGATGGATATTACGAAAAAGTGGACAGGTCGGCGGCAGGACTGGAGCCGCATCCATGCGCAGCTGTCCATCTATTTCGCTGAGCGTATGCCGGATTAACACCCGCTGCGGAGGAATGTCAAGGGTATATGAACGGCTTCGCCGCCCTTGACATTCCCCCTTGCCGGCGTTATGTTGTTGTTAAGGCGACAGCCGGTTTCGCCGTCTGCCGCCTCATATTAAAATTGCTCTTGTTTTATGGCTGTCTGGACTTTACACAAAATTTGGGAAAGACCTATCATCACGGGTAGACCAGTCGGTGTATTTGGCTTTATCATCGACAACAATCTTAATGCGCTTTGATAGTTCAATCATCTTCGCGTCTGAGTACTCGAACTCGTACTTTTTAGCAACCGCCTTGAGGATGTCATAGAAGGCTTTTTCTTCATAGTCAATCCCCATACCTTTGAAGGAATCCTTTTCTTTTTTGAGTTCTTCAAGGAGCTTAGCAAGCTGTTCCGCTACATCATCAAGAACTTCGTTAGCGAAAGCCTCATCACGACGTCGATTATTGTACTCATCAACAACCTGCTTGAGACGATCCGAGAACTCCATGCCCATGATACGGTTGACTTTTTTATATTCATCAATCGCCTGAGAGAGAAGTCGCTGCAATACCTTGATTTTCGTGTTGGGTAGCGGGATTGCGTTTATCTTATCCAGATACTCATCGCTGAAAATATCAACGGAGATATGCTTTCCGGTTTCAAACAGTTCTTCTATACCATCTGATTGAATTGCACCTTCAAGCAGTTCACGGACGTGAGCATTCATTTGCGAAATATCAGGGGCGTCACCCTTTGTAAGTTTAAAAAGAATCGAACGCACAGCACAATAGAAGTGCAAATAGTCCTTTTCTTTATCAGAGATAAACATCTGCGGCTCATGCACAGCCCCGGTAAAAAGAGAGCTTTATGCGATGGAGGTTTCCGGACGCTCTATGTCCGCCGCCGTTTTTCCCGTTGCTAACCGTGGGTCGGTCTCCCGTAAAAGCGCAAGAAGCTGCTCTGCCCGCCGGTCAACGCCCAGCGCGGCAAAGTCAGCTTCTTGCGTCGTATTTTGAATGAGATCAACGATCTGGTTGGTCAGCCCGATCTGGGCAGAAATGTCCCCACCGTTGTCCAGCACGTTATCCAAGCCCTTTTGAACCACATCTGCCAGATACTGCGCCAGCACCTTGGAGGCTTCCGCCTTGTCAATGGGCGCAACAGACTTGCGAGCCTCCGGAATCTCCGCAAGCTCGCCCGTCAGGGCATTGTTGATGACTTGTTCGTATAGACCATGGTGTAACATATAAATCCCTCACTAAAACTTGGCTATATATCCCAGCTCATAACGGTCAATACGGATATATTAGAAAACAAGGATACCCATCAACCAATCATAGATGCTTTTCACATAGCTATACTCGTCTACAGGAACACTATAGCTCTCTTTTGAAAGCTTATTCGAAATCGAATTGACTCGAAGAATCCAGTCTGTCTTCGGGTCCTTTCCTCCGACTAGATTGGCTTCCTCCGGGCGGACAAAAGTATCCTCGAAGAAGAGCGACCAGTTCTTGCCATTCAAGATAATCTGTTTGCATTCCGGAAGTGTAACATAATCCCAGATAGGAATGTCGATTTCTTCTCCTGTACTAGACACATGCACATACATTGCCTCATCGGCTTCACCTTTTGCTCTGGTATAAATATTCTTCGGTAGTCCTTTAATTAGCCAACTATCACCAAAATATTCTCCGAGGCGCTCAGAAATCAACAACTTAACCTTGGATTCTATTTCTCGTAGCATGGATTTCGTCTCTTCGTTATAGATCTTAGTTTCGTTTTGCCAGAACTCTTCCAATCCATCAGGCACAAAATCCGGCCGCATATCAGCAATTGCCTTCTGATATGCGCGCCAAAACCGGGTATCAGCACCTCCACCAAAGTAGCCACGCAAATCCTTGCGCTGCTCAGCATTTAGGTTATTTATGTAGTCAGTCAAAGGCTTGAGATAGTATTGTATCAAGCCAAACATATCGTCAAGAGCCTGCGTTTTAGGCTGAATCATCCCCTTCTCCACAAGCATATTGACAACATCATCAATGACGCGAATAACCGCCTGAATGCCACGGTTCATGGTGAGCATTCCGCTATCCTGATCTCCCTTGTCCCATTCATCCAGACAAGTCTCTCTGATATACAGCAAACACTTCTCTATAAACGGATAGAACAAATCGCAAGTCTCTTGATTATCTTTGCAGTCGAAAGTACCTTCTTTTTGAAGAACATTCTTTTTGCCATAGCTGTCGAAGAATCTACACTTTTTCAGTGCAGACTGAATCGCTTCAACAGTAATGCATCGCGTGGGTGTGGACTCGTTTTCACCTATCACAATTCTCGAGTTAAGAGGCGATGTCGATTCTTCTCCCAGCATCTGCGCGATTTTAGATCGGAGAGCCTGCCGCTGCTCACTGAAATCAGGAGATTCCCAGAGCATGTCTGCATTCAGGGTCACTCTCAACGATTTCGGAACCGCTTTCTGGTTTTCATTAATATCCATGAACAGTTTAATCTGCTCACTTCTTTCCAGATCAACGAAAGCAACTACTGGAATGGTGTTTGTCTCGGCATACAGGGAATCCGAGTAGCCGTATAGACGATGTTGGCCGTCGATAATATACGCAGACCTATAGCGCTTGGGGATATGTAAAATACCGATCTTCGAAATTGTACTATCAACCTTAGAGGCGGACTGATCGAAAACCAATCCCTTTCCATTGGTATCTATACTGATGATAATCGAGTTTGGGAAATATCCACCATCATTAATGAACGACCGGACCCCTTGCAAACGCTTCTTTTTGATTAAACGCTGGTAGGTCGGCATCATATTCTTATTGGCTTGCGACCGATGCAACACATAGCCAATTTTCAAAAGCTTTTCAGGTTCAATTGAAAATGAATAGTAGGTGTATCCACCCATTTTACCTTGGATCGCAGGCACCTTATCATCCATATTTTTAATTTCTTGGTTTGCAAAAAGGCTACCCAAAAGCTGATATCTAGAACAAGAACCCAAATGTTTTGCCAAGTCTGTATAGTACTCGACAGTCGTGTCACTAAAATAGGCCATTCCGGCTTTGTCCAGCAACGCGAGATCTCGTCTATTCATGATGAAATTATGAGACGCCCAAATAAACTTCAGTTTCCGACCCGGGAATTGTTTAAGAACCTCTTTTCTAATCCCAGATATTTTGTCACTAAAAGCTGTTATTTCAGCGGCAAAACTTTTTTCGATGATAGTTTCTGATGCGTGGCAAAGCCCAACCAACGCAGTTTCATCATCAACCGCCAGAACGCCAATTCTTTCTTTTAGGTCATCATTGCTGAAATCATAAGAAATCAGAATTCCATTTTCTGCATTTAGACCATAAAAACCCATCCCAGCAAACATCAACCAAATTCGGTCTTCAAATTGCTCATCTACTGGTTTCTCCTTAGCAATCCCCACATATTTAGGGCTCTTATAGTCTTTGCACTTTTCCCAACCAGCATCAATATATTCAGGGAGTTCCGAAGCTAAGATCTTTTGTGTCACGAACAGTTTTTTGTGGACACTTTTTGCCGTTGCCAACTGTTTGTCGTATACAACTTGGCTCCAATCCGTTCTAGCCATTACTTCGTACTCCTTTCTGGTATGTTCGTAAAAATATACTCTGGAACTTTTCCGCGATACGCTTTTTTGCCGCCAATCAAACTATTCCGCTCAAGTGTAACCATGCGCCCCTTGTCTTTAAATATCTCCAAAATGGTTTCGTGGGCGGCATTTGTCATAATGTAGTAGGCTCCTGCTTTTTCTATTTGGTCAATTAGCTTTGCCAGTCGGTGCTGATCATCAAGGGAAAACCAAGTTGAATTGTAGCCTACGAAGCCCGTATCTTCCTTAGAAACGGTGTAGGGTGGGTCCAAAAAGATCAAGTCTCCGGCAACTATCTTGGTACTTATATCCGAAAAGTCGTGACAAACAATTTCCATTCCTTCCAGTTTTTTTCCCGCTTCAAGCAGCCGCGTATAATTCACAGTAGCATTTTTATGGCCATAGGGAACATTGTACTTTCCGTTCCGATTCACACGGTACAGTCCATTAAAAGAATTTGCATTCAAATACAAGAATCTCGCAGCCCGTTGATATTTCCCTTTTGGTTCCGTCGCGCGAATTGCATAGTAGCTTTCTTCGTCTGTTTCATATTCCTTAAGATACCGAATAACTCTTTCCGGATTATCCCTGACGGCACAAAAAGCGTTTATCAATTCGTCGTTAATATCCGACAAGCATCCCTTATTGGGTAAATCCAAAGAAAAGAAAATCGATGCACCGCCCATGAAAGGTTCGTAATAGTTGTTATAGTCAAGTCCTTCTGTTAGTTGTGCTACATATGGGACAAGCCATGATTTTCCGCCTGCCCATCGAATAAAAGACGTTATAGGTGCCATCAGTAGTTCCTCACCAACTCAATTAAGTAGTATTTTGCGCGCGTGTACGCTATGTAGTTCATATTCTCGGTTGTGTCAATACCGTGGATATAAATGACCATGTTCGCTTCCAACCCTTTAAATGCATCTATAGAATACACGCTGATTTCATTCTCATTGCTAGGTGTACCACAAACAAATTTCCACTTTGCAATCCCATCAGGAAATTCAGCCAAAAGCTTCTCCTTGCTTTCGGTGAGAATTACTAAGGAATCATTTTTTAGATATTCTTCTTCAAGGTATCGCTTAAAAAGTGTTTCAAGAAGTAAGGTCAATTGCCCATGCTCGTTAACATTTTCTGTCGTAGGTGTTGGCCCTTCGACAGGGTTTGCAACCATATCTGTACCCAGATTGGTTTTCTCTGCAGTCCAATTATAGATATTTGCGGTATTCCTAATATTCTCCCGCAGCAAATACGGCAGTTCACCAATGCCAAACCCGTTTCCGAAGCTCTCTTCTCTCAAAACCTGAACGTCATCGAAGAAAACTCCTAAGCGAGAGCCTTCTGGATCATCCAAAAGCAATCTAATGATACTTGCCCATTCCTCCGTAAAATCCTGTGCTTCATCAACAAAGATCGCGTTGTACTTTTCATAGTCACCAATGAGGCCATGGCTTATTCCTTTGAACAGCGGCTCTTGATAACTGGTAATATCCTCAACAAGCATTTCAAAGAGTGAGCGAATATCTTTAACATCAACCGCATCCCCAATATGACTGTTTACCATACTGGCAAGTGGTTTTGATGCACAAACAAAAAGTACCTTGTGCCCATTTGATTCCGCTTCATCCTTGGCCATTTTCATTGCAATCCAAGTTTTCCCGGTTCCTGCTCCTCCGCGCATGTAGAATTGTTTTACATTTTTCAGTAGATATATGTAATTGTCTTGCACACGGTTGATCACACTCAGCTGCTGATCTTTGAACCGAATCAGCGCGCCAGCTGCTGCAGAAATCGCAATTCTATCTCTTATGAGTTCAAGGAAAGCGCGATGTTGGCTTGCTGGATAATAGCGCCGACCGTAAGAACTACCTGCCCATAGGCGGAACATCTTTTTAATGCGATCATAGATATTGTTCAGGTCATTGCTGTCAATAGTACACGCTCTATGACGATTACTTAACTCAAGCTCTTCTCTTATGGGATAGAAGGGAAAAATCACACCGGCACCATATATTCCCGAATACTTGGTGTTGTATTTCGAAGAAAAAACTTTGTAGAAGTAGTACATATTCTTTTCCGCCTGATCATACGGAGAAGAGTTCAGTTTGCGCTCACCATGTACCGCATCCGAAAGATACCAGTTATTATCTTCAATACGGATTCCGTTCCCGCCTTTTACTTCCAGACATAAAAAACCATAGTCAGGACTGGCAACAATAAAATCTGCTTCAGATTTCACGAGACGCCCCGCATAATAACTTGTCCAACTAACAGAATAAAAGACATCGAACGTATCAGGAAGCTGGTTTTTTAATTCCTGATAAACAATTCTTTCAGAATCCGTTGGCAAATACTCTGATATGTTTTTCGGATACATATTAGCCATAATTACATCTCCCAAAAACCAACAGTCGGGTTATCCACTCCGTCAATCGAATACAAATACTTTCTGCCAAGCTCGGCGTTGAAGTGATTACAAGAAATCTCCGGAATTATGAGACATGCACTGCAAGCCGTATCATCTCGCTCCGTGCAGATTGGATCAAATACGCAATTTTTCGCCTCGTCGAAAGCCTTCTTCAAGAAATACGCATAGTTAGATTCAGCCATTCCAGACAGAGCGCCGAGAGGGATTCCCTGACTAGTTTGCGCATAGATAAAGATGCTCGCAGTCTCTACAAGGATAATCTCTGTCAAAGAATTACCGGACAGACCACTTAGTTCTCCTGCCGAATTCATAAAGGCATGGGACATAGAGTGGAGCAGCGCAAAAACATTCTTAGTGATTTTTTCACTGTCATCGATTTCACCGAACATCGAAATCACATCGCTATGAACATATTGTGCGAACCACTTTTTCACAGAAATATCGTCGTCAAGATCCGGCAACTGTTCCTCACTGATGATGTTGTTCTCATACAACCATTCAACGATTTTTCGCTGGCTAATCTCAAACAGGATGCCTTCCGTATCCAGTTTGGCTCCATAAACAAGATTTGCCGTTCCGTCTCTAGTTCTATCGTAGGCATTGAGCTTCAAGCGGCAATTCTTATTTGTAGAGTTCTTCGGATCAGCAACTCTTCTGGAATATCCATATGTACAGTTGATAATCTGAATATCGCAAGAAACCTGCATATTTGCGATACCCATCTTTTTGCTCAATGCTGTAACTTCCTCTGGAGAATCAATGAACTCCAGATCAAGTTGACGCTGAATTGCTTCTTCTAGTGTAATGATTCGTTTAGCATATTTCAGCGTATCATACTGCATCAGCTTGAACGAGAAATGGCTCAGCCATTCTGCGTAGCCCACCGGATTTTCCGTTTTCTTTCTTGAAAACAGATCATCACACATTGCTACATACCGCTCAACACTTTTTGTGTTCGGCGCATTCTGAAGCATGTTATTTACAGCGCTTTCAAACATCTCAGGAGGAAGCATGCCCGCATCAATTAGGGCACGAACCTGCTGTTTTACATTTCGTCTCTGCGCATCGCTTTTAAATGCGTCACTAAATGCTAATTCAATGTTATTCAGGATCTCCTCGTAGTCAGCGGTAGACAATTTGTCAAACCATCTACAAACGATCGTCTTTTGCGCATCTATGCCCTTCTTATAGAATTGACCATTCCGCTGATCAACCAGATTAATTACCTTCAGCGTGAAAGGCTTATAATTTCGGCCAGAATTTGCGTTGTCAGGCACCAATCTCGAATTGCAGTTCGGACAAATCTGAACAAACTCTGCAGGTTTTTCCGAGTTGCCGCTCCTATAAAACATTTTATATTGCGTTTCATTGGGGCGGAACTTGAAATTCTTTACCCCCTGCACATGCGGAATCTTTATGGGCTGTGCATATCCGCATTCGCAGGCATAGATCATTTGGAGTTGCTTGACTGCCCACTTTCCACAATCAGGATTTTTGCATTTCCAAGTATACTTATCAACCGCATCAGGATTACGAAGATCGCTCACTGTACCACAGGAACTACAGTAAAACACTAACGGGGATATTTCACCGATGATATCAGGGATTCCTTCGTTGCACGCGGTTTCAACAATTGCAAACGAATGAGTATCTGGTGAAAGATCAAACGCGCTGATGTCACCACCTCGATCACCAAACAGTTTTATTTGGCGCTTAATTTCACCCTCGATAAAATCCTCATATATATCGGACATCTTGATATAATTCCAATTTTTTATCTTAGCCGAAACAGCTCTCTCAGAATCACCTTTTTCGGATATCCACATTTCCGGCAAGAACCTATATACAGCTTGAGTTTTGCTTCTCTTCATAATCTCTTACCTCAAATCTTAATCTCGATCTGCTCTTCTGTATCACGTAAGCTCGTCATTGGCGTTTTCTTGCCGTGCGAGAACTTTCCTATTGCGTCCGAAAGGGAAAGTTCCTTTGTGAAATTTCCATTTTTAATTCCAGAAAGAATGTTGACCGCTTCTTCGGTGATGATTTCCTTATATGCCAGAGACATTTTTTCCTGTTCATTGCATCCGTAAGCTGCGATAAGTTTAGAAACTGCATCATCAACGTCGATTTCTCCGGAACGAAGCAACTTCTGTACTTTAATTGCATTATGCAGACTATCCGAATTGGTTTTAATTGTGTAATACTGCCTAATCAAGCCTGCAAGCAATCCGGGCAAGGTGCTATAGATTGCATTTTTTGCCCATCTGTTGATTGGGACAGCCTCAACAAGATCGTCCCTGTTCTGATGGAAAATAACAAAATTTTTTAGGTAGGATCTATCGCGCACCCTCATTAGTCGAATGATATCCACGACAATGCCCGTAAACTTACGACCAGTACGCGAATATGCTTGGATGTATTCGGCATTGTTGTTTGGCATTCCAAAGAAGTACATCACGTTAAAGGAATCCTCATCCACACCATGAGAAATGGTACTTGTTGCGAGCAGGAGGTTGGTACTCTCGAAGTTCTTTCTGTTCGCCTGAATATCAAACAACGTTTTTCTTACGGTTTGGAAGTCCACATCACTGGTCATCTGTTCAATAACATACTTGGGAACACCCTTTGCCTCCAAATAGTTGTTAGCCTGGTTCTGGAATGCGTTCTCAAGTTCCATTGCGTCTTGCTTGCGATTATTGTAGACCAATTCAATCCAATAGTCGTACAGCATATCCCGATACTCATCGATGCTCCCAGAAAAACCGACAGCGCAGAGTTTTTCGTAGCTTTCTTCCAAGAATTGAATCATTCTATACACGACAAGTCGCATGATATAAACCGATTCCCACATGCCGTCAGTAATCGACCGTCCATAGGGGGCATATCCGATCAAAATGCGTGTAATGTCATTATTATCGGTGTAGGAATAGAAATCTTTGCCTGCTTCTGCTGAAGGATATTCACATGGAAATCTCCGTCCATCCATGTGATACAAATGCCAAATATGGCTTTCATACATGGAGATAGTTGCTGTTGCACCAACAAATCGGATTAGCTTGCGCTGCGCCTCTGGGACCAGTTCCTTTGCATAATAGCTCAAGAACGACTCGTAGTGCGCATCAAATGTACCCAAACTTTCCTTTACAAGATGCATCTCATCTTGAATAAAAAGAGTCGGAATGGGATCTTTTAGCAATCCTACGTTTTGAAGCACATGTCCGCCGCATGACGCGCAAGAGCATTTTGCATTTCCCGTAAATCCATGTACCGGGCATTTTTTCTTCACTTGACCAAACAGCATCTTAAAGTCATTGCTTGTACCAAGCATAGCCATCTTATCAATCGTGCTGACCACAATGGAAGGCAGATAGCGATAAATTTCGTTATCTACAATCATGAGCGGCAAAACCATGATGGGGCACTCTGGATTATCACAAACATGCTCCAATCTCCAAGTATCACGATTAAATCTTAGATTTACGTGTTTTTTACCACAATAGGGGCACGTATTAATGAAGCGATAATACTCATTTAGCGTTTCAGGATCACTTTCAAGAATAAGGTCTTTTACCTTATTCTTATCTCCGCGCTCACTTAAACGTTCAAAGGAGTCTATCTTATTCGGTGTATTTCCTTTGCCCACAAAGAAGCCGACTTGGAACGGTGTTTTGTGAGCCAACTCCCCGCTGGACTCTCTTACAACATTCGCTTTCATGACGATCATAAGCACACGATCAAGCTGTTGCACTGCAAGCAGTCTCAGCGGATACTTAAGAAATGCAGTAATGCCGTTGTTTTTTCCGCGCAGGCGGTCAAAGAACATGTTGAACACGCATGCGCCAAGAAACGCTTCTGTTTTACCACCGCCTGTCGGGAAGTAAAGCAAGTTCGCGGTTTCAATGTCCGCTTCCGCAATATTGGGATCATTTTTATACTCGCTGCGAATCATCTCGCAAATAAGCGAAACGATAAAAACGATCTGGAACAAACGCCAACCGCTAATCTGTCTGTGTTCACCAGCGAGTTTCGTCATAAAGGTTTTGTTCATATAAACAAACGCCTTTTTAACAAAATCCCTGTACTCAATCTGATCAATGCCCTTCCTAAAACGGCCAATTTCATGCTGATAGTTCTCTAATGCATCTCTAAACCGTTCTTTTGCATTGACCGTTTGGAACCTTGTATGATTGAACTCGTAGACACACTTCTCATAATCCGATTTCATTTCTTCGTAAATAACAGTCAGATTGCCAACAGGATTCTGAATAAGTTTTTCAAATGTAACATACTGTGTTAACGCATCTTTGGTCTTCAGGCGCATTTGATAATATCTCGGAATATTATCAGTCCGAATGGAGTTGTCCTCTTCATGATAGGCTGCAGAAGTGTTTTCTGCAACGACATGCACCATGGGACGCTTTCTGTAGCTGTTTTTAAAATAGTCCAGTTTGATATTCTGAAACTCGACACTATCATTTCCAACCACATCAATACCAGCATTGAAAACTTTAGGCAAATATCCGATGTTGCTCTTGCCATTCACGGGAGTCTTATTAACCATTTGCATCAAGAATCGATAGGAATCCCCTTCATCGGTAACGGTGCAATAAATGTCAATATCCCATCGAGGGGTTACACGTTCTTCGCTTCCACCTGTAACAAGGTAGAAACGTTCCTTATCGACCAGATCAAAAAATGTAACACGGTCACTCTTAATAACTTTTATTTCGCTGATGATTCTATCCGACAGAGCCCTTAAGCGTTCGTTGATTTTCTGCTCCAAATGAAACTTTTTATCACTAATAGAGTCAAGCCGGATTGATATACCATCACCCATCTCGTCTTCAACCCGCACCTTTTTGTAGGTCAACGGAAGACTAAATCGCAGGTCAGGATAGCATTCACAGAGCTGCTGGATTTCGGTATATTGAACGTTATCCTTTTCAGAGTATTTCTGAAGCAAGTAATCAATCGTCTTGTCATAATCCGGCTCGACCGTATAAAACAACAGTCCCCTGGGAATCACACGAATAACACCCGAAGGATTCTTCTGGACGATAAACGAAATACTTATGGACGGTACACTTTCAAAGCGGGTACTATTATTCTCGATATACCCACCATCAAACTTCTCTTCCATGCGGTTCTCAGCAAGCATGCCGACCATAACGCGATCTGCCGGAGATTCATCCACAAAGGTCTCTTCAATATCATCACCAGCGATCCTTTCGATATATCTAGAGACTATGTAATCAGCAAGTATGTTGTAATCGTTTGCCATACTATTTTTCCTCCCAGCACATGCAAATGCCATATAGGGTAATTACTTGTTTGACTTTGTCCACCACGCAGGCTTGTAAGACGACGCTTTTCCCGCGCCATATCCGCCAGTCACTCCAAATAGTCGCTCTGCTTCCGTCACGTACGGTGCTAATTCTTTTCGCTCTCCCAAGATCCACAAACAACCATTATTTGACCTGCAATCTACAGCTTTGAACCCCTTGCTCACGAAGAAATCCTTCAAGCTTTTGGGCTGAGTTTTACCTGCTTGTACAGCAGATCCTTGTTTTGCAGGAGAGCTTGCCACATCTTTGGGGATAAGCGTATCATTGGCAATAATTTTTGTAATCTTATATGTCAAAGAAACTCTTGCAAGTTTAAAGGTTTCACCGACCTTTTTCCCTATAATTCCTTTTTGCTTAGGGTACTTTGCAAGATCAACCATCACGGTTGCGTCCTTTTTTGTTTCCTGAATGACTGCCTTAATGGTTACATGATCGACTACTTCATTAAGCAATCTTTCTTTGATGGTGGCTGAAGCTGTACGTTTGGTTACAGTATTCCGTTTGTTTCCCGTACGAATATCAGTTGATGGTGTACCGCTCTGCGTTGAAGACTGCGGTAAAGGTGTTCTATCTGGCGCTTGCTTAATAATTTCTTCCATTGGTGTGCCAGGCTTCAGATCGCTAATTACATACAAAACATCTCGGGCTCTTGAACAGGCGGTATATACTGCTCGCATCTGGCTCTGTACCGCAGTTTGCTGCTCTTCCGGCATATTTTTGATAGCGCTCCATGTCTTTATTTCACTACCCACTTGTCCGTTGAGATTGACATAGTTATACGGGAACAAGCCAGCCAAAATAACAGCCTTAAAATCCAATCCCAACGAGGACTCAATGGTAGAGATAACTACACCCGTAATGTCTCCGTTTTTTTTCTTCACAAAGAAACCATCTTTCTCGTTAATGATCATCGAATAAGAAATGCCTTCCTCGTCAAGCCCTTGCTGAAGCCAATAGAGGAAATGGTAGTTCAAATAGGGGACTTTTCTAAACGGGAATAACACAGCTATGTCTGAGTAACTAATCCTATACGTTGTTGCAATTTCTTTAATTGCTGCAATTACACTCGTTTTGATACTTGTCCGTTGAACCCCGGTCCTAACTTTAAGCGCAATTGTTGGATTTGTGCCGACTTTGAACGAGTTATATTCATACTCCAAAGAGTTAATTAGATCCAGCATTGACAAACGCGTATTCATGTGCTGCAACATATGTGAAATATACTCGCCTATCTCTTGACTATTTCGGTAATTTTTTTCGATGTAGCGAACACGTCCAGTGAAGTCAAGCTGGATCCCATTCATCCGTTTCCACGGGGCATCACCTTTTCGACTCAGCGCACGAACGGCTTGATTCAAATCGCCTGCCATTAAAAACACACGATCATCGTCATCTTCCAAAAGGCGATAACATAGCTCGAGATAAAGAGGATCAAAAATCTGCACCTCGTCAATAAAAATCGCCTTAAATCGAAGCTTCACCTTTCCTTGTTTCACCATGTCTATGCATTTTTGAATTTCTTCTTCTGTTGCAATGTTTGATGCGCAATGAGAGTGTAAGCATTCCTCATAAATCTTTTTTACCAACTTATGGAATGTCATGACAAATAGTTTGATATCTTTGCCAAAATTAGCACAACTGCGCTTGAAATTATAAGAATCGGCTAAGTTGCTGTTATAGCATGTGAGGAGTACGTTGGATCCTTTGTACAGACTTGCATACTTAAACGCTTTAGAAAGAAGCAGAACGCTTTTTCCTGCGCCGGGGTTTGCCAGAATGACTCGATGACCTTTACCCATGTCGTTAACAACGCCTACCTGGTACTCATCGAGGAAGAATGTTTTATATTCCAGTTCCTTTCCGGTAATGCGCAGATCAGCTTCGGTTACCAATGTTTTCTTTTCGGCAACGCAAACATTTATGGTCTCATTCAGCACGACAGTGTATTCGGGAGCCAAACATTCGAAAATCGCTCGACATTCTAGTTCTGACAGAGACTTAAACGTCTTATCGTATGCCTTGCGAATACCCGCAAATATTTTCAAATCTTCAATTCTTTTTTCTTTGCCGTCAGATGTGATTGGTCTAAACGAATCAAATGTTGCATAATTTCGTAGTTGCTGAAGGTCATCCTTCGACACGGTAGTCTTTCCTACCACCTCATCCGGAAACATAACAATATGTTTGTATGGGAATTTAAGTGCTTTCTTTTCTCCGTTACGAACAATCAAAAGTTTGGAATCCAAAAGGCGTTCATAGATTTTACCTTCGACCATTTGGACATAAGCGATATACGAAGACACCGGCATTGCATTAATCATTCCGGAGTAAATCGAGAACGTGACAAGCCCTTCGCTGGGAGAAATATACATTCCCAGCTTCACTCTTTCGCCGCTTAAGCCTACAGGGTCTATACCAACCACCATATGGCCATTTTGAAAATTGCGTGCAGCATATCTAAGGATCCCTTTTTCCGCTTTTGTAATATGATCCTTTCGTTCATAATCCTGCGGCCACAAGCGAATTGCCATTTCTCCCACCTCTTGGTTTCACGAATAAGATTTACTTGCAGTTATGGATATTGCTCAATCTCCACTCACAAACTCCATCACATCTCCGATATTGACATCTAACGCAACGCAGATTCTATTGAGCACGGACAGCGTAACCTCTTCATCCCGCCGCAGCCGGGTCATGGTGTTCGGCGCGATGCCTGCCGCTTTGCGCAGATCAGCTTTGCTCATCTTCTTATCGACGAGCAGTTTCCAGAGCTTATTATACGAAATAGCCATTCCTGTTCGACCTCCGGCCACAAATAATGTTTTTATTATACATCTTTCTCGAACACAAGGCAAGAGAGCTTCGCATCACGTTGCGAAACTCTCTAATTTCAAAAACAGCTTGCATGCAAGACTCTTACGCATAGATCGTTCGTATATCTTGGCAGCAGTTTTACTTCTCATTTTCCGCTCGGCATCAATATCATAAGGGCTTGGGATTATCCCAAAATCGCCGCGTGCACGGACAGCGGCTGTGCTTGCTAATCCACCAAATCCCAGTTTTCTCTGTCCCAACGCCACTCTTTCTCTCCGCCGAAATCTGTGCTATACTGTAAGAAAATCGGTGGAAGGAGGACTCTCTTATGGCGCTCAAACGGGTATTTGCCGGGTTTTATACACGGTACGACGGAAAGCCCATCTTCGTTG
>OJKK01000295.1_pt1 | contig 19313 bp, 17 predicted proteins | sample 1596551 | NCBI WGS metagenome assembly OJKK01 (sample SAMEA4350131, study PRJEB24818) | metagenome | biome: human; feature: gut; material: faeces | place: Denmark | collected 2013-09 | reverse complement strand
CACCAAAGGTGGATGCCCAGCAGTCGAAGTGCGTCAGCTTTTTCTGCTGCAAGGTGCTGTACTGGAGGTACCGCATGACCGTGTACAACTCGGTCATGGAGTTGCTCACCGGGGTGCCGGTAGCGAATACCACGCCACGCCCGCCGGTGATCTCGTCCAGATAGCGGCACTTGCCGAACATATCGCTGGATTTCTGGGCTTCGCTGGTGGATAATCCAGCGACATTCCGCATTTTTGTGGTCAAAAAGAGGTTCTTGTAGAAATGGCTCTCGTCCACAAAGAGCCTGTCAACGCCCAGTTGCTCAAAGGTGATTACATCGTCCTTACGCTCATCGGAGCGCAGTTTTTCCAGCTTGGTTTCCAGCGTTTTCCGGGTCTTTTCCATCTGCTTGATGGAGAAATTCTCGCCTGCGTGGACTTTCAGCTCATTGATGGCGGCAAGCGTTTCATAAATTTGCTCCTGAATAATACGCTCCTGCCGCTCAAAGGACAGAGGAATGCGCTCAAACTGGCTGTGCCCAATGATGACAGCATCGTAGTCGCCGGTGGCGATGCGGGCGCAGAATTTTTTGCGGTTTGCGGTCTCAAAATCCTTGCGCCGTGCCACCAAAAGTTTGGCGTTGGGGTAGAGGTTCAGAAAATCCGATGCCCATTGTTCCGTCAGATGGTTGGGCACTACGAACAAGGATTTCTGGCACAGCCCCAGCCGTTTCGCTTCCATAGCGGATGCCGCCATTTCGTAGGTCTTGCCCGCACCAACTTCGTGTGCAAGCAACGTATTACCGCCATAAAGCACATGAGCAATGGCGTTGCGCTGGTGCTCCCGGAGGGTGATCTCCGGGTTCATGCCCACGAATTTGATGTGACTTCCGTCATACTCACGGGGACGGGTAGAGTTGAACAGCTCGTTGTACTGCTTCACCAGCGCAATGCGCCGCTGGGGGTCTTGCCAGACCCAGTTGGCAAAAGCGTCCTTGATGACCTGCTGTTTCTGCTGAGCCAGCATGGTCTCCCGCTTGTTCAACACACGTTTCGGCTTGCCCTCGGCATCCTCAATGGTGTCGTAGATGCGGACATCTTTCAGATTCAGGGTCTCCTCCAAGATCTTGTAGGCATTGGCACGGCTGGTGCCGTAGGTTTCGGAGGAGATAATATCCCCTCTGCCGGTGGCAGTTTTGCCCTCCACGCGCCACTCTGCGGTATAAGGAGAATATCTCACCTTGACTGCATGGCGCAGATAGTAGGGAATCTGGAACGTCTCGGTCATAAACTTCTGGATAATGTCCGGGTCCAGCCAAGTAGCACCCAGCCGTATATCAATTTCAGATGCTTCCAGTTCTCTGGGCTGCGCTTTGGTCAAAGCCTCCACATTGATCTTGAACTCCGGGTGGCTTTCAGCGGCAAGCTGAGCCATGCGCAGTTTATTCCGCACATTGCCGGAAAGATACTCGTCCGCAGTCTGCCAGCCTGCTTCCGGCTCATCTGCATCCGCAGAAGGGTCTTTGAAAATCACGCCTTGCAGCTCTGTGGTAATACGCTCATAATCGCCGGGAGAGCCGAGAAGTTCCGCCATATAGGGCAGATCAACACGGCCATGTTCTCCAATGGACACTGCCAGTGCTTCGCTGGGGGTGTCCACGCTGGTGACGGTGCGCTCCGGGCGAATCGTTCGCTTGGTGAACATATCCGCCTTGCTTTTGAGCTGTTTATTCTCATCGAGATTTTCCAAAGAGCAGAGCAGATAGTAGGAAGAATCATCCTCAAACAAACGCCCATTTTTGCGGTCGTTGAGCAGACCGTATTTTGCGGTAAAAGCGTCATAAGCTGTGTTCAGCTTTGCTTGGGTTGCCTTAATGTCCTCATCCGGGTAATCGTCCAGCTGCTCCTGAATCAGCTGGTTGACGATCTGCCGCAGTTCCACCATGCCGGTGACACGGGCTTTGGCATTATCGGACAACTCCACCTGCGTCATAATCGAATTTTCTCGGTAGTACACCTCACCGTCCACCACGGCATAGGAGAAATTCTTTACATCCGGGTCAGCGGGGAGCGTCTTGCGCTCGACTTCTGCATCCGCAACATCTGGTGTTTCCACCTCGACTTCAACATACTGACCCTCAATATGCTGTACCGCTTCGGCAAGCTGGTCGGCCAGCACTGCGCCCTCGATGGGGGCAACCGTCAGTTCCTCCCGTCCGTATTGGGTGCTTTCGGTGGTCAGTTCGCCCAGAATCATCTCCGGGTGGTCCACGAAATACTGGTTGATGGCAAAGCCGTCCTCGGTCTTGCCGAGCTGCACCCAGTCCGGCTCATGGTCGATGGGGCGGTCACGCTTTTGCAAAAAGATAATGTCGCTGACAACATCTGTGCCAGCATTGGCACGGAACGCATTGTTCGGCAGACGGATGGCACCCAGCAGATCGGCACGTTCTGCCATGTGCTTGCGGGCGGTGCTGTCCTTGCTGTCCATGGTGTAGCGGCTGGTGACGAATGCCACCACGCCGCCCGGACGCACTTGGTCGATAGCTTTCGCAAAGAAATAATTGTGGATGGAAAATCCCAGCTTGTTGTACGCCTTGTCGTTGACTTTGTACTGACCGAAAGGCACATTGCCCACCGCCAGATCGTAGAAATCACGGCGGTCAGTGGTCTCAAATCCAGCCACTGTAATGTCTGCCTGCGGGTACAGCATCTTGGCAATGCGCCCGGTGATGCTGTCCAGTTCCACGCCGTACAAACGGCTGTCCTGCATGGTGTCCGGCAGCATTCCGAAGAAGTTGCCCACGCCCATGGACGGCTCCAAAATGTTGCCAGACCGGAAGCCCATGCGCTCCACGGCATCATAGATACCACGGATAACGGTGGGGCTGGTGTAGTGGGCGTTCAGAGTGCTGGAACGGGCAGCAGCATACTCATCCTCGGAAAGCAGCCCTTTCAGTTCGGTGTACTCTTTTGCCCAACTATCTTTGCCGGGGTCAAAAGCGTCTGCCAGACCGCCCCAGCCTACATACTGGGAAAGCACCTGCTGTTCCTCGGCGGTGGCACCACGATGCTCCTGTTCCAGCTGGAACAGGGTTTTGATGGCCTCGATATTTCTTGCGTACTTCTGCTTTGCGCCGCCCTCGCCCAGATGTTCATCTGTGATGTGGAAATTCCCGACAGGTTCAGACTCAGGTTCTGCGTTGACGGCTTTATCCAAAGCTGCGGCATCCGGGAAAGTCTGCACTTCGCCGTCAATGACCGTTGAGATCGGCAGTTCATCCAGTTCTTCGTCAGACGGCTCCGGCTCGTCCTTGTCTGCTAAAAATTTTGCGTGTTCGACTTTGAGCCACTCGGCGGCTTCTCTGTCTGCAACTTCTTTTTTCAGATTTTCCAGATAAGATTCTGCCTGCTTCTCGTTAGAAAACTGTGGAACGGCGTGATTGGTTTCATAGTAGTCATCATAAAGATCATCCCAGATAGCAAAAAGCGGCATTTTACCGTCAACGACTTTTCGGACAGAGAAACGTTCGTATTCAGGCACTTCGGATTCCTTGGCGATGGCTTCTGCCTGCGCCAGCATTTTATCCACACGCTGAGCAGTCGCACTCTGTCGCAGCCCCTGCTCAAACTGCTGCTTGTTAATAACCTCATTGTCCCAAGACTGCCCGTGCGCACTGGTGTCGATGCGCACATCGGTTTCGCCAACATAGCCGATGGCACCTTCAATCGTTCTGGTGGGCAGGTCTACCACAACTTCATCCCCGACATTGTAGTTGGATGCTTCCTGTCTGGTAGCACGCTGTTCCTTTTCCTCATCTGTCAGATAGCGGTCGGACTGAATCATAAGGTCGATATACTTTTCCACCTGCGCCCATTTCAGGGTGATTTTCTGGTGGTCAGGGTAATGGTCAAATTCCAGTCCCTTCCAGTCGTGGTTCACAAAACCCCGGCTTCCGTCCAGAAAATCGTGGGAGTGCCCACCAATGCCGTACTCCTTTGCCAGTGCTTTGGCACGGAGTTTGCGGTCAGGCTGGGTCTGGTACAGTGTCATAATGCGCTGCTTGCCACCTGCAAACCCAGAACCATGCTTACGCAGTTCGTTTTCAATTTCAGCCTGCGACAAAACAAAAGCGGAGGGCGTTTTTTCGCTCTCCGCTCGGTCGATTTTTTCGATTTGCTGGGCTTCGGTGGGGAGGACGGCATCCAGAAAACTTAGCTGTAGATCAGCTCCGTCATCACCAGTTCCTCTGCCTGCGCTTTCAGACTGTTCATGTGCTGCACCCACATCAGTTGGTTCTGCGCTTTGTCCGGGGCCGGGTTCTGCTTCAGCAGTTCGGCCATCATCTGCTGCATCCGGCTCTCTGCCGTCTGCTCCAGTTCCATCAGATGCGGGTACAGCGTCCCGTTCAGGAGCATCGAATTGTACAGTACCGGGCGATACTGCTTCAGGTAATTCCGGCGCATCCTGCCGTACTTGCCCAGCGGGGTCTTCGGCTGGCTGAGGGTCAGGTTCGGGAGCTGGTAATCCCCGATCTTCGTGTAATTCAGACTGCTGCTCATATTCTTCCATCCTTTCTACGTTTCGGCGGCGGGTCGTGGTTTTCACCGTCCGCTCGATTTTGCGTAAGACCTCGCGGCTGATGTCGCTGGTAGCGGCACCCAGCGCATAGACTGCATCGGGTGTGGAAAAGGTGTGGATGGCCTGAAAGTCATCCTTGTCAAAGTAGCCTTCCGGTTCAAACCCGCATCGTTCTAATAGAGTGTAGGTGACGCTCATTGTCGCAGCGGCCTTGAACTGAAGTTCCTTTCCGCTACTATCATAATCATCAAAGAAAGAGCCGTCAACGATGTTGAGGATGTCGCCGCTGTTGTTGTCCCAATAATCGTTCACCAGCTTCTCCGCAATATTTACGAGCTGCTGGCTGAGCCGTTCATGGCTGATGCCGTATTCTGCGGTCAGCATCTCAGACACCGGCTTGAAAAGGTCGTCATTCATTTCCCATCGTTCCGGGTCGCGAGAATTGCGCCGTACTCCGGTGTCCGACACATCAAACACATAGTGCAGACGCGGGTATCCGCTGGATTCGTCCAACAGGGCGATGCCCTTGGAGCCACGCCGGACATACCGGTTCATGCGGTTGTTCCAGATGTCGTAATCGGCGCAGGCTGTGGCATCGGGTCGCTGAGCGTAGATCATCAACTGGTCCGGGAAACTGTACTTGTACAGCCGGGATGCTGTGGTCAGGTAGTCCGTCCAGCTTTCCCAGTACCGTGTCAGACCGTTTGCCGTGCGCTGGGCAAGGGCAAGATATTCTTCGGTTTTGCTTGGCATTTTAGCCTCCTTCTTTAGTTTTTAGGGTATAAAAAGAGCGGGCAACCGTTTTGGGGTTGCCCGCAGAGGGTATGTAATAGTTTGATTATCAGGTGCCGCTATCCCTTATAAACTTCATGATGCAGCAGCCCATTGCAATAATTGCGAACAAAGTGTTCAGACCGAGGGCACCAGAACCCAAAAGACCATCAAGGAAACCTCCGACAAGCCATGCTCCCACGGTGAAAATCGCTGCCCATCCATAACTCATGAAAATTCATCTCCTTAATCTATAAAGTTACAGCTTCATAATGAGAAAATGTTTTGCGAACATCAAACACGCCAATGATTTTATTGCAATTTTTGCATAGAAAAGCGTTTGGTATCTTTGTCTGTCCTAATAAAATGCTGGAATTACCAATACTGTGCCATTCCTGATAGGAAATTCTTCTAAGTCCTTTTTTATCAAACTCGTCTTTTGGAACCCACCCAACTGAGATACCAGCGGAAATCAATCCTCCCGCAAGCATTTCTTCTCCACAAATAGGACATTTCATATCAGCGTCTCCTAACCAATAGCACACTAAAAGATTTGATTTCACCACTTGATCTCAAATGGAATCAGTTCGCCAGAAACAATCCCAAAGAAATACAAAAGCCCGATTTCGATAGCAACACAGATTATCAGCAGAAGATTTGCAAGAGCTTTACTGTCGCTCAATTCTTCAATACTTTTTCGGTATTGGACAAAGACCCACATTTCAGAGGTGAAAAACAAAATGTAGAGGAGGCTGCTCCGAAAAAGAGCCATCATATTCGATAGCGCATAATTGATAAGAATAAGATTTATGGAATGAATAGCAACATCCAAAATCTTTGTGATTTTTCGTTTCATACACAGACACTCCAACCCTACAGCTCGGTTTCCACTGCAAGCTGCTCCTGCTTCTCTTTTTCATCAGCGATTTGGACATCAACATCTTCGCGCATCTTTTTTAGAAGTGCAAGGACTCGCTTGATTTGACCTTTGGTATTCTCTACTCTGCTCTGTGCCTGATTGATGTGATCCAGAACTGCCCAGTCTGCAAAGAGCCCGTCAAAGAAGAAATCCGCAAATTTTAGAAAGCTGTCCACCGTAACCTGAAGGTCGGCGGCGATTTCAACATCGGAAAGTTCAGTTTTGAACCGCCGCAGTTCCACTTGAAGCTGTTCGATTTGTTCCTGCGCATCGTCCAGTTCCTCATACTTGGCAAGATCAGCCATCAAACCGCCGCCCATTACGTCCCATGTACTCCAGCCCTCGGCATTGTCGAGGGTTTCCAGAACTTCATTGACCGTATGCAGGGCGGTCTTTCCTGCGTTGATGGCCTCCAGCAGCTCCCGTTTTTGGACTTTCAGTGCGGCAATACGGCTTTCACTTTCCGCAACCAGCTGTGCGGCAGGGTGGGCAGATGCTTTGATGCTTTTGATTTTTTCGGAAAGAGCAGCTTGATACTGCCTTTCGCAATCGGACAGCCGTGCCAATCTATTTTGAATCTGCTCCAAGTCGGCATCAACGGAAGAAAGGTCATGGAGAGCCACATCGTACTTGACACGGGCTGCATAGGCTTCTTGCCGTTCCTTGTCCAGCTTCTCATCCATCTTTCCGATGACCTGATAGAAAAATGTGGCAAGGCTGTGTCCCTCCAGACGGTCCACGTCAGCCTGTTCCGCCAGCTTGGATTTTTCCAGCTTTTTCAGACGATCAGCAAGCGTATCTCTCTGGGCGGTCAGCTCTTTCTGTTTTGCTTCGCAGCTTTTCTTTTCAGCGACCTGCTGCCAAAGTTCTTTCAACGTAGAATCATTCATATGGAATGTCCTTTCCCGGCATTACGTTTCTTCATTCAGAAGCTGGTTCAAAAAATGCTGCCGATTATTTACAAATGTTTTGGTGATAACGTAGCTGTCCGTATCTTCATACTGACAAGGATGAATCGCGCCATTGTCGAAGCTAAAAATTTCAGCATCAGGCATTCCGAGGAGAATGGGTGAATGTGATACTATAATGAATTGCGCCCCTTCTTGGGCACACCGATAAATGTTGATCAGTAACGTGAGCTGCCTCTGCGGGGATAGAGCAGCTTCCGGCTCGTCAAAAATATAGACCCCATCTGCACCCATGTAGTCCTGCGCAATGGCGAGGAAACTTTCACCGTGTGATTTTTGGTGATAGCCTTTGGAGGGGTGATTGTCATCGGAATAGTCAATTTCCTTGGTGGCTACATTGTAGAAGCTCTCTGCCCGGAGAAAATACCCGAACTTTGGTCTGCGATACCCCTTGGAAATCGTCATAGCCTCACATAGTTCCGAATGGGAGTTGTATGTGGAAAATGAATAGTTCTTCGTTCCACCCTCTGCGTTGAAGCCGTAAGCAACAGCGATTGCTTCCAGAAGCGTAGATTTTCCACTTCCATTTTCGCCAACAAAGAACGTAATGGGCTTATGGAATGTAAAAGTGTCGATTCCGCTGATGGCAGGAATCTGACGAACATAATTGTATGGGCGAACTCTGTTCCAGTCGATGGTCAGCCCTTGTATAAACAGATCGTTCATACAGCACTCCTTACTATATAATGTAGGAGAACGCTTAGTTCCGCTCAAACCCAAGATAGCGGGTGCCCTGAAAACTCAGCTTTCCAATGTCGCCCTCCACAAGCATTCCGTAGTCCGAACCATCTACTTCAAGTTCCATGCGGTCGCCGCTTTCCACCTGAAAAGTCACATAATAGGTCGTGAACGTATGCGCCATCGTATTGTCTGTATGGTGGCGAGAAACTTCCGTTCGCTTTGCCACAACCGTTGCCGGAACAGTCAGCCGCGGCGAATGGTTGTTTTTATTCCATGTGCTGATATTTCCGATGATGGTGTATAGGATCATACCCAAAACCACAAGGAACAGGATGGGAAACAGAATGCTGAACAGCATATCAATTCCAGCGTAAAACATCTTATTCCTCCAAAATTTCTTACAGCAGGTCTTTTACATCGTTCAGAAAAGATTCTTCTCCGAGGGTGTTCACCTTGAAGAACACCGCTTGACTGCCGCCCGCTGTAATTGCAGACAGCCGAATCGGGCTATTTCCATTCTGGAACATGGTCAGTGTCAGACTCAAGCGGTTGCCGCCCATCATGCTGTACCGTTCAAACACACGGACACTGCACCGGGCATCGCCCTCTTTGAAATCACTGCCTGCCTCTAAATCTGCCGACCAACTGCTGTCCGGGATTTCTTGTTCCAGCTTCCGAAGCAACTTGTCAAAATTCTTGTTTCGGATGGTCTTTTCAAAGATTGCCATAATGGCTCCTCCGTTCTGACAATTAAAATTCAGTCCCTTATTTTTGATACGAGCAGAGCCACAGGAAAATTGCGGAGAAATCGCTTGAAGAGAGGAATTTTGTCTGATTTGATTATAGCATATCTTTTGGAAGAACAAAATACTTTATGTACGCCGCCCGCAGGCGGCAAAAGTCAGTCCGGGGGAAATTCCAACTCAGCAAACTCCGCATCCGTCAGCAGTTTCAGCTTTTCGATAACGCCCTCCGATAGTTCCCGCAGGGCAGTTTCATCGGGCATCAGGTAGCACTGCATGAGCAGCAGTTCGTGCACCAGCCCTAGCCGGGTGCCGGTGTTGTAGAGCATCATCAGCAGGAGTTCTTCATGGTTAAAGTTCATGGCCGCTCCTTTCTTTTTTACATCCGCTGGGATTGCACTCCGGGGCATCGCACTTTTCCTTGAGATTCATCAGCACCGAAGCACGTTCCGGCTTTTTATCCAGAAACCCCTGTAAATCTTTGAAGCCGATGCTGTCCACATAATGCACAGACACCTCGCCATTGCGTTTGAGTGCAATCACATCGCTGACCGACAGGCTGTGTCCCTCAAAATCCTGCGGACGGGAGAGATTGAACACCTGAAACAGTTCTTCCAAAACCTCGTTGTTCGGCACATCCTGCCACATGGCGGGCAGATCAGCATAGTAGGTGACCTCGTAATGCTCCGGGTCGGGCGTTTTGCCCCGACGATGCAGTTCCCGCATGGAAGCAAATCTTTCATCGAGGATTTTTTCGTCATGCCGCAGCTGCATCACCATATAAACATCGCACCCTGCGTTCAGAAATTTCTGCGGGATGTCCGCCATGGGTTCGCCGTCAAAATTCTGGTTCCATTTTTGCTGCATCGTCCACCTCACAGTTCTGGCGCAGAACGTGCAGAGGATTTTGGCGCAGACGTATCACTTGCCAGTGCTGCCAGCTTTTCCAGTGTGGAAGGGCGGTGGTCTGCGCTCAGTTCCTCGGCTTCCGCAACTTTATCCATGACTGCATCGTAGTCCTGCAGTAGCCGCCGGCCCTTTTCCATGTGGTGTGCTTCCAGAATCTGCTCACGGGCTTCCTGAATGGTCAGTTCCGGGGCACCCAGCTGCCCGCCGTCCATCACAGAATAATCGCTGTGGTAGAGGGTGTAGTCCCATCCATCCTCACAGGACTGGATGGCAAGATAGCCTTTGCCGCCCAGTTCCCATGCAGCCTGCTCGTCTTGTGTCTGAATTTCCGGGTAGAAGTCGGCATGGTTCCGTTCCATGACCTCGGCAAACTGGCAGATGTGGAACACATTGCCCAGACCGCCCATGTCAAAGTGATAATCATCCAGATGCTCCACCCGTGCCGTAAAACTGCGCCCATCCGGGTAATCCACCTGAATCACGCCGCCATCGGGAATGCGATAGAGGTCATCATAGTGGCTGTTGATGAGACGAATATCATTCGGCAGCGTTTCCGGCTCCCAGATGCGCCGCCTGCCGATGCCCGCCTGCGGGATGTTTTCGAGGATCTTTACGCTTTCCTGTTGGATGGCCTTACGGTCATCGTCCGAAAGTTCAAACAGATACCAGTTCCGGGCGGCAGGGATGGTGTTCCTGCCATCGGGCGGCAGGTTCTTTTCCGAGATCTGCCCGCTTTCCAGCGGCTCACCAGTTACCTTGTTGTAGGTGGCAAAGCCGACTCCTGCACCGTTTTCCCGGAGGTGGAGATAGCGTTCATCGTTGATAAGGTAAACCGCTTCTTTTTTCTGCTCCATCAGCAGCCACCTTCAAATTCCAGAGAAAACTTGCTGCGGCCATCGGGTTCGGTGCCCAGCAGCACGGTGGCGTTGTAGGTCTTGCCCTTGGCACTCTTGCAGTCCTTCAGGCGGACCCGACCATCCCGCAGCAGCTTGTCCGCCACATGAGCGTCCATCCGCTTGCCCAGACGCTTGAAGAAGGCGTTGTCTTTCCACAGAACAAAGCGGCAAGGATTGGATTCACAAAACCAGCCCTTTTCACGCTCCACAACGGAATTGCCACAGTTCGGGCAGACACCAATCACTTTATTTTTCATAAGCGCACTCGCTCCTTTCACGGCCTCGGTGGTGTTTACCAGCGAGGAGATCATATCGTTGATTTCAGTCATAAATGTTTCTGGCTCCATCTCGCCACGCTCCACGCGCAGCAGTTTTGTTTCCCAGTCAGCAGTCATGTCGGCGGACTGGATTTCTTCGGGCATTACGGTGATAAGGGCTTTACCTTTGTCGGTGGGCAGCAGCACCTTGGTTTTCTTGTCGCCCTTGCGCTCCAGAAAGCCTTTCTGCACCAGTTTTTCGATGGTAGCGGCACGGGTTGCCGGGGTGCCGATGCCCTGACGTTCCACACCCTCCGGCATACTGTCTGCACTGGCTGTTTCCATAGCGTGCAGCAGGGTGTCCTCGGTAAAATGCTTCGGCGGGGTCGTTTGACCCTCCTTCAGCTCGGCGTTGAGGATGCCGCATTCGTTTTCTGCCGCATTGGGCAGGGCGGTGAGTTCCTGTTTTCGGTTCAGAATGTCTGCCAGCACCTTGCGCTTCACCGCCTTCCAGCCTTCCTCCAAAACCTCCTTGCCCTTGGCGGTAAATTCCTCCCCGGCACATTCGGTGGTCAGCAGAGTTTCCAGATACCGGAAGGGCTTGCTCACCGCCATCAGCGTCCGGGAGATGATGAGCTTCAGGACGTTCTGCTCCCCCTTGGGCAGTGCGTCCAGATCGGCTTGCAGCATACTGCGGGTGGGCAGGATGGCGTGGTGATCGGTGACTTTTTCCCTGTTGACGGTGCGCCGTGTCCGGGGCACAGCCTCGTCCACATCTTCCGGGGCAATATCGAGAAAACCTTCCAACTCCTCGGTCAGTTCCTCCAGCATTTCCTCGTCATCGTCGGCGATATAGCAGCTATCAGTTCTGGGATAAGTGGTAAGTTTCTTCTCATACAGGCTCTGCACATAGTCCAGCGTCTGCTGTGCGCTGTATCCCAACAGGCGGTTGGCATCTCGCTGAAGGGTGGTCAGATCGTACAGCGGCGGCGGATTTTCGGATTTTTCCTTGCGGGTGATGCGCTGGATCGTTGCTACCATCTCCTTTCGGCAGGCTTCCAGCAGGTTTTCGGCAACGGCTTTTTCAGGAATGCGGCGGCTGGATGCCGTGCAGCCACTGGTCAGTTCCAGATCCACCGTGTAGAACTTCTTCGGCACAAAGGCGGCAATGGCGGCTTCCCGCACCACCGTCATGGCAAGCACCGGGGTCATAACACGCCCCACCGCCAAAGGCTGGTTGTACAGGCATGAAAAAAGCCGGGACGCATTGATGCCGACCATCCAGTCGGCACGTTCCCGGCAGAGTGCTGCGTTGTACAGCGCATCGTATTCAGTTGACGGCTTCAGGTGGGCAAACCCTTCTCGGATGGCATTTTCCTCCATGCTGGACAGCCACAGGCGGGAGAAGGACTTTTTACAGCCCGCTTGCTGGTACACCAAGCGGAAAATCAGCTCGCCCTCCCGTCCAGAATCGCAACTGTTCACGATGCTATCCACATCCGGGCGGTGCATCAGCTTTTGTAGGATGCCGAACTGCTTTTTGGTGCTGGCAGACACCAGATACTGCCACTTTTGCGGCAGGATGGGCAGATCTGCAATGCTCCACTTGACGTACTTTTCATCGTAGACATTGGGCGGTGCCAGCTCCACCAAGTGTCCCACGCACCAGCTTACCAGATAGCCGTTGCCCTTAAGGTAGCCATCCTGACGGCTGGTGGCACCGAGGACTTTAGCGTAAGCCATGGCAACGGACGGCTTTTCCGCTACGATCAATTTTGCGATAAATATCCCTCCATTCTGTTTCGGATTGCAATATGTAGGCGGCAGACCGCCGCCTTAAAATCAGATAGGTTCGGTATCTTCTTCGCCTGTCTCCTCCGGCTCGTCCTCGGTGGGAATCTCGAAGTCGCCCTTGTCCTCGGTGTAGTTTGCATCGGGGTCGAGGGCTTCTTTTTCGGCCTGCTTTTTCTGCTTCTGTTTTGCGAAAGCGTAGAAAATGCCGCCTGCCGCCAGCGCAATCAGCACGACCACCCCCAGAAAGCCGGATGCGATCTTTGTGACCTTGTTTTCCTTGGGCTGTTTCTCGCCGGATGCCGCCGCTTCTTCTGCGGCTTTCTTGGCTTCTTCCTCGGCCTTCAGCCTGTCCTGTTCCGCCTGCGCCACCGCTTCCTTTTCAGCGGTATAGGCATCCGCATCTTCTTCCTCCATCAAAGCCAGAAGATCAGCTTCGTCCACAAGGTTCATAAAGTGGACTGTCTGCGCCCCTTTGCTGTGCCTATCAATGACCAGATAGAACGTATTGCCCGACTTGCTGACCAACGTGATAAACTGCTGTCCGCTGCCATCGGAATAGTCGGTGTGGTAATCGTCCACCAGCGTCAGGTTGCCCTCCGGGGTCAGGGCACCAGAGGTTTCGTCCGTGATGGTGACAACATCCTCCTCCACCACTTCCGGCAGAACCGGCTGCTCCACGGGGGCGGCTTCGCCCTCGAAGGCAAAGGCAGGAGCCGCCATGCCAGCGCACAGTGCCGCCGATACCAGCAGCGCACCCAGTTTCTTAATCTTCATCTGCATCGACCTCCTTCTCAAAAGTTGCACCCACAGCAGACAGCGCAGCTGGGGTCGGTGTGGCGGTTGCGGACTGCCGCAGCAGGGCGGCAAGCTGTTCCGGCGTGACCTTTGCAGTCCGCACCATCTCGTTGACCTCGGCGGAATCTTCCTCTTGAATGCGCCGCTCCAGAATCTCGATGCGGTTGTTCAGCTTGATGCGGCGCTCCTTTTCTTTTTCCAGCATCGCCCGCAGCTTATCCGATTTTTCGCTCATAGTTGAACCCTCCATTTCATTTTGAAAGTCGCCCAAAACCGGACAGGTATTTCTGCCAGTAGGACGAGTGAATATCAGCATACTTTATGGGGTCTCCGGCAGACACCATCTTGCCGTTTCCAAGGTAGATGCCCACATGACTTTTCCCCGGTGTATCATACGTTCCCTCGAAGAAAACAAGGTCACCGGGCTTTGCTTCGGCTTCGGAAATGTGCTGGCTCTTATTCCACAAGCCGTTGGCTGTGGTGCGCCCCACATCGTAGCCGTTCTGGTTGTAGACCCAACAGACGTAACCAGAGCAGTCAAAGCCGGTTTCCGGGGTGGAACCACCCCACACATAGGGTGTGCCCACATACTTTTTGGCTTCCTTGTAGATGGCCGCAAATTCGCTGTCGGTCAGGGCTTCTGCCGGAATCTGATAGTCGATGCCCGGTGTGCCGGAGCCGTCAGAACCACCGGGCGGCAGACCGCCGTTGAACAGATAAGGCCGACCACCCAGCGTGTCCTGAAAAATCTCGTAACGTTTCCATTGGTCGGCATTCAATTCTTCCCGGATAACGACTTCCAGTCCTTTGTTCACCAATTTGGTGTGGAAGATGCGGTACTCGTAGGGCACCTGCGTGGGAACCGGGATTCCTGCCGGGCTGATGACCCAGACGGTCTTATACCGTATCTGCACCTCTACCCATGTGGTCAGCTTGTACTGTTTTTTGAAGGTCTCCTTCAGCTTGCCCTGCACCTCCGAACGGGTGTAATCGTCATACAAGGTGGTCAAGAACGAGGTCAACTGCCACGGGTCATGCTCGATGGGGTCGAGATGGTACTGGTACTCGTTGTAGCCGGGGTGGTCGGTGGGAGTGCGCTTGATCTTTTTATCCAGCTCCTTTTCCAGCTTCTTATAGTCCTGCTCTGCACCCCGGATATCCCTGTCCTCGGCAGAGTACATGGTCTGCCCGGACACCTGTGTGCCGCCGGAAAAGAGGATGCCGCAGGAGGAAAAGCCCGACATGACCATGAGGATGAGCAAAACAAAAACGCCCACGATCACCAAAACGTGCGCGTTGCTTTTTGCAAAATTGGCAATGCCGTTGACTGCGGTGCTGACCACAGATCTTCCTTTGTCGATGACCTGTTCCATGCCTGACTTTGCAGCCGTGGTTCCATTGGATGCCGCTTTGCCGCCTGCGGTCTGCGCCGCCGTGCCCGACCGGGCGGCGGCGTAATAGCTCTGCCGGATGTTCTGTTTCTGCCGCCACCGGGAAAGCCAGTTGGAGCCTCCCTCGCCGGTGCCGGATGCGCCTGCATCTTGTGCCGAAGTCGGCTTCTGTGCAGAAGATTTTGCGGTTTTGGTGCCCTTCTTGCCCTGCATCTTGGCTTTCTTCTTGAGCTTCCGGGCATAGCGGCTCTTGGAAATATCCCGGATATTGCCAGCCGCTTTTTCGCCCTCGCTCAACGCCTGCACACCGACGTTTTCATCCTCGTACTGGTCAACCTCCCGGTGCACCGCAGACCGGGCGGCATGGGCAGCGTACATCTCCCGCTTCTGCGCCTTACTCAACCGGCTCAACTCGTCCGGGGTCAGTTCCGCCTTGCCAAACCGCAGGTGCTGGGCTTTCTCTGCTGCCTTTTCCGCATCGGTTTTCAGCTTTTTCTTTTTGGGCACCGTCTGCTCTACCTTGGCTTTTTTCGGGGGAGAACGGGTCTTTTTGGTTGACGTTTCCTCTTTGATGTTCAGCTTCGGTTCGCTCATTTCTGTGCGCCCTCCGAGACTTCACCCAACTTGGTGGTCATAATGCGGTAGAGTTCCAGATCGGTGGGGAAACGGTCCACAAACGGCAGAATGACATTGCCGAAAAACAGCAGCCCTTCGCCCTCGCCGGAGTGGGTAACGTAAGAAAGCTGATGGGGCGAAATATTGAGCTGCTTTGCGAGAATTTGCCGGTCTCCCGCCGCCTGATTCAGCATGATGATCATGTCCGAATTTTCAAAAATATTCTCGACCTCACGGGAAGAAAGCAGGTCTTTCACGTTCTGGGTCAGCCCCGTGGGAATACCGCCCCACTTGCGGAAACGCTTCCAGATCTCCACGGAATACGCCGCAGTCTGCTCCTCTTTCAGAAGCAGGTGCATCTCGTCCATATAATACCGTGTGGACTTTCCGCTGCTGCGGTTTGCCGTGACACGCCCCCAGACCTGATCCTGCACAATGAGCATACCGAGTTTCTTCATCTGTTTGCCCAGTTCCTTGATGTCGTAGCAGACGATGCGGTTGTTGACGTTCACATTGGTGCGGTGGTTGAACAGGTTCAGGGAGCCTTTCACATAGATTTCCAGAGCCGTGGCAACATGGTGGGCTTCTTTCTCGTCCTGTTGGAGTAGGGCGTTGTACAAATCCTCAAGGATGGGCATATTCTCCGGGCAGGGGTCCGCAAAATATTTGCGGTAGATCAGATGCACACAGCGGTCAATGACGGTTTTCTCCACCGGCAGCAGCCCTTCCTTGCCGCCCACCACCAGTTCGCACAGCGAAAGGATAAAGTCAGCTTTCAAGGAAAGCGGGTTATCTTCCTCGGAGTAGTTGGCATTGATGTCCATGGGATTGATGAACTGGGTACTGTTGGGCGAAATTTTGATGACCTGACCCTTCAAACGATTCACCAGCGGCGAGTATTCGCCTTCGGGGTCGTTGATGATAATATCATCGTCCGTCACCAAAAAAGCGTTGGCGATCTCACGCTTTGCTGAGAAACTTTTGCCGGAGCCGGGAGTACCCAAAATCAGGCCATTGGGGTTCTTCAGCTTCTTCCGGTCCACCATGATAAGGTTGTTGGACAGGGCGTTCAGGCCGTAATACAGGCTTTCTTTGCCAGACTGGTAAAGTTCCTGCGTGGTGAACGGGATGAAGATGGCAGTGCTGCTGGTGGTCAGACCTCGCTGGATCTCGATCTGGCAGTCTGCCAGCGGCAGGCTGCTCATCAGCCCCTGCTCCTGCTGAAAGTCAAGGCGGCACAGGTTGCAGTTGTGCTTCTGTGCAATGCTGGATGCCTGAAAAACGTTGTTTTCCAGTTCCTGCTCCGTGCGTCCAGTGTTCAGCACCAGAAAAGTGACGAGGAACATTCGCTCGTTCTGGCTCTGCAATTCTTTCAGCAGGGCTTTTGCATCTCTGCCGTAGGTTGCCAAATCCGACGGAATGATGTCAATGTCATACCCGGCACGGATGGCTTTTTTCTGCTCCTCAATCTTACTGCGATCCAGTTCCGTGATGGTGCGCTTGACGGTCTTGATGGCACGGTTCTGATCGACACTCTGAATGTGCATGGTGACGATCTGGGACGAATCCATGTCCAGAAAATCCTTCAACAGCTGGTCGCTGATGTCGGATGCCGTGATGCTCAAGAAACTGGCGGCGCAAAAGATGCCGCCCATCTGGAAGGTGCGGCTGTTCTTAAACGCAAAGGCAGTCGGCGCAATGGCATCCTTCACCGAAAGGCCGCTTTTCACAAGGTCTTTCCAGTCAAAATGAAATTTGCTGGCACCGTCCATGTTGAACATATCGTGCATGAGTTTCAGCCGCTGGACACCGTTTAAGGGCTTTGCCTGCACCCCCAGTCGGTGAAAGTTGTTGAGCAAATCGTTTTGGATGTGGTCGAGCCGGGGCTTGACCTGTGCCATGCTTTCGCCCTCCACACCAAAGGTGATGAATTTGGTCTTGGTCAGACCATTATTGCCCTTGGCAAGCTGCTGGCGCAGCATCTGGGAATACTCCGCACGAACATCATCGAAACCGTCCTTCTGGAACGGAATGCGAATGCTCTTTTCAAACTCGGCGCTGTCGGTTGCCATGTTTACAAAGGACAGTTCAAATTTGATGCTGGAATCGAAGAAGTTCAGAAAACTGCACCATTCCTCGAAAATCGCCGTCTTATCCTCCTGCTGGGCGAGCTGATAGTTGATGTCCTGATACTGGATGGTGCGGGTGTAGTAGTTGGGCTTCACCCGGCAGGTGCCATCCTCAAACATCCGCTGCATGGGGATGGACTGCTGGGCAGTCCGGGGCACAGCGGGCTTTGCTTTCTGCCTGCGCTTCTGCGCAGACTGGGGCTTACTGTGCTTACCGGTCTTTTTCCAAAACGGGATCATGGGTCACGCCTCCCTTCATCAAAATCGCATAGTAGTTGTTGGTCTTGTAGGGGCGAATTTTCGGGCGGAGAAACCGGGACTGCACATAGTACGACAGCAGCTTTTCCAAGGGCTGACCGTTTTTCTCGTACATCCCAAGGAAAAACGCTGGCAGCATCACCGCCATCATGCCGAGGGTGGCGGCAGTGTTGCCGCCGGAGTCCCGGAGAACAAAAAACAGCGGCACTCCAATGAGAGCCGCTGTGCCAAAGCAGACGAGCTGCCGCTTGGTCAGATTGAATGCAACCTTTGATTTCACTTTCGTCAGGTCACGGGGTACAGAGATATACGCAGCCAATCAAACACCTCCTTTAATGCGCTCCGAGAACGGATTTCGTCACGGAGCTGGTCTTGAACAGGCTGAAACAGAGCAAAACGGTGTAGCCCACAATGCTCCAAATGGAGTTGATGGCATCCCCGTGAATTGCCACGCTCTGGATCAGCACGGCGTAAATTGCCACGCAGATGAGGATGAGAAAGCCCTGAAAGCCCAGTGCGAACAGGCATTTCAGGTAGTTCTGCCCCATGTGCGACTGCTCGTGGTTGCCCCATGTTGCCATGGGGATGGGCGCAAGGCTTACCATGCAGTAGATTTCAATCATTCTTCCGTACACGATGACAAAAATAATGATGCTCAAGATCCGCATGGTGATGCCGATGAAGAAGGACTGCAAAAACAGCCCGAACAGGGGTCCTACATCCATCTGCATCAGGCTAGCTTCCAACATCGACAAGCCAATGTCGTTGACGCGGGTGTTTCCGGCGATGATGCCGCTGGAATCGGACACCACCTTCTGGGTGATGTCGAACACCGCCATCACAATATCGAAAGTATTGCTGATGAGCCAGACGGACACCGCCGTTTTGAAGATCCAGCGCATGATGAGGGCAGGCTCAAACTGCGCCATATTGTTGTGCTGGGTAATCATCTCGATCAGTTCATAGCAGGCGATAAAGGTCAGGATGATGCCTGCGATGGGCAGCACCACATTCCGGGAGAGGGCTTCGATCATTGCAAAAACGCGCGGCTCAAAACTGGAGGGCTTGGTGCCCACCTGCTGTGCGATATTGCCCACTTGTGTGTTCACATCATCGAACAGGCCGGAAAGATTGGACATAATGCCTGCCGTCAGGATTCCTTTGATCCAGTCGGCAATGGCTTTGAGAACGGTTTCCATTCAGTCACCGCCTTAGTTGAAATGGTTGATAAGGGTCTTGAGGAGGTTCAGGAGAAAAATAATGTGGGTCAAAAACTGCATAATAGCACCGCCTTTCGTTGATGGGTGGATGTTCGTCTGCAATTCGCTTCCTATTATAATAAGGGCTGTTATCCACAGCAGAGATGGAGCGATTGCGTATGTACAGGCGGGAAAACCCGCCTGCGGCTCTTAGCCGAACAGACCAGACAGCAGAGGAATCAGGGTGATGCCCACCAGAGCAACGCCGCCGCCAGCCATGAGCTGCTTCATGCCCTGAGACTTTGCTTATGTGCGATAAAGAAGCAATAGAAGTGTAAAATTTTTTTGCCGTTCCCATCCGGCACTTAGCTACTGTGTCGGATAGGTCGGGCATTATTCGTCGGGAAGTTCTACCTTGCCGACAAAG